>OBLO01003759.1_pt1 | contig 10568 bp, 9 predicted proteins | sample 1519401 | NCBI WGS metagenome assembly OBLO01 (sample SAMEA2602897, study PRJEB22501) | metagenome | reverse complement strand
GCGCCCTTTCGGACAAACGGTTTTCAAGACCGCCTCGTTATGACCGCTTCGATATCTCTCCAAAAATGTGCTTAACCATTATATAATGGATATTCATTTTTGTCAAGGACTTTTTCACTTTCTTTTTGAAAGTTTTCACAATCACCTGTGCGTCTTGACTCTTTAATTTTTGTTTCCGCTTTCTCAGCGGCAACAGAATATATTTTATCACTACTAAAGTATAAAGTCAACTGTTTTTTGACTTTATTTATATTTTTTCGACAATCAAAAAAAAGAGGACGAAAGACCCAAAAGTCCCTCATCCTCTTGATTCTATAACGTCTTCTGATTAGCCAATCAGCTTACCTACGTTCAGCTTAACGCCCGGGCCCATAGTAGAAGTCATGGTTACGCTCTTTAAGTAAGCGCCCTTTAAGGTAGCTGGTTTTGCCTTCAGGATAGCGTCAATAAGCGTCTGGAAGTTGTCCGCTAACTGCTCCTCTGTGAAGGAAGCTTTACCTACTGGCACGTGGATAATGTTAGTCTTATCAAGTCTGTACTCGATCTTACCGGCTTTGATATCATTGATAGCTTTGGTTACATCCATAGTAACAGTACCAGCCTTCGGGTTCGGCATTAAGCCCTTCGGTCCAAGTACACGACCAAGACGTCCTACAACACCCATCATGTCTGGTGTAGCTACTACTACGTCGAAGTCTAACCATCCCTCGTTCTGGATCTTCGGGATCAGCTCCTCAGCGCCTACGAAATCTGCGCCTGCAGCCTGAGCCTCTTCTGCCTTCGGTCCCTTAGCAAATACAAGGATACGAACGGTCTTACCAGTTCCGTGCGGCAGTACAACTGCACCACGGATCTGCTGATCAGCATGACGGCCGTCACAACCAGTTCTGATATGAAGTTCTACGGTTTCATCGAATTTAGCACCTGCAGCCTTCTTCACGATGGAGATGGCATCTGCAGCTTCATAAAGGCTTGCGCGATCTACTAATTTAGCAGCCTCTACGTATCTTTTTCCTCTTTTCATTATAAAAAACCTCCTAGTGGTATTGTCGGGGAATTCCCTCCCACGTTACTGATAAACATCCCGAAAATTACTCGGCAACTGTGATACCCATACTTCTTGCTGTACCAGCGATCATGCTCATAGCAGCTTCAAGGCTTGCTGCATTTAAGTCAGGCATCTTTAATTCTGCGATCTTCTGCAGATCCTCTTTCGAGATGCTAGCTACCTTAGTCTTGTTCGGTGTAGCGGAACCGGATTTAATCTTGCAAGCTTTCTTTAACAAAACGGCAGCCGGCGGAGTCTTTGTGATGAAGCTGAAGCTTCTGTCAGCATATACAGTAATAACAACCGGGATGATCATATCGCCCTGGTCTGCTGTCTTAGCGTTGAACTCTTTCGTGAACTGTACGATGTTTACACCGTGCTGTCCAAGAGCCGGACCTACTGGCGGAGCTGGTGTAGCCTTTCCAGCAGGAATCTGTAATTTAATATATCCTGTAACTTTCTTTGCCATTGTTGGCACCTCCTATAAATTGTGGTAATTGCGGGGATTTCCCTCCCACAGGCTCATAAATGAACCTCTTTACATCATCTTCTTGATCTCTGTGAAGTTCAGTTCAACCGGTGTCTCACGGCCAAACAGTTCTACACGAATCGTCAGGGTCTGTCTTTCCTCGTTGATGGACTCGATAACACCAACGGTATCTTTCCATGCCCCTGTCGTTACAACAACCGTGTCGCCGACCTCAAAGTCAACAACAACGCCGGTTTCCTTAAATCCGAGACCGGCCATCTCCTCTTCCGTCAAAGGAACCGGTTTGGAGCCCGGACCAACAAACCCGGTCACTCCGCGGGTGTTGCGTACTACGTACCAGGTATCATCATTCATAACCATGTTGATCAGTACGTATCCGGGAAACATCTTCTTGGCAACCTGTTTATTGGCTCCATTCTTGACTTCGATAACTTCCTGCATCGGCACGGAAACCTCTAAGATCTGATCCTGAAGGTTCCGGTTCTCGATCGTCTTTTCGATGTCAACCTTTACTTTGTTTTCATAGCCGGAATAAGTATGCACTACATACCAATTTGCTTCTGCCATATTTCTCACCTTTGCCTTTACATAACGAAGTGCAGTCCAAACACGATTGCCGTGTCAAGAGCCGCAATGATAAGTCCCAGCGCAACGGAAACGGCGATGACCGCTCCAGTCTGCTTCGTAACTGTCTCTTTGTCAGGCCAGATGATCCTTTTGTACTCAGCTTTTAGACCTTTCCAGAAACTCTTTTTAGGAGCTTTTTTGGTATTTTCTGTATCACCCATTTTTGTCCTCCAAAGCGCTCAGGCAGATGCCCGATCGCGCAGAACCAACCAGTTACTCTTACTTCGTCTCTTTGTGTAACGTGTGTGTCTTACAGAATCTGCAGTACTTTTTGGTTTCCATTCTGTCCGGATGAGTTTTCTTATCCTTGGTCATGTTGTAATTGCGCTGCTTGCATTCTGTGCATGCCAGTGTAATTCTTGTACGCACAACTTCCACCTCCATTTTTCTTAGTATGCGATCTTTCCACTCTCCAACCGGAAATCTGGTTTTTGAGCATAAAAAAAAGACCTATGTTCTTCCATTCGCCCGTCTACTATATCATAAAAGAAGCGGCGCGTCAAGCAATAACTTGCCGACATTCGCCGCCTCTTTTATATTATAGATATCGTTTTCACTTAGTGCAGGCTGGAACCAGATTCTGCCCGCGCCTCGTATTTCACATTATCAGGACTTACAATGATGCTATAAAACAATCAGAAAGGTTTACTCATCGGTTTCTTCCTCATCCGCCGCCTGGCTTCCGATAAAATGCGCCATTTTTCCAATCTTACCCATATGGCTTGTATCCACGCGGGTGATCTCCGGCTCATCAGCTTCCACAACATCATCCTCAAGCGCGGCGTTCTGATGCAGGGCGCCGCCCTCCTGATTCTCCGCATTTTCCGGATTTTTTGTCACGGATGGATATTCTTCCGGATTTTCCTTGGCATCCGCAAGCTTTTCATTCATGAATGTCTCAAACTGCTTTTGCTCTTCCTCGCTGGAAAATGCCGACTTGGCGATAAACTGCCAGGTTTTCTCGTTCGTCTCAAGCAGATACATCCGCTCAATCTCAACCATCTGCTCAATGTCGCTGTAGCTGTAAGTCTTGGTCATCTCCTGTGCCGCAACCGTCATGGTCAGTGTCTTCTCATCCAGCGTCAGATGTACAACTGGGAAATTGCCCGTCTTTTCCAAATTTTTAAGTCCGCTCCGTTTCCAGATCATACGCTCCTGGTTCTGGTTTGAAATCATGTAAAACATGCCGATGCCGACCAGCACCGCTATCACGATGGACGGTACAAGAAGAACCAGATTGCCCTTTGCCTGCATCACATTTTTTCCCAGAAAGAGAGCTAAAAATGCGACATATAAGAGTGCCGACACCATCTTCATTTTCTTGGACTCATGCTTAAGCACGTTCCAGTGAATCCAGTTTTTATAATCTTCCTTTTCCAGGCGATATTCAAATTCCTGCATTCTTTTTACTCCTTTTCTTTCTTACTTGAAATCTCCCCCTGCATTCCTTCCGTCTCCTGAATCTCTTTTTGCCTCTCCCGCAAACTTTTAGATTCAAATGCTTTCTACTATTCTTTTCGTCCAGAAATGCCGGAGTATTTCCACTTATAAGGCTTCCCTCTGCCTATCTTCTCTATCATATCCCACTTTAGCGTCCTTGTCCAATACAAACGGCAAAAAAGCAGACTTTTTCGATCCCCGCAGACAGAAGCGCCCGGGTACACGCTTCCGCCGTGCTTCCGGTCGTATAAATATCATCCACGAGAAGCACGTTTTGCACACCACTTGCCCGGATTGCCTCCGCATCTGCCTGAAACGCCTGCTGTAAATTCCGGAGCCGTTCATCTGGATTCAGCTCTTTCAGGGGTTCTGTATTTCGTATCCGATATAAAAATTCCGGGTACACCGGCATTTCCAGCCGCTCGCCCATCCGCTTTGCCAGAACCTCCGCCTGATTGAAACCGCGTTTCCGTTTCCGCGCCGGGTGGACCGGAACGGGAACCAGACCGTCAAACTGCCACTCCTCCCGATTTTCATACTGCCTCAGCTTTTCCGCTGCAGCTTCGGCATAAAAATCGAGATATTCCCTCTTATTTTTATATTTAACCGCTGCCATCGAACGCGCAGCTTCCTCCGTATAGTTAAAGAGTGCCATCCCACGTGCAAATGACCGGCGGTGTTTCACACAGTCTGGACAATATTCGATTTCTTCACTCCAAACTTCTTTTCCACATTTCTGACAAACCGGCGATTTGACAGGCGAAAGCCTCAAAAGACACGAAGGACAGATAAGCCTGCCCTTCGGCGTCACGATCTCCCCGCAGACCGGGCAGCGCCTTGGATATAGCGCATCCAGAGCGGCGCGGGGGAATTGATTCCATTTTATATTTTTTATCACAATGTCTCCATAATTTCTTCAATGCGGTCGCGCAGTCCCGAATAGCGCTTCTGTTCCATCGCATTGTCCACCATCTGCTGAAACACATACGGGACACCGACCAGGCAGACACAGGCTCTTGCCCTTGTAACCGCCGTGTAAATCAGATTCCGCGTCATCAGCATCTGCGGTCCGCTCCAGACCGGAATCACGACCGCCGGATACTCGCTTCCCTGCGACTTGTGGATCGTGATCGCATATGCCAGTTCCAGCTCCTCCAGCTGCTTGAAGCTGTACTCGACACGTTTTCCCTCATCATACTCCACGGTTACCAGCTCCGCAAAGGTATTGATCTCGCGGATGCGCCCAAGATCCCCGTTGAACACGCCGGCTCCCTTGTCTACCGGGATGCCGCTGCGGTTGTAGGAAGTCCACTCAATCTGGTAATTGTTCTTGATCTGCATGACCTTGTCGCCCACACGAAACGTCGTCTCGCCATACTCTTTTTCCGCCTTTTCTGCCGATGGCGGATTTAAAAATTCCTGCAAAATGGAATTTAACCGTATCGATCCCAGCACTCCCTTCCGCATCGGCGTCATGACCTGTACCTCAAACAAATCGGCATGGACGTAATTCGGCAGTTTTTCACGTACCAGCGTGATCATTGCATTGATGATCGCATTCGGATCATCACGCTTTATAAAGAGGAAATCCCTGCTTGACTTTCCGATCGGAATGCGCTCTCCGGCATTGATGCGGTGGGCGTTGACGATAATATCGCTCTGCGCCGCCTGCCGGAAAATCCGGGTTAGCTTTACCACATGGAAACACTCTGACTCGATGATATCACGCAGGACATTGCCCGGTCCGACGCTCGGAAGCTGATCCACATCACCTACCAGAATCAGACGTGTGCCGACATTGACCGCCCGGAGCAGCGAATGCATCAGATTGATATCCACCATCGACATTTCATCGATAATAATGACATCAGCTTCCAGTGGATTGTCCTCGTTCCGCTCAAAATGCATCGAAGTCGTCCGGCTCTTCTCATCCTCCTCTGGCATTCCCGTCAGCTCTAACAGGCGGTGAATCGTCTTCGCCTCATAGCCTGTCGCCTCGGTCATCCTTTTTGCTGCGCGTCCGGTCGGGGCTGCCAGCAGGATATCCATGTCGCCCTTTTCAAAATACCGGATAATCGTGTTGATCGTCGTCGTTTTTCCGGTACCCGGACCTCCCGTGATTACCAAAAGTCCGCAGTTGACCGCCTCAATCACCGCGCGGATCTGCAGTTCATCCAGCTCGATCTGTTCCTCTTTCTGGATGACTGCCAGACTTTTCCGAATCTGTTCTTCCGATTCGGAACCAGTGATATTTAAGTCGTGCAGCATGCGGGCGGTGTTTAGCTCGGTATAATAGTAGTGTGATGCATAAACGGCGCGTTCCGGGGCGTTTGCTATATTTGATACATTTGATGCATTCGGTTCACCAAAAACATCTGGCTGCGGCTGCATCTGCCCCGACACTGCCGATTCCGCCTGAACGAAAACATCCATTTCTGCTGTTTTCTGCTTTTTCCTCTCCCGGATCACCAGCCGTTTATCCATCTGCATATCCATCAGATGCTTGTCAATCTCGGAAATCTCAACCTGTAGAAGCTTTGCCGCCCGATCCGCCAGCTCGTCCTCCGGCAGGTATGTGTGCCCGTTCGCCGTCGCCTGATAGAGTGTATACAGGATGCCGCTCTTGATGCGGAAATCCGAATCTGCCACGATTCCTATCTTCGCCGCGATCTCGTCTGCCATCTTAAAACCGACGCCCGGAATATCGTCCGCCAGCTTATACGGATTGTTCTGGAGAATCGTGTACATTGCCGGACCGTATTCCTGGTAGATTTTAACCGCCAGATTGATGGAAATGCCATAATTTTGCAGAAACATCATCGCCTGGCGCATATCGCGCTTTTCCTCGACCTGTTCACCGATGGACATCGCCATTTTTTCACTGATTCCCTTGACCTCCGCGAGGCGTTCCGGCTCTTCTTCCATGATGCGGAATGTGTCCGCCTTAAATTTTTTAACAATCCTGGAAGCTAAAGCAGCCCCGACACCTTTGATGGCGCCGGAGCCTAAATATCGTTCCATGGAAACAGTATCCTCAGGCGCTTTCAGCTCATAGCTTTCCACCGCCATCTGTTCCCCGTAAATCGGATGCTCGGTCATACGCCCGCTCGCCTCGATCATCTCGCCCTCTGCGATGTAGGAAAAAGTGCCAACCAGCACATATTCCTCCCCGTCGTCCAAGCCGCTGATAGAGAGAACCGTATAGCCATTGTCCTCATTGCGGTATTTTATTTTTTCAATATATCCTTTAACTGCTGCCATATTTTTATGCTATCCGCCTTCCGGCGGTTCTCTTTAATCGTAGTTTTTCTTCTCACCGTGAGCGAACTCGATAAACTTACCGGTTCCGATCGCAACTGCGGTCAGCGGATCCTCTGCGATCATCGTGGAAATGCCAGTTTTCTCCTCGATCAGGGCATCCAGACCGCTTAACAGTGCGCCGCCGCCTGTCAGTACGATACCACGGTCAAAAATGTCGGCTGCCAATTCCGGCGGCGTCCGCTCGAGTACGTTGTGAACGGCATCTACGATCTGGAGTGCCGGCTCGCGCAGCGCTTCCAGCGTCTCGTCGGATGTGACAACGATCGTCTTCGGAAGTCCGGTAACCAGATTTCGTCCGCGCACTTCCATCGTGATTACCTCCGGACGGCGGTATGCCGCACCGATATTTATCTTGATCTCCTCAGCGGTTCTCTCACCGATCAAAAGTTTGTTTTTCTTCCTCATGTAACGTACCAGTGCCGCTTCGAAGCCATCCCCAGCCACTTTAATAGAAGTGCTGACTACGGTACCGCCCAGGGAAATAACGGCGATATCTGCCGTACCACCACCAATATCTACGATCATGTTGCCGCACGCCTTGGAAATATCAATACCAGCGCCGATCGCAGCTGCTACCGGCTCCTCGATGATCGAAACCTCGCGTGCGCCAGCCTGATAAGTCGCATCCTCAACCGCCTTGCGCTCTACCTCGGTCGCACCGCTCGGGATGCAGACGCTGATACGCGGCTTGCGGAGTGTCTTCTTGCCGACTGCCTTGTTGATGAAATATTTCATCATCTTCTCTGTCACTGTATAATCTGAAATAACCCCCTGGCGCAACGGACGGACCGCTACGATATTGCCAGGGGTTCTGCCGATCATCAGGCGGGCTTCCTCGCCGATCGCCATGATCTTATTCGTATCCCGATCGATCGCCACTACGGACGGCTCTTTCAGTACGACGCCTTTTCCCTTGATATATACAAGGATGCTGGCTGTACCCAGATCGATACCAATATCATTGGACATCAACATAGTTGTTTTCCTCCTGCTCTGAATATGCACTCTTGAGTACATAAATCTATGAGTTTCATTGTATTTTATCTTCTTTATTTCAGCTTTTTCGCTGCCATCCAGCCCGCGCATTGTTTTAGAGCGGACTATACCACTTACTATTATATACAACTTTCGATTCTTTTGAAAGAGGTTTTTATTTTTTTATGGACTTTATATTTTTTTTATGAAAGGGACATATTTTAGTCACAAGTTTCTCCTATAATACAGGTATGTTATCCGAAAGGGTAACAGGCCTTTGTTTCAAGTGTTACTTGAAATAAAAAAGCTTTTTCATACTCATACCGGACGATACAAATCGTCCGGCCCCCCTAAGCCAATTTCTTTTTTATATATACCTACCATTCCCAATTTAAGAAAAACAGGAACGCCGTCGGACTCTCAGCCGATGGCGTTCCTGTTTTTTGTCAGTGCCAGGCACCTTAGAAAAAGGGCTCTATACTGAATGTTGGGGTACGCTCAAAAACATTTTTTCTTATATTTTCAGACTCCACTCACTGCAGTCCCAGACCTTCGTTGCGAATCCCTCATAGAAATCCGGTTCATGGCAGATCAGAAGGATATTTCCTTTGTACGCCGCCAGCGCACGCTTTAACTCCTCCTTCGCCTCAACGTCCAGATGGTTCGTCGGCTCGTCGAGAAGCAGAAGGTTCGTCTCGCGGTTGATCAGCTTACACAGGCGCACTTTTGCCTGCTCGCCACCGCTGAGCACGCGCACCTGGCTCTCGATGTGCTGGGTCGTCAGACCGCATTTTGCCAGTGCGGAACGCACCTGGTACTGGGTGTAGGACGGAAATTCTTTCCAGATCTCATCGATGCAGGTCGTCGTATTGCCCGGCGCCATCTCCTGTTCGAAATAGCCGATGGAGAGATAATCGCCCAGCGTCACCTTGCCGGACACTGCTGGAATCAAACCTAAAATACTCTTTAAAAGCGTCGTCTTTCCAATTCCGTTGGCACCGACCATCGCAATCTTCTCGCCGCGCTCCATATAGAGGTTCAGCGGACGGGAGAGTGGCTCGTCGTAACCGATCACCAGATCCTCCGTCTCAAAAATACATTTTCCGGAGGCTCTCGCCTCCAGGAAGTTGAACTCTGGCTTCGGTTTTTCCTTCGCCAGTTCGATCACATCCATTTTATCCAGCTTTTTCTGGCGGGACATCGCCATATTTCGCGTGGAAACACGCGCTTTATTACGTGCCACAAAATCCTGCAGCTGCGCGATCTCCTGCTGCTGACGCTTATACGCTGCCTCGAGCTGCGCTTTCTTCGCCTCGTGCACCTCGAGAAACTTGTCGTAATCGCCCACATAGCGGTCAAGCCGCTGATTTTCCATATGATAAATGATATTTACTACGCTATTTAAGAACGGAACATCGTGTGAAATCAGGATGAACGCATTTTCATATTCCTGCAAATACCGTTTCAGCCACTCAATGTGCTGCACATCCAGATAGTTCGTCGGCTCGTCCAGCAACAAGATATCTGGCTTTTCCAGAAGCAATTTCCCGAGCAGTACCTTCGTTCTCTGTCCGCCGCTCAAATCCGTTACATCGCGGTCCAGACCGATGTCGGTCAGCCCCAGCGCACGTCCGACTTCCTCCACCTTCGCATCGATGGAATAAAAATCGTGGTTCATCAGAAGATCCTGGATCGTTCCCAGCTCTTCCATCATCACGTTCATCTCATCCTCCGATGCCTCGCCCAGATGGTCGCAGATTTCATTCATCTGCACTTCCAGCTCAAACAGGAAGGAAAATGCGCTCTTCAAAACCTCGCGGATCGTCATGCCTTTTTCCAGCACCGTGTGCTGATCCAGATAGCCGACGCGCACCCGCTTCGACCACTCTACTTTTCCCTCGTCCGGCTGCATATGCCCGGTAATAATATTCATAAACGTCGATTTACCCTCGCCGTTCGCACCGATCAGACCGATGTGCTCACCCTTTAACAGGCGGAACGAAACATCCTGAAAAATCGCCCGGTCACCAAAACCGTGGCTTAAATGTTCTACATTCAGTATACTCACGTGTGTACCTCTCCTATTTTTCTTTTTATTGTAAATTGTTTGTATTTGTTGAATTGTTCTTTGTTTTTCTGCAAATTTTATCCTGGAAAACAAATCCACTTCATATAAGATTTGCTTTCTGTACGTCTGCCTGCTGTCTGTGGCAAAGCCGACTTCGATTTATTGTACACGAAGCGTGCTTTTGTGGCAAGCGGAGATTTTGGAATTATCTTTTTTCACCCAGATGCCTTGAACTTTTCTAGATTTATATAGTAAGATAAGAAACAACTTCATTTTAGATACGTTTTTCAACCAATGAGAAAATGACTTGATTTTCTAAAGGAGGTTTTATGTATACCTATACCTGGTACCAATGGCTAGCTTTTTTCTATGTATACTGCTTTTTAGGGTGGATTTTCGAATCGACTTATGTTTCCCTGAAACAGAAACGGCTCGTCAACCGCGGATTTCTGCGGCTTCCGATGCTGCCGCTCTACGGTTCCGGCGCGGGGGTGATGCTCTTGGTGTCCCCTCCGGGGCGGGGCAGCCTGCCGCTCGGCTATATTTCCCGGTTTATTGCCGGCACGGCGCTTGGATATTGCACCCGCGCCGGCCTGGAA
>OBLO01003746.1_pt1 | contig 10601 bp, 7 predicted proteins | sample 1519401 | NCBI WGS metagenome assembly OBLO01 (sample SAMEA2602897, study PRJEB22501) | metagenome | reverse complement strand
GGAAAACGAAGGTAAGCATCGCGCCGATGAACAGGCCGACCAGAACGGACGGGCTCGTCAGCGTGAAGTTGAGGGTCTCGGGCGTGCGGGTCTGCACGATGTTGACGTAGGACACGAGCAGCGCCAGAGCGGTCAGGGAAGCAGAGCCGATCGCAAAGCCCTTGCCGGTGGCAGCAGTGGTGTTGCCAAGGGAATCGAGGGCGTCGGTGCGGTCGCGAACTTCTTCCGGCAGGCCGGACATCTCGGCAATGCCGCCGGCGTTGTCGGCCACGGGGCCGTAAGCGTCGGTCGCAAGGGTGATGCCGAGGGTGGAGAGCATGCCGACAGCGGCAATGCCGATGCCGTACAGGCCCTGGTTGAACTCAGCAGTGAACGCACCGCTGGCATCGATGATCGTGGTGGTGCCGCCTGCGCAGAAGTAGCTGAGCAGGATGGCGACGGAGACAATCAGAATGGAAGCCATGGTCGACTTCAGGCCCAGGGAGATACCGCCGATGATGATCGTAGCGGAGCGTGTCGCGAAAGCGGGGCCCGGCTGCGGGGGGGGTTTGAAGTGGTCAGAGGTGTAGTACGGGGTGAGGTAGCCGAGGGCGCAGCCGCCGATGAGGCCGCAGAGGATGGCGACGTAAACGCCCCAGCAGTGCTGCTCGGGTCCGAGAATGAGGTAGGACAGGGGCAGGGCGAGCACAGCGGAGAGGGCAGCAGCCGTGTAGGTGCCGGTGCGCAGGCTCTTGAGCAGGGACATCTGGGTAGCGTCTTCCTTCGTCTTGATGAGGAAGGAGCCAATCAGCGAGCAGACAATGCCGCAGACAGCCAGCGCAACGGGCAGCAGCATGCCGCTCCAGCCATAGTTGGCGGCGGCGCTCAGCGCGAAGGTGGCAAGGATGGAGCCGACATAGGACTCGTACAGGTCAGCGCCCATACCGGCAACGTCGCCGACGTTATCGCCGACGTTGTCCGCGATGGTCGCGGGGTTACGCGGGTCATCTTCCGGAATACCGGCTTCGACTTTACCGACGAGGTCGGCGCCGACGTCAGCAGCCTTGGTGTAGATACCGCCGCCGACACGGGCAAACAGCGCCATGAAGGAAGCGCCCATGCCGTTCATGACCATGATGTTGGCAAGCACGGTGGGATCGGTGATCTTGCCAATGTAGCGCAGGCCGATAAACCAGAGCGTGATGTCCAGAATGCCGAGGCCGACAACCGTGAAGCCCATGACCGTGCCGGAAGAGAAGGCAACGTTCAGGCCGTGGTTCAGGCTCTCATGCGCGGCATTGGCCGTGCGGGCATTGGCGGCAGTGGCGATCTTCATGCCGATCAGGCCAGCGAGCATCGACCAGATGCCACCGGTCAGGAACGCAAACGGCGTCACTCTGGAAAGCATCTGGCCCTTGGAAGCAAAGGCGATGATCAGCAGGATGACAAATACGACTGCAAACACTTTTGCAACAGTGGAATACTGCTGCTTCAGGTAGGCGTTGGCACCGGTGCGGATCGAAGAAGCGATCTTGACCATCTTCTCGTCGCCTTCAGAGCACTTCATAACTTTGCACTTCTGCAGGTAGGCGAAAATCAGGGCGAGCGCGGCTCCGACGAAGCCGATCCAGAATAGGTTATCCATGGTTTTCCTCACTCCTAATATTTTGGGCTTTGGCCGGCGTGCTCTCTTCCATACGCCGGTCAACTGTCTTGATGACGTACATATATTAAACTAATCTGATCGTAAAAGCAAATACTTCTTGCAAAAACGATGAATTTTTTTATATTTTTTTCGCATAAACCGTGCACTTTGCGCTCTGGCAAAAAAAGAAGAGGGAGAACCGGGTGGTTCTCCCTCTTTTGGGGTAATCTCAGAAGCGATTACTTCTTGGCGAGACCCTTCTGGCGAGCGTACTCGGCAGCACCCAGAGCGCCCATCAGCTGCGGGTCGGTCTTCAGCTCAACGACTTTGAACTTCAGCACGTGCTCGATGGCCTGCTTCAGGCCGGCGTTCTTCGCGCAGCCGCCCGTCAGCGTGATGCTGTCGGTGGCGCCGGCCTTCTTGGCCATGACGAAGCAGCGCTTGGCAACGGCCATCTCGATGCCGGCAGCGATCTCGTCGGTCGGCTTGCCTTCGCCCACGAGGGTGATGACTTCGGACTCCGCGAAAACGGTGCACTGCGCCGTGATCGGGATGACGTTCTTCGCCGTCAGGGACAGGTTCGAGAACTCCGGCAGGCTCATCTCGAAGGAGCGGGCCATGGCCTCGAAGAAGCGGCCGGTACCGGCGGAGCACTTATCGTTCATCGCAAAGCTCTTGACCGTGCCGTCGGTGTCGATGCTGATGCCCTTAACGTCCTGGCCGCCGATGTCGATGATGGCGCGGACTTCCGGGTTCGTGACGTGCACGCCCATGGCGTGGCAGGAGATCTCGGAGATGTTCTCGTCAGCGAACGGGACCTTGTTGCGGCCGTAGCCGGTGCCGATGAGGTAAGCGAGCTCCTTGGAGTCCTTCAGGCCGACCTTGTCGCAGACTTCCTGCATCGCCGCGATCGCGGACTGCTCCGCATTGATCTTGCTGCGGATCGTCGTGTCGGCGCACATTTTGCCGTTCTCGTCGAGAATAACTGCCTTCGTGTAGGTGGAACCTACGTCGCATCCGCCAAAGTATTTCATAGTATTTAAATCCTTTCCTTCAATTCAAAAAAGTTTACATGCACACGTCGTCCGCGAAGTCAAGCAGAGTCTCGTCGACCGGGGTGGCGTGCATGACGGTGTCCATATAGCTGGAGACCGTGTCGCGCATGGTGCGGCGCGAAACGGTGCGCGGATCCATCAGGTCGTGCGGGATCCAGATCAGGTGCAGACCCAGCTCGCGGCCCTGCTCGTCGAGCAGGCCCTGAACGGTGGCCATGTTCTTGCACGCGACGTGCTGCCACATGATGACGATGTTTGTGTTCCACGCCTCGCACTGACGCCAGAGCTCGGTGACGACGTTGTGGTAACCGCCGTTGGTGTGGCGGCGCATGACCATGCGCTCGTACAGGCGGGCCATGTCACGCAGGGCCTCGGTCTCGTCGGTGGTGTTGAGGTGCTTGGTGTAGTTGAGAGATTCCATCTCAACGACGACGTTGATGCCCCAGCTGTTGGCCAGCCAGTTGGAGAAGTTGGCGTAGTAGTGCGGCGGGCAGCTCCAGGTGATAGCACGATAGCGCATCTTGTTGCGCCAGGCCTGCTCCTTGTTCTTGTAGCCCTTGAGGAGGATCTTGTTGACCTTCTCGCAGGACTTGATGGTACGCGGATCGAGGCCGCCGTCCATCTCATAGCACCACTTGCGGAACAGCTCGTAGGTCGGGCCGATCAGCTGCGGATAAGCGGTCTTGTTGATCTCCCACTTCTGCAGCTCGTAGTCGGTCTCGGTGTTGAAGCGCTTCATAGCGGTGAAGTAAGCATCCCAGTTCCACTTCTCGCCGGTCTGCTTCTCAATGAAGCGGATGCACGCCTTAACGTCTTCCACAGCGGCGTCGAGCGTCAGCTCGTCCTCGTAGCGGACGGGGAAGCACAGGTGATGCACCGGGATTTCGGGGAAGCGGCGGGCGAAGTAGCTGGATGCCATGACGGAACCGTCGCACGGCATGGAGCTGGAGATGTAGCAGCTGCCCAGATGCGGCAGAGCGTCGATGACGAGCGCGCCGCACTCGGACGTCGGAACCGGGCAGGTATCGGCCGGGAGACCGAAGGACTCGACGGCGTCGATGTACGGGATGCAGGTGAGCTGGTCGATCTCGGAGACCAGGAACACCGGCAGCAGCTGGTGCGGGATGCCGTACAGGGTCGGGAAGCCGGCCATGATCTGCGCCATGGTCATCTCGTCGATCAGAACGAGCTTGCTGTTGAGCTCCTCGCTGTTGCCGTTGCGTCTGTCGCCCTTGGCGAGAATAACGAGGTTCTCGGCGACGTAGCGGTAGATGCAGTAGGTAAGCTCGTGGCTCATGCGCAGGTTGGAGCCGCGCAGGCCGAGGATGTTCTTGTCCATGAAGCTGTGGCAGCAGAAGTAAGACACCATCCAGCGATAGTACAGCGTCTGGTTCATAGCCGGGATCAGATCCTTGGAGAAGGACATGAGCAGCATGCCCCACAGACGTGCCCATTCATAGAAGTCATAGACCGTGTCCTTGATACCGCGCCACTCACGGCGGACGGTGCACATGGCGCCGTCGCGATACAGGCGGCCGAGGTGACGCTCACCGTTGAGGATGAGGTCGATCTTATCCTTCATAGAGGCAGCCGCGAAGGCCTTGTACTCTTCTTTGATACGGTCACGGTCGGAAATGAGAATGTTCTTCCAGCCCTCACCGAACTTTTTCCAGTCGGTCTCCTTGAACATGTCCCAGAAGATGCCGCCGACCAGTTTCAGGTTCTCTGCCTGAGCAGCCCAGTCCATTCTGTCTTTCGCTTTGAAGAATTTCGGATTGGGATATTTCACCTTGCCCATTACTTGGCACCCCTTTCTCTCTGGATCTTCTTGATCTCCAGGCTCTCCACGAACGCCTGAACGCGCGTGCGGAGCTGACCCGAGTAGCCGTTGTTATACACACGGTCGATCGACAGGACCGGCCAGCCGTACTCGGTGTTCATGATGTAGCTCGCCAGAGCACGCTCGAAGCCCCAGTAGTCGCAGTACTTCATCTGCTCATAGATGATGCCGTCCGCCTTGTACTCGCGCGCCAGACGGTCGGCCGTCTCGCGGCGCTGGTGCACCTTCTCGTCGGAGATGTAACGAGCGCACTCGCTGGTCTCCATGTAGTGGCGGCAGATCTGACGCAGGACGTCTTCCTCGTCGTTGAGCTCGATGACCTCGCGGCCCGGGGTGCTGCCGAAGCAGAAACGGTCGGACACGATGAGTGCGCCGCAGCCCTCGATGAGCTTTGTCAGGCTCGGATCGTCGATCTCGCTGCCGACGATGGCCACGCGGGCGCGGTACGGATTCTTGGCGTCCGGCTTGCGCTTTTTGAGCTCGGCGAGCGTCTCGCGCAGGTAGGGCAGGATGAGCGCCTTGGGGCAGGTATAGCTCACAAGGTTGAGGATGTGGAACTCGTAGCCCGTGATGATCGGGTTGTCGAGCTTGCGCATCTCAGCAATTTCGCTGATGATCTTGCAGACCTCGTTGTGCTCGGCGACGGCCTTGCGCAGCGCCTCGTCGGACGTATCAACGCCGAAGGTCTCGGTCAGACGGTTGAGCACGTGCTCGCGCATCTGCGTGGTGTAGGAATCAATGTAGTAATCGGTCACCTTGAGCGGCATGTCGGTATGCGTGACAAAGAATTTCTCCTTGCTGTTGACCTTCAGGACCTCGAAGTGCTCCATGGAGCGGTTCATGGCCGAGCAGGCGTCCACGCCGATCATCGCATCCAGGAACTGGTAGCCACCCTCGATTGCACGCTCGACGAGCGCACGTGCGTAGTCACAGGTATAGTTGGACATGTAGTACGTCGAGATATCCAGCGAACCGGTCTTGGGTGCTCTGAGTCGCACAGAGATGCAGTTGTCTACGTTGAGGAGGACCTCCGGAATGTGATAGCAGGTGTAGCCGAGGACGATGCTGCCGTTCTCCTGCGCCTGCCGTACCAACTCGTTGTTGGCGTCTTCCAGAAGGTTTTCAAAGTAGATCAGATGCTTCAGATCTTTCAAATGTTTCCCCTTCCTTCCTGATGGTTGTTGTTTCTTGCTCTGGTATTACCAGAATTCAGCATTATCATATAGCAGTATTCCTGAAAAAGCAATGCTATGTGTCTCGATTTTAACATTTTCGGAACTATGCCGACATTTTCGCTTGACAGTCCGTCAATATGATGATAAATTCAAAACGAAAAGCACTTGGTAATACCAAATACATTTTGGGGGCGGAACGATGGGATTCGACAAGATTGAGGCGGTCTCGCTCACGGATCAGTTCGTGCAGAAGATCGAGAGCATGATCATTTCCGGGGAATTGATGCCCGGCGACCAGCTGCCGCCGGCGCGGGAGCTGAGCGCGCGTATGGGCGTGAGCCGGCCGGTGATCTCGGCCGGCCTGATCGAGCTGGAGAAGATGGGCTTCGTGGAGATCGTGACGCGCCAGGGCGTGTACGTCAGCGATTACCGCAAGACCGGCTCGCTCGATACGCTCACGGCGCTGCTGAATTATAACGGCGGTGTCATGCGCGACGATGAGGTGCGCTCGCTCATAGAGGTGCGCAGCGCGAACGAGTGCCTGTGCGTGAAGCTGGTGGTCGAGCGCGCCACGCAGGCCGAGCTTGACGAGCTCGCGCCCATGCTGGACGCAATCAAGGAAGCAAAAACAGACCAGGAGGGCGCCGAGGCGACGTTTCAGTTCCACCACGCGCTGAGCGTTTTGTCGCGCAATACGTTTTTGCCGCTGCTGTATAACTCCATCCACAGCTACGGGCTGCACTTCTGGAGCCTGTACCGCCAGCGCTACGGCGCCAACCGCCTGTATCAGAATAAACTCGAGCTCTACCGCGCGCTGCTCGACCGTGACGCCGAGCGCGCACAGGCGTTCACCTCCGATATGCTCGACAGCGTTGCCAACGGCGCGTTCTCGCTCTATAGTCATCCCGATCAGACGTCACACAGCGTATGAAAAAACCGCAGGGCCCGGTCGGGCTCTGCGGTTTTTGACAGCCGGTTGGGAAGAAGAGGCGCTATCGGGCGGCTCATGACCGACGGTCTATCCGGGACGTGAAGGGTGGCCGCGCACCGGGCGCCAGGGAACGTACACGGCAGGTGAGCTCCCTCTGTGGTATTACCACGCGACGCAGCATCATCGTAACCCGAATCTCCACGGATGGCAAGCGGAAAATGCAAAATTGATAAATAATCAGCAATGTGTTCCTGCGCGATGGTCGGAAACTATGAAAAACATAGAATTCACACGCCGGCTTTTCTGGTAATACCAAATATCCAGCCGTGGGCGAGCGGCACGTTCGCCGTTTGCGGTGCGCTTGCCGGGCCTGCATGGGAAGTACGCGGCCGCGTCAGATGACGTAGTCGTTCGCGGCGCGTGCCGTCTGCTGCTCGAGCAGGTCCTGCAGCGTGATGCCGTCGAGGTAGTTGCAGATGACGCGCTCCAGCCCTTCCCACATGGGAAGGGTGGCGCACTCTCCGCAGCGCGGACATGGATTCGGATGCTGGTCGAGGCAGGCCACGGGCGCGAGCCCGCCCTCGGTCAGGCGCAGGATCTCACCGACGGTGTAATCCTGCGGGGCACGGGCCAGCCGGTAGCCGCCCTGATAGCCGCGCGTGGTGCGCAGAATGTTGGATTTGCCCAGCATGGGCACGATCTGCTCCAGATATTTTTTCGAGATCTCCTGCCGCTGCGCGATGTCCTTGAGCGCGACATAGCCGTCGCCCTGATGCGTGGCCAGATCGAGCATCATGCGCAGGGCATACCGGCCTTTTGTAGATATTTTCATGGGCAGTCCCCCTTTAAATTACATACTATAATAATAACATATGCTTACTAGGCTTTCAAGCGGTTTCTGGCGCACCTGCGCAGGCGGTCGTCCTGCTTGACAGCGGCTTGGCAAGCCACTATAATAAGGACAGATTTCCGGCCGGGACGCGCCGTGTGCGTGCATACGGCCGGAAGTCTGTGCGTTTAGCGGCAAATTATGCGCTCGGAGGGGCTCATGGACAGCAGAAAGAAAAAGCTCACGCAGTATGTCGTGCCGACGATTCTCGGCAACTGCGCTTATTTTCTCTTTACGATCATCGACGGCATTTTTGTCGGGCAGGGCGTCGGCACGGATGCGCTCGGCGCGGTCAATCTGGTCTGGCCGTTTGTGATGGTGCTCAACGCCATCATCATGCTCACGGTCGTCGGCGGCGTGACGGTCTCGGCCGTGCGCATCGGCCGCGGGGACATTGCCGGCGCAAATCAGGCGTTCATGCACTCGCTTGCCGGCACGCTGACGGCCGCGATCATTATGACGCTCATCGGCACGTGTCTCACGTCTCAGATCGCAACGCTGCTCGGCGCAAACGAGACCTATCATCGGCTCGTGTGCGACTATCTGTTCTGGTATTCGCTTTTCGCGGTGCCGTCGGGGCTGATGACGTTCATGAACAACTACTGCCGCAACGACGGTTCGCCCGTGCTCGTAAGCGTGGGCTCCACGATCGCGACGGTCATCAACATCTTCCTCGACTGGCTGTTTGTGTTCCCGCTGCAAAAAGGACTCATGGGCGCGGCCATTGCGACCGGCATCTCGCAGACGTGCGGTATGCTGATCGTATCGACGCACTTCATCCTGCGCCGCGGCCAGCTGCGGGTGGGCCGGTTTTGTTTTTCGGGCAAGCTCGCGCGCAAGCTGCTTTTGCGCGGTACGCCGGAGGCCATCGCGCAGTTTGCCGTCCCGGTGGCGACACTGTGTACGAACTACGTCCTGCTTGGCCGCCTTGGCGACATGGCCGTGAACGCCTATTCGATCATCTGCTACGTGGCGTCGTTTTCCGCGGCCATCTTCATCGGCGTCTCGAGCGGCCTGCAGCCGCTGCTCGGCCAGAGCTATGGTGCGAAGGACGCGCAGGAGCTCCGGTGGTATTTTCGCGCGGGCGTGCTCATTGACCTGATCGGCAGCACGCTCATCAACGTGGTGCTGCTGTTTGTCGGCGGGCCGATCTGCAAAATGTTCGGTGCCGATGCGTTGACGCTCGCCTGCACGGTGCAGTACATGCCGCGCTATGCCTGGGGCTTTATCATCATGAGCGTGAACACACTCATATCGGCCTATCTCTATTCGACCAAGCGCACGAAGCAGGCGGTCATTTTGAACCTGTGCCGCAGCTTCCTGCTTGACAGCGCGGTCATTTTTGCCGTGCCGGCCATTTTTGGCGGCAACGCTGTCTGGCTGACGATGGGCATCTATGAGGGGCTGGCGCTGCTGCTCGGCGTTGTGCTCCTGCGCACGTCGGAGCGCAACGGCATCGTGTTTCGCTGAAACTGCATACGAAACGGCCGCCGGTTTCTGACCGGCGGCCGTTTGCTGCCCAAATTTATTTGCCCACGCAAAAGCGCACGAAGATGCGGTTCGTGATGTCCTCGCGGATGGAGGCGCCCGTCAGTTCGCCGATGGCAGCCATGGCCTCCTCAGCCTCCGTGAGCACGGCGTCGGGCGTCACGCCCAGCAGCATCGCCTCGCGCGCGGCGCGCAGCGACTCCAGCGCGCGGCCGATGGCCTCGGCATGGCGAGCGTTCGTGAGGATCTCGCCGGCCGGCGCGTCCGGGGCGGGGAAGCGCTCCGCGACTGCCTGCTCGAGTGCCTCCAGACCCGTGCGCTCTTTTGCCGAGAGCACGCACACGGCGTCAAACTGCGCCGCCAGCGTATCCGGCTGCACGGCGGCGGGCAGATCGGCCTTGTTGAGCACCGCGATGCGCACCGGCGCTGCCTGCGCGGCCGCGATGACCTGCCGGGCATCATCGTCGAGCGGCCGCGCCGCGTCAAACACCGCGATGGCGAGTGCCGCGTCCGCCGCTGCGTCCAGTGCCCGGTGCACGCCGATGGCCTCCACGGGGTCGGCCGTGTCGCGCAGCCCGGCAGTATCGGTCAGGCGCAGGAGCACGCCGCCGAGCGTGACGCGCGCGTCGATCGTGTCGCGGGTCGTGCCGGGTACGTCCGTCACGATGGCGCGCTCGTAGCCGAGCAGGGCGTTGAGCAGGGAGGACTTGCCCGCGTTTGGCCGGCCGAGGATCACGGCCGGAACGCCGCCGTGGAGCACATTTGCGCGGGAAAACGTGTCCAGCAGTCGCTGGAGCTGGTCGATGCAGTCGGTCAGCGTGGCCTCGTAGGCGCTGAGCTGAAAGTCCGGGATGTCCTCGTCCGGGTAGTCAATCACGGCGTGGTAGTGGCTGGCGATGTCCTGCAGCGCATCATATACGGCCTGCGCGCGGCGCAGCACCGCGCCGCCGAGCTGCCCGGCGGCATTTTTCGCATCCAGCGTGGTTTCGGCGTGGATGAGGTCGATGACGGCTTCTGCCTGCGTGAGATCCATGCGGCCGTTGAGGAAGGCGCGCTTCGTGAATTCACCCGCCAGCGCCTGCCGCGCCCCGGCGGCGAACAGCGCTTGCAGTCCCGCGCGCAGCACGGCCGGCGAGCCGTGGCACTGCAGCTCGGCCGTGTCCTCGCCGGTGTAGCTGTGCGGGGCGCGGCTGACGGTGCACAGGCAGAGGTCGAGCGTTTGGCCGTCGGTGTCGCAAAAAGCGCCGTAGACGAGCTTGCGATCCGGTGCTTCGGACATGGGGCGGCCGTTCGCCGGGCGAAACACGCGGTCGATAACGGTGAGCACCCCGTCACCGGACAGACGCAGGATGCCGATCGCGGACAGGACGTTGCCGGTCGCAATGGCGGCGATCGTATCAGACATGAGAAAACTCCTTTGTGCAGATCGGCGGAGCCGCCGGCTCCCCCCATCCCATCGGTTTTTTATTTTGTTTGCGAGCGCAGGGTCGCTTCCCGCCGCCGCCTGAAAACCCTGGCGGCCCCTGGGCGCGGGGGCAGATCGCCTGGGGTTGAGGTAACCCCCCCCCTCTCCGCCGCGGTGCCGCGCGCTGGTCCTCG
>OBLO01003745.1_pt1 | contig 10616 bp, 10 predicted proteins | sample 1519401 | NCBI WGS metagenome assembly OBLO01 (sample SAMEA2602897, study PRJEB22501) | metagenome | reverse complement strand
GCAAAATCAGAACTGTTGCTTGTCGTTCTTTGATTTCCGCAGCAGCTTTGAAAAATCAAAGCCGCCGTTTCTTTTTATCTTCTAATGAAATGACGCGGTATCACTGTTAAAAGCGGCGGCTAAAGGAGGTAGCCGCCATGAAGCACATACCCTATCGACAAAATCCGACGGTCATTGACATATCAAAAAAAGCCCGACCACCGCCGGGAACCTCTCTACCCTTGACTATGAACTGTCTAATCATCTAAATACTGCTTACAATACCTATACGCCTGTCCGGGCTTTTCGGACAGGCGTATTTTGCTGCTCAAAAAATTTTTTGAAAAAATTTCAAAAAATCTTCGGCGTTTTTCAAAAACGCCGTATTGCCCCGCGAAAAGGGGGAAGCACCACCAACTTTCCAACGAGAAAGGAGGTGAGAATGTGGAACCTAATAGCAGGGAGTTTTACAAACAATGTGCTTTTCAGAAGTTTTGTAATACGGTGCTGCACAATGAAGCGTGTGACGCTCACAGGGAGCTGCACAGGCATAAGGCAAGGGAAGTCACCTTTTCCGATTTGCCCTTAGACGAAGCGCGGCAGCTTCATACCTTTGATGAATATTTCAAACGGGAAACCGCCGAAACCGTCTTTGAGAAAGCCGGGAAGAAAATCACGCCGAAGCTGCTTCTTGAAGCAATCCGTACTTTGCCGGAAGAAAAGCGCAAAGCCGTACTCCTGTACTATTTCGAGGGAATGAACGACACCGAGATTGCGGAGCTGTTCGATACGTCGAGAAGCACGATACAGTACAGGCGGACAAGCTCTTTTGAGAAATTAAGAAAATATCTGGAGGAAAATGCTGATGAATGGGACGAATGGTAACGAACCCGGCTACCCGGAAAATGCCCTTGTTCCCTATCCTGTCATTGTGGCAGCGACAAAGGGCGACCCGGACGCCATGAAGATTGTCTTGCAGCATTTTAGCGGCTACATAGCCCGCCTCTCCATGCGGAAGCTGTACGACGAGCGCGGGAACGTCTATTTCGGCGTAGACCACGACATTCGGGAACGGCTGCAAGCAAAACTGATGATGGCTGTCCTCACCTTTAGGACAGAGGAATAACCGCAACGGCGGCGGGACGCTTTCTCTCACCCCCTTTTCCGTTCCGCTGTTGACGCGGGTAGCACAGCCATTTTGAACCTTGAAAAAGAAAGCGGCGCAAGATAACGGCGGCGCAGCATAGGGCAAATCGGATACGTTCCTTTTGCGCCGAGCCATACGGCGGGTGCGCCATGACGCTATCCGGGTGAGGTTATCCCCGCCCGGACAGCCGAGCGACCAACACCGCGCCGGAAAGCAAGTGTAGCGGTTTGCGGGCAACGACACGCAGAATATACAATGATACTTCCTTACAGCCACAGTCCGAGCGTTAAGAGCGTCGCAGGCAATGGGTAGGGCTGCATGAGAACCATGCCGGGGTGAAATTCCCATGAGGTTATGCTAATAACCGTCCGATTAAAGCCTTTGTTTTCTTGAATAGTGGACTTGCTGCTATTCATAGACTGTATTATATGTTTGCGAAAGAAAGGGGGATTTTCTTTGACGCAAAACCAAACGCCCGTTACCACAACGGAGCATAAAATCGGAAAAGTTACTTACCTTGTATGTTCGTCTGCAAGTGAACGCGCAACGGACACACTGGATAAAAAGATAAAGAAGCTCATTCGCAAAGACATGGAGCTGAACCCAGCAAACGCCCGGAAATAGGGCGTTTCTTCACATTTTATACATGACACAGGCAGCGGTATGTGGTATAATATAGACAGTACAAATACCATGCTTGTCTGTCGTCGGAAAGGAGGACAAAATGTTACAGACAGACAAGATTACCGCTTTATATTGCAGATTGAGCCAGGAAGATATGCAAGCCGGTGAAAGCGAGAGCATACAGAACCAAAAGCTGATTTTACAAAAGTATGCTGATGAACACCACTTTTTCAACACGCGCTTTTTCGTAGACGACGGATTTTCCGGCGTGAGCTTTGAGCGTGAGGGGCTTCAAGCCATGCTGCATGAGGTTGAAGCCGGGAACGTGGCAACCGTCATAACAAAAGACCTTTCCCGTCTGGGACGTAATTATCTGAAAACCGGGGAGCTGATAGAGATTGTCTTTCCCGAATACGAAGTGCGCTATATTGCCATTAACGACGGTGTAGACACAGCGAGGGAAGATAACGAGTTTACCCCTCTGCGGAACTGGTTCAACGAGTTTTACGCCCGCGACACCTCAAAGAAAATCCGGGCTGTCAAACAGGCAAAGGCACAGAAAGGCGAGCGCGTCAACGGGCAAGTGCCTTATGGGTACATAGCTGACCCCAACGACCGCAATCACTTACTGCCCGACCCGGAAACGGCGCACATTGTAAAACAGATTTTCGCTATGTATGTGCGCGGCGACCGTATCTGCGAAATCCAGAACTGGCTACGGGAACATGAGGTATTGACTGTTGCAGAATTGCAGTACAGGCGCACAGGAAGCCACAGGCACCCCCGCCCACACCCGAATTGTATTTACAACTGGCCGGATAAGACGCTCTATGACATTCTGGCGCGTAAAGAGTATTTGGGGCATACCATTACAGGCAAGAGCTATAAGGTATCTTACAAATCAAAAAAGACGAAGAAGAACCCGGAGGAAAAGCGTTACTTCTTCCCCAACACACACGAACCCTTGATTGATGAAGAAACCTTTGAGCTTGCACAGAAACGGATTGCCACCAAACACCGCCCTACAAAGGTTGATGAAATCGACATTTTTTCGGGACTTCTCTTTTGCGGGGACTGCGGCTATAAAATGTATCTGCAACAGGGAGCCGGGACACTGGAACGCAAACACGCCTACACTTGCGGCAAGTATCGAAACAGGATAAGGACTGGCGAGCTTTGCACTACCCATTATATCCGAAAGAGCGTCCTTAAAGAACTTGTCCTTGCCGATTTACAAAGGGTATTGTCCTATGTGAAAGAGCATGAACAGGAGTTTATCGAAACCGCCAACGAGTGCAGCGCAAAGGCAGTACAAAAGACGCTGACGCAGCAGCGGAAAGAGCTTGACAAGGCGCAGAGCCGGATTAGCGAGCTGAATATCTTATTCCGCAAGCTCTACGAGGACAACGCTTTAGGGAAACTTTCAGATGAACAATTTGCTTTTCTGACTTCCGGCTATGATGAAGAAAAAAAGACGCTGACCCGGAGGATTGCGGAGCTGTCACAGGAAATCGACAACGCCACCGAGCGCAGCGCGGACGTAAAAAGGTTTGTCGCACTGGTACGCAGATACACAGCGATTGAAGAACTGACCTACGAAAACGTCCATGAATTTATTGACCGTATTCTTATTCACGAACTGGATAAGGAAACGAACACCCGCAAAATCGAAATCTTTTATAGCTTTGTCGGCAGAGTTGATACAGGCGACAAGCCAACCGAAAGTATCTCCTATTTCAGACAGATAGGAGCCGACGTAAAGAGTTATGCTATCTAACATACATCAAAAAGAGGTAAGATAACGCCCTCTGCAAAAAAGGTTACGTTATCTTACCTCAACAAAATTAGTGCCGGTGCAGCCGTCGTCGGTGTAGTATTCTGCGGCGGTCAGCTCCGGGTGGTCTGCGAGGTAGCCCTCCAGCAGCTTCCGCTGGTTGGCGATGGAGTCACTCTCCTCCCGGTCGCCGTCCTCCCGGGACAGGCGGCAGTACAGGGCCGTGGGCAGCGTTTCGCAGGGGGCGGCCCGGCAGCCTTCCCGGTCAGGTCGGGCGGGCATGGGCTTTTATCAGCTCCAGCACCAGATCCTCCGCAGACTGCTGGCCCACGAAGCTGCGCACCACGGTGGTGGGCAAATATGACGGCACGGCGGTATCCATAAAAGGGGCCTCCTTTCAAAGGGAATATTGCAGTGTATGAGCGGAGAGGAGGAACTATGCGGACGGGCACCGGGCGGGGGGACACAAGAAAACTCCCGATCCCCAAACGGGAACCGGGAGTTTAAATTATGGGTTGCGGATCATTTTTCCTGGGCCAGGAACTCCTGAACGCCCCGGGCGAGACGGGCCATGCCGTCCTCCGCGGTGCTCCGGGGACAGGCCAGGGCGATACGCAGGAATCCGTTACCGCCGGCGCCGTAGCCCGCACCGTTGACAAGGATCAGTCCCGTATGCTGGCGCAGGAAGGAGGCCAGGCGGGTGGAATCCCCGCTGATACGGCGGCAATCCATCCACAGCAGATAGGTGGCATCCGAGGGGATGACCGTGATCTGGGGGAGATTCTCGGCGATGAAGCGGCGGGCATACTGCTTGTTCTCATACACATAGGCGCGCATGGCATCCAGCCAGGCACCGCCCTGCTTGAAGGCAGCCGCCGGGGCAAGAGCGCCCAGAATGCTGGCCTCGCCCACCTCATCGGTATTCAGGGCGCGCCACACCCGATGGCGCAGCGCGGGATTGGGTACGATCACGGCGGAGGACTGGATCCCCGCCAGATTGAAGGCCTTGGTAGGCGCGACACAGGTGATGCTGATCTGCGCCGCCTCCGGGGAAACGCTGGCATAGGGGATGTACTCCTTGCCGGGGTCCGTCAGGTCGCAGTGGATCTCGTCCGACAGCACCAGGACGCTGTGCTTGATACACAGCTCCGTGATGCGCAGCAGAGTTTCCCGGTCCCAGATCTTGCCCACGGGATTGTGGGGGTTGCACAGGATCAGCAGCGTGGCCTGGGGATCGGACAGGGCTGCCTCCAGCGCCTCAAAGTCGATGTCGTAAACCGAATCACGATAGCGCAGGGGGCACTCCAGCACATAGCGGCCATTGTTGACAATGGAGTTGAAAAAGATATTGTACGACGGTGTGAGGACCACAACTTTTTCGGCGGGGCTGGTTAGCTTACGGACGGTGCTGGAAATGGTGGGAATCACCCCGGAGCTGTACACCAGCCACTGGGGATCCACTTGGAAGTGATGGCGGCTGCCCCACCAGCTCACATAGGCGTCGGCCCAGTCATCGGGCAGGTCGGCATAGCCGAAAACGCCCTGGGCAATGCGGTCGGCAAACGCCTTCTTGATCTCCGGCGCCGTCTCAAAATCCATATCGGCCATGGACATGGGCAGCTCGTTTTCCCCTACATGCCACTTGGTGCATTCGGAGTGCCGCCTGTCCTTCAGCTGGTCAAAGTTATAGTGCATCGCAACCTCCTTTTTTACGCGTCCTTCTCGGGATACTTCAGCTCACCGTTTACGATCATGCGGGCGATGATCTCGTTGCAGAACGCCACGGCTGTGGCGCAGTGGAAGGTGCCGTTGTGGGCGGTATACTCCGCGTCGCCCTCGGGGGTCTTCCAGTCGTAGGGGGCACCCATGTTGTGGGTCAGCACTTCGTGGCAGAGGATGCCGTCATAGCGCTCCTTGAAGCGGTCCACCACCGTGCGGATCATGGTCTGGCAGGCATCATAGTCCCCGGCCAGATCGTCGATGGGACGGCCATAGAACAGGCTGATGGCCCAGGCTGCCGCATTCAGAGCCCCGCAGGTGCCCATCAGGGACAGGCCGCAGCCGCCGGCGATGCCGAAGCAGCCCCGCAGCATATCCTCCGTAAGGCCCATGTCGGGGAAGGCGTTATACAGCCCGTTGAGGGCACTCTGGATGCAGTTTCCGTAGTCCGTTTCCGTCTGGAAGCCTACATCCATGGCCTTTTTGACCAAGGCCTCCTTTTCCTCGCGGGAAAGCTTTGTGTAATCTCTCATATTTTCCTCCCTTAGTGTGATATCAATTGTCGAAAAAGCTCTGTTTTATCGACAGACTTTGCCAAAGGATATCTTATGTGCAATTGTAACGATGAAAACACAAAAAAACAAGTAAATACTATGCAACAGCAATATAATCAGCAAATAGTTAAATTGCAATCCGGGCGGCAATGATGATACTATGGTAACACCAAAATAAAGAGAGGTGTTCATGCATATGAAATTGGTCGTAGTTGGCGGCGTTGCCGGCGGCGCTTCCGCCGCAGCGCGTGTACGGAGACTGGACGAAAAGGCTGAAATCAAGTTGTTCGAGAGAGGACAGGACGTTTCTTTCTCCAACTGCTCTCTACCGTATTATTTAGGCGGCGTGGTGGGATCCGCTGAGGATCTGATCATGATGACCCCCGAGAGCTTCAAGGGGAAACACAATATTGACGTAACCGTCAACAGCGAGGTCACTGCCATTGACCGGGTGGCCAAATGCGTGACGGTGAGGAATACACAGACCGGGGAAACCTTTACGGAGAGCTATGACAAGCTGGTGCTGGCCCCCGGCGCGTCCCCCATTATGCCCAGGAGCATCCGGGGCATCGAGAGGGACAACGTGTTCTCCGTGCGGAATGTCAGCGACGTGGTGCGGATCAAGGCGTGCCTGGATCGGGAAAATGTGCAGAACGTGGTGGTCGTAGGCGGCGGGTTCATCGGCATCGAAACGGCGGAGAACCTGTGTCTGGCCGGCAAGAACGTGGCCGTGGTGGAGGGCATGGGCCAGATCCTGGCACCCTTTGACTACGACATGGTGCAGACCCTGCAGAAGGAGCTGTATGACCATGGCATCCGCCTGTGCGTGGACAGCACCCTGACGGCCATTGAGGACGGACATATCACCGTCCTCAAGGACGGCAAGGAGTTTACTCTGCCGGCCGACGCAGTGATCATGGCCATCGGCGTGGCACCGGAGACGGGCCTTGCCAAGGATGCGGGGCTGGAGATCGGCCAGACCCGCGGCATCAAGGTCAACGAGTGGATGCAGACCTCGGATCCGGATATTTACGCGGTGGGCGACGCGGTGGAGACCTTCAATGCCCAGACCGGGCAGCCCGGCCGCCTGGCCCTGGCAGGCCCTGCCCAGAAGCAGGCACGCATTGCCGCTAACCATATGTATGGCGTGGGCGCGCCGTACCGGGGCTTTATCGGCTCCTCCTGTATCCGGGTATTCGGGCTGAACGCGGCCTCCACGGGTCTGAATGAGCGCTCCGCCGGGAACGCGGGGATCGCCTTTGACTCCGTGATGGTATTCCCCTCGGACAAGGTGGGCCTGATGCCGGGGAGCAACTACATGTGCTTCAAGCTGCTGTTTGAGACCCCGTCCGGCAAGCTGCTGGGCGCACAGGCCATTGGCACAGGTGACGTGACCAAGCGGGTGGACGCCATTGCGGCGCTGATCTCCGCAAAGTCCGATATTCAGGATCTGTTTGCCTATGAGCACTGCTACGCGCCGCTGTACTCCACGGCGAAGGACGTTGTGCACATGGCGGGCCTGGTGGCCGAGAACGTGCTCAGCGGACGGCTGAAGCAGGTTCATGTGTCCCAGGTGAGAAAGCTGGTGGAGGACGGCGCTTATATCCTGGACGTCCGGGAGGAGGACGAGTTTGCGCAGTCCCACGTCAATGGCGCACACAACCTCCCCACCTCGGTACTGCGCCAGCACCTGGAGGAGATCCCCCGGGATGTGCCGGTGTATCTGCACTGCCGCAGCAGCCAGCGCTCCTACTACGCCTACCGCTGCCTGGTGGGCAATGGGTTTGACAATGTGGTGAACATCAGCGGCTCCTTCCTGGGAATCTCACTGTATGAATTCTTCAACGACAAGACCGCAGGCCGCGAGCCTATTGTAACGGATTACAATTTCGAGTGAGTACCCCCCTCCTTTGATATCAGGGCCCGGTGCGCTGTGCGCACCGGGCCCTGATATGTATAGAGAACAGGCAAATTATCTGGCGGAGTCGGACATTTCCCTCGGGACATAAGGAGCGGCGCTCTGGGACTGAATGACGGCGATCTGGAAGCCGGGGCCTTTTATGGAGAAATTGACATTCAGCACCGTGCGCACATCCTCCTGGTACGTCTCCAGCATGGGCCAGCCGGAGAGGAAGTTGCCCGGCGCGCAAAAGCGGTCTATTGTCTCGCTCTGGAAATCCAGCGCCGACAGGTAGGCAAAGATGTTGTTCTCCCGGGACATGCTGTACTTCATAACGGAGTAGGCGCCGGGCTTGAGGTTGAAGCTGACGCTGAGGTTCAGCTCATCCCGGAAATTATTGATGGCGTTGCGCACGTCCGCAGGCTCCGAGGCGTGGCGGCATATGTCGTGAACGGAATCGTTGTAGTTGAAAGCAAGGACCACATAGGTGGGAGTCTCGCCCCGGGTGCTGCGCACCACGCAGTACTGGTTGCCCTGGACGATGACATCGCCCTTGATCCGGGACAGGGCCGCGTAGGCAAAGTAGGACGGTTTTTTGATGCCTGCGCCCGTCAGGAGGGCCTGCTGCCCCCGCAGGATCCGGCCCATTGAATCGGAGGTGTCCCGCAGGAATACCTCCGACTGCGCCGGAGCGTCCTTTTCGCTGTACTTACGCAGCAGGTAAAGAGGGTAGGCGATGGAATCCAGCGCGGCACTGCCTGAGGCGGGTTCCGGCACCGGACCCTTGCGAACCTCCACGGGCAGTCCGCAGCCGGACAGCAGGCTGCGGAAAGCACGCAGCTCGTCGGCGCGCTCCTCCTCATCACGCAGAAGCACCACCTTGCCGGGGGCCAGACTTCCCAGCGCTTCAAAAATGCCGGGGCCCAGACTGCGGTAGTCATTCAGCGTGACAAGAACCGTGATCTGGCGGTCAAACTTCCGCAGGGATTTGGCGTAGACATCCACATCGATGTCGAGATTCACACCGGTGATGACATTGGCTATCTCTTTTTGAGAGTTATAGTTGGAGTGGGCCCGCTTTACCGCCGCAATGGCGCGGTTGGGGGGCAGAACGTTGAAAACCGCCGGGTGCAGGTCGCTCTTGACCTGGGAGAGATAGATGCTGCGGTGCTCCTGGGGACTGTGGCCGAACCATTTGGTGAAATATTTCTTGTAGTAGGCGGTGGTGGAAAAGCCCACCTCCCGGGCCACCTGGCTGATCTTCTTGTCACTGCCGAGGAGTTTGATCTCAGACATCTCTACCCGGGCAAAGCACAGAAAGTCCCGGAAATTCATGCCGGTAAAGTCCTTGATCAGGTGGGACAGGTAGAAGGAGTTCAGATATTCCATCTCACTGAGATCCTGCAGCGTGATGTTGTTGGCATAGTTCTGGTAAATGTACTGGCAGATGCGGCTGATGCGGTCCACTGTGAGCTGGTTGCCCCGGTCAAAGCCCACCACGATGTTCTTGTCGAAGACGAAGAGGTTGAAATACTTGTCCAGGTGCTTGATCACATCCGCCATCAGGTAGACGCACTCACTTTTGTAGTTGAAGCCCTTGAGCTCATACTTCATCAGAATTTGCAGGAGCAGATCCCGCAGGCGGTCATGCTTCTTGTCTGTGGTTTTTTTGGAGTAGGTGCGGTAGCAGGCCTTGCTGAGATTGGGGAAATACTGGGACAGATCACGGATGCTGATCTGGATCTGAGCGATGACGTTGTCCTCCGTCAGGGCCCGCATGCTGTGCACCTCGTTGCCGGAATTGGTGAAGATGTCCCCCTCCCGCAGATGGTAAATACAGTAGCCATTTTTCAGCTGCACCTCGCCCTTGAGTACATAGACGAACTCAATGTCCAGATGATAGTGCAGCGGATCCTCCACGATGTTGCCCACGGTTATATTGATGGGGAAATCATCCACGAAGGTCAGTTTTTCCAGAAGCATAGCGTACCTCCTGCCTGCATAGGCCCATGACGTTTTTTGCAGTATAACATAAAAGCAATAAGGTCGCAAGACTCCGCAAAAAAATTAATTTTTTGGAGCAAGATAAATATTGAACGAAAAACAGGCCATGGATAGAATAGGCTTAAAGATATCTTACAGGAAACACCGCAAATATTGCGCATGGACAAGTGAGTTTGGCTTCCTTTGAACGGGGAGCTTTTTTATGGATAAAGAAGGAGGATGAGTGTATTATGCTGAATGAACGGCTTACCCGCATGAGAAACAAATTGTTTGACTCCCGCCCCTGCATCACCGCAGAGCGTCTGGTGCTGGAGACGGAGGCATACCAGAAGTTCGCCGGAGAGGCTACCCCCATTTTCCGGGCCAAAGTGGTCAAATACATCATGGAGCATATGACCACCCTGATTATGGACGACGAGCTGATCGTCGGCACGCCTACCAACAAGTATCGCGGCGCGAACCTGCACCCGGAGTTCCAGTCCAGCACGGAGTTCTATCTGCCGGAGCTGGATGCCTTCCCCCTGCGGAAGACCGATCCCTATGACATCTCCCCGGAGGACAGGGAGCTGATTTTGAAGACCCTGCCCTATTGGGAGGGCAAGTCCATGCAGGATATGTCCAAAAAGGCGCTGCCCGCCGATATTCTGGAGCGCATCCACGACGATATCATCACCGTGGGCCTGACCAACGGCGTGTCCGGCGAGACCACCTGCGACCATGAGAAGCTGCTGGCCGTGGGCCTGAAGGGCTACATAGACGAGTGCCGCGAGAACATCAGAAGCACCCTGTGCAGCAGCAAGGAGGATCAGCAGCGGGTGGATTACTGGAACGCCTGCATCATCCAGTGCGAGGGCCTGATCGAGTATAGATCGGAAGAGCGTCGTGTAGGGAAAGAGTGTAGATCTCGGTGGTCGC
>OBLO01003726.1_pt1 | contig 10650 bp, 6 predicted proteins | sample 1519401 | NCBI WGS metagenome assembly OBLO01 (sample SAMEA2602897, study PRJEB22501) | metagenome | reverse complement strand
GCACGGTACTGATCCAGATCGCTGCTTTCCAGCTGCTGCTGTACTTTAGCGGCGAATTTTTCCAGACGGCGTTTGCCCAGCAGGTCTGCGTTCGGCAGTTCTACTTCCGGAATAGTCAGCTTCATGGTGCGTTCGATGTTACGCAGCAGACGACGCTCGCGGTTCTCAACGAACAGCAGCGCACGACCCGCACGACCCGCACGACCGGTACGGCCGATACGGTGAACGTAAGACTCGGAATCCATCGGGATGTCGTAGTTAACAACCAGGCTGATACGCTCAACGTCCAGGCCGCGGGCCGCAACGTCGGTAGCAATCAGAATATCCAGACGGCCATCTTTCAGACGCTCCAGAGTCTGCTCACGCAGGGACTGGTTCATGTCGCCGTTCAGTGCAGCGCTGCTATAACCGCTACGCTCCAGCGCTTCTGCTACTTCCAAGGTCGCATTTTTGGTACGTACGAAAATAATCGCCGCATCAAAGTCTTCTGCTTCCAGGAAACGCACCAGCGCTTCATTTTTACGCATGCCCCACACAGTCCAGTAGCTCTGGCTGATGTCAGGACGGGTAGTAACGCTGGACTGAATACGTACTTCCTGCGGCTCTTTCATAAAGCGGCGGGGAATACGACGAAACGCTTCCGGCATGGTTGCAGAGAACAGAGCGGTCTGATGACCTTCCCGGATCTTCGCCATGATGGTTTCTACGTCTATCTGCGCCATGATGGTTTCAACGTCTTCGATGAAGCCCATACGCAGCATTTCGTCAGCTTCGTCCAGTACCAGACCGCTCAGTTTGGAGAGGTCCAGAGTACCGCGCTTCAGGTGATCCAGCAGACGACCCGGCGTACCGACGACGATCTGTGGCCCCTGACGCAGGGCACGTAATTGCACGTCATAACGCTGACCGCCGTACAGGGCAACCACGTTCACGCCGCGCATGTGTTTAGAGAAATCCGTCATGGCTTCTGCTACCTGAACCGCCAGTTCGCGGGTCGGTGCCAGCACCAGAATCTGAGGTGCCTTCAGCTCAGGATCAAGATTGTTGAGCAGCGGTAAAGAGAACGCTGCAGTTTTGCCGCTACCTGTCTGGGCCATACCCAGAACATCGCGGCCGCCCAGCAGATGCGGAATGCACTCTGCCTGGATTGGAGATGGTTTTTCGTAACCCAGATCGTTAAGGGCTTCAAGGATAGGAGCCTTCAGGCCCAGATCTGCAAAAGTGGTTTCGAATTCAGCCATGTAGTACGTGTGCCTCAAAATTAATGGCGGCCAGTCTACATAACTCATCATGAAATTGATCTGCAATTTTCATTGAAAAGTGTGAACCGGCTCAAAGTAGGTGTATTAACGAACAACAACGCCCTCACCCGTGAAGGTGATGGCAATCAAAAAAGATTACGGGCTGATGTGTACGTCAGCTATTGCTGGTCCGATTCTGCCAGGTCATCTTGGTCCTGGCCCAGGAGCGATAATTCCAACAATGCGTATCGGTGCTCAACAAAGTTATGAACGTTGTTAGCCACCGCCAGTTTGAACAATGCCGTAGCGTTGTCCAAATCCCCCAGACTTAGGTAGTACTTACCTAAATAGAAGTTGGTTTCACTGAGATGCTCAGCGAGCGAGGTGTTATCCGTTGCGTCCGCCTTCAGGCGTTCCATCAGCGTTGCTTCGCTAATGTTGCCCAGGTAGAACTCGACAATGTTCCATCCCCATTGCTCTTTATCCGATTTCTCAAAGCGTTGCTTCAACGCTTCTTTAGCCTGCTTCTCATCGAGCTTCTGCTCGGCAAGATAAAGCCACAGACTACGGAAAGGATCATTGGGATCGTCTTGATAAAACGCTAGCAGATCATCTTGCGCTAACTTGTCGCGACCGCCGTAATACAATGCGATACCGCGATTTAAGTGCGCGTAGTTGTAAGTTGGATCAAGCTCAAGTACAGAATCAAACGCTTCATAGGCAGCATCAAAATTGCCTGCCTGCGTTAAATATATACCTAAGTAATTGAATACTTCAGGCATATCTGGTCGGATTGCCAGCGCTTGTGAAAAATCATTTCGCGCCAGTGCCCTCAGACCGAGACTATCATACAACACTCCGCGCTCATATAAAAGCTGTGCGCGTTCGTCATCGGTTAAAGCCCGACTGGCAAGAATTTGTTCCATACGTGCCAGAATCACTTCCTGCTGCAAAGTCGGTTGCAATGGTACTGCGAGGACTTCACTCTTTCGCCAGGCGGAATTACTGCATCCAGCCAGCGTGAGTGCTGTCGCAACGAAACACCAGCGCAAAAAAGGCTTCATTTCCCACTCCCGAAGACAACGATTGAATGAACGTCCAGGTTCCCCGGTTGCTAACAAGGCATCCTGCCGGGTTAAAGGCCCTCCGCTTTCACGGAGGGCAATGGCAACCTTACTCGCCCTGGCTTGCCGGAGCTTCCGGTTCGCCTGCAGGCTGAGACTGCTCAGTTGCTTCTTTAATGCTCAGACGTACACGGCCCTGGCGATCAACTTCCAGAACTTTGACCGGTACTTCCTGGCCCATCTGCAGGTAGTCGGTCACTTTCTCAACGCGCTTATCAGCGATCTGAGAGATGTGTACCAGACCTTCTTTACCGCCACCGATGGCAACGAATGCGCCAAAATCAACGATACGGGTCACTTTACCATTGTAGATACGGCCTACTTCGATCTCTGCGGTGATCTCTTCGATACGACGGATAGCATATTTCGCTTTCTCACCGTCGGTCGCAGCAATCTTCACGGTACCATCATCTTCGATTTCAATGGTGGTGCCGGTTTCTTCGGTCAGAGCACGGATAACAGAACCGCCTTTACCGATAACGTCTTTGATCTTGTCCGGGCTGATCTTGATAGTGTGGATACGCGGAGCGAACTGAGAAATATCGCCACGCGGAGCGTTGATCGCTTGTTCCATCACACCCAGGATGTGCAGACGCGCACCTTTAGCCTGGTTCAGAGCAACCTGCATGATTTCTTTGGTGATACCTTCAATTTTGATATCCATCTGCAGTGCAGAGATACCGTCGCGGGAACCCGCCACTTTGAAGTCCATATCGCCCAGGTGGTCTTCGTCGCCCAGGATGTCAGACAGAACAACAAAGTTGTCACCTTCTTTCACCAGACCCATCGCGATACCCGCAACGGCTGCTTTGATCGGCACGCCTGCGTCCATCAGCGCCAGGGAAGCGCCACATACGGAAGCCATGGAAGAAGAACCGTTAGATTCGGTGATTTCAGAAACCACACGTACGGTGTACGGGAATTTATCCAGTTCCGGCATTACTGCCAGTACGCCACGCTTCGCCAGACGGCCGTGACCAATCTCACGACGCTTCGGAGAACCGACCATACCGGTTTCACCTACGCAGTACGGAGGGAAGTTGTAGTGGAACAGGAAGTTGTCAGTACGCTCGCCCATCAGTTCGTCGAGGTTCTGCGCATCACGAGTGGTGCCCAGGGTCGCAGTAACCAGCGCCTGAGTTTCGCCACGGGTGAACAGTGCGGAACCGTGGGTACGCGGCAGAACGCCAGTACGCACGTCCAGGCCACGGATCATGTCTTTTTCACGGCCATCGATACGCGGCTCGCCTGCCAGTACGCGGCTACGAACAACGTTTTTCTCGATAGCGTGCAGGATTTCACCCAGTTCGTTAGCGTCCAGGGTTTCGTCTTCAGCCACCAGAGTCGCAATGGTTTCAGATTTGATCACGTCAACCTGAGCATAACGCTCTTGTTTGTCAGTGATACGGTAAGCATCGCTCAGGCGAGCTTCTGCCAGTGCGGCAACGCGTGCGTTCAGCGCTTCGTTGACGGCTTCTGGCTGCCAGTCCCAACGCGGTTTGCCAGCTTCTTTCGCCAGCTCGTTGATAGCCTGAATCACAACCTGCTGCTGTTCGTGACCGAACACAACAGCGCCCAGCATCTGGTCTTCGCTCAGCAGTTCAGCTTCGGATTCAACCATCAGTACGGCTGCTTCAGTACCTGCAACAACCAGGTCCAGCTTGCTTTCTTTCAGTTCGTCCTGAGTCGGGTTCAGTACGTACTGGTCATTGATGTAACCAACACGTGCAGCACCGATCGGGCCGTTGAATGGGATACCAGACAGAGTCAGCGCAGCAGATGCACCAATCATTGCCACGATGTCCGGGTTAACCTGCGGGTTAACGGAAACAACGGTCGCGATAACCTGAACTTCGTTAACGAAGCCTTCCGGGAACAGCGGGCGAACCGGGCGGTCAATCAGACGCGCGATCAAGGTTTCGCCTTCGCTCGGACGGCCTTCACGACGGAAGAAGCTACCCGGGATACGGCCAGCAGCGTAGGTACGCTCCTGATAGTTAACGGTCAGCGGGAAAAAGTCCTGGCCTGGTTTCGCTTTTTTCTGGCCAACAACGGTAACGAATACCGCGGTGTCATCCATGCTAACCATAACAGCGGCAGTCGCCTGACGCGCCATCATGCCGGTTTCCAGCGTAACGGTATGCTGACCGTACTGGAATTTACGAACGATCGGATTAAGCAAAATAATATCCTTTCTCTATTTTTTGACGGCACATTTTTGCGCCATCGTTAATACCCGATCTTCTGCGCATCCTCGCGACTAATGACAACCCTAACCCATAAGCATGAGTAAAGCCTCTCATTAGCCGCGCGAACCTCTGCAACGGAAGATCATTCATAGCAACAATACATTAGTTTCCAGCGAATTGCTGCCATCTGCTGGAAAAAAGGGGCCATGAAGGCCCCCTCTTTCTGAAACTCGAAAGAATTAGCGACGCAGGCCCAGACGCTCGATCAGCGCGGTGTAACGTGCAACATCTTTACGTTTCAGGTAGTCGAGCAGTTTACGACGCTGAGAAACCATGCGCAGCAGACCACGACGGCTGTGGTGATCTTTTTTGTGCTCTGCAAAGTGGCCCTGCAGGTGGTTAATCTGTGCAGTCAACAGAGCAACCTGAACATCGGTAGAACCGGTGTCGTTTGCATCACGACCAAACTCAGAAACGATTTTAGCGGTAGCTTCAGTACTTAGAGACATTTTAAAACTCCAAAGTGATAAGAATGAAAGGATGCCGATCTCTAATTCAGCTATCCCAGTGTACGCCACGCAGATTGTTAAACAATTTACGCGACGTTAAGCGGCAGTATTCTACTCGCAGCGCCCTTTTATCGCAAGACAGAGAGCACTATGCAGGATACTCAACCACCAGGCGGCGGGGGGCGACACGACCTTCATCGTCCATCTCCCCCATGCCAATAAACTTGTCGTCATCGCCTTCCGTCACGCGTACCAGCCCTTCCAGCGGGGCGCCTGTCGTCCGTACCGGATTACCATTTTTAAAGTAAACCGACGATGTTAAAGGCAAATTAACAACAGGATAGTCCGATGCCGGACTGTCCATTGGCATCAGCAAAGGATCAAGCAGTTGAGCCGCCGGAATGTTCTGCTGTTCTGCCTGTTCGACCAGCTCACGCAGGTGTTCCAGCGTGACCATACGATCCACCGGATACTTGCTGACCGTCAAACGACGCAGATACGTTACGTGCGCGCCGCAGCCCAGCTTCTCACCGAGATCGTCAACGATGGTACGAATATAGGTGCCTTTGGAGCAGTGAACTTCCAGCTCCAGTTCGTTACCCTCGTGACGGATAAACAGCAGCTCATAGACGGTAATCGGGCGCGCTTCACGCGGCACTTCAATGCCCTGACGCGCATATTCGTACAGCTTCTTACCCTGATACTTCAGCGCCGAATACATCGATGGAATCTGCTCGATATCGCCGCGGAAAGTCTCCAGCGCGCTCTCCAGTTGTTCTGCGGTGAAGGTTACCGGACGCTCCTGCACGATCTGCCCATCGGCATCGGAAGTGTCAGTACGCTGGCCCAGACGGGCAACCACGCGATAGCGTTTGTCAGAATCCAGCAAATACTGTGAAAACTTTGTCGCTTCACCAAGGCAGATAGGCAGCATACCTGTCGCCAGCGGATCCAACGCGCCGGTATGTCCCGCGCGGTTGGCATTGTAGATGCGCTTTACTTTTTGCAGCACGTCATTGCTGGACATGCCCTGCGGCTTATCCAGCAGCAGGACACCGTGAATATCGCGACCACGACGACGAGGACGACTCATCAGTCCTCCTTGCTGTCGTCCGCTGGGTTCACACGACGCTCATCGTCATGTTTCACCACGCTGGTCACCAGGTTGGACATGCGCATCCCTTCAACCAACGAGTTGTCGTAGAAGAAGGTCAGCTCAGGCACGATACGCAGACGCATTGCTTTACCCAGCAGAGAGCGGATAAAACCAGAGGCTTCCTGCAGTGCCTTAATGCCGTTTTTCACGGCAGCTTCGTCCTGATCGTTGAGGAAAGTCACGAATACTTTGGCATATGCCAGATCACGGGACATCTCAACACCCGATACGGTGGTCATCATACCAACACGCGGGTCTTTGATTTCGCGTTGCAGGATGAGTGCGATTTCTTTCTGCATCTCCTGCGCGACACGCTGCGGGCGACCAAATTCTTTCGCCATAATAAATTCTCCAGACAAAAAAGGGGCATTCAGCCCCTTTTGAAAATAATTCGGTGATTAGGCTGTAGGCCTGATAAGCGTAGCGCCATCAGGCATTACATTGCCGGATGTCGGCGTAAACGCTTTATCCGGCCTACACCCGAACAACCTTAAGCAATTGTACGTTTGATCTCGATGATCTCGAACACTTCGATCATATCGCCAACGCGAACGTCGTTGTAGTTCTTAACGCCGATACCACATTCCATACCGTTACGGACTTCGTTAACGTCATCTTTGAAGCGGCGCAGGGATTCCAGCTCGCCTTCATAGATAACCACGTTGTCGCGCAGTACGCGGATTGGGTTGTGACGTTTAATCGTGCCTTCGGTAACCATACAGCCTGCGATAGCGCCGAATTTCGGTGATTTGAACACATCACGAACCTCAGCCAGACCAATGATCTGCTGTTTCAGTTCCGGAGACAGCATGCCGCTCATCGCTGCTTTCACTTCGTCGATCAGATGATAGATGACGGAGTAGTAACGCAGATCCAGACTTTCTGATTCGATAACTTTACGTGCAGAGGCATCAGCACGTACGTTGAAGCCAACCAGAATCGCGTTGGATGCCGCAGCCAGGGTCGCGTCGGTTTCGGTGATACCACCTACGCCAGAACCGATGATCTTCACTTTCACTTCGTCGGTAGACAGTTTCAGCAAGGAGTCGGAGATCGCTTCCACAGAACCCTGAACGTCAGCTTTCAGTACAACGTTCACTTCGTGAACTTCACCCTCGGTCATGTTAGCAAACATGTTCTCGAGTTTAGATTTCTGCTGACGAGCCAGTTTAACTTCACGGAATTTGCCCTGACGATACAGTGCCACTTCACGCGCTTTCTTCTCGTCACGCACGACGGTCACTTCGTCACCGGCAGCCGGCACACCGGACAGACCGAGAATTTCAACTGGAATGGACGGACCCGCCTCCAGCACTTCCTGACCCAGTTCGTTACGCATCGCACGAACACGACCGTATTCGAAGCCACACAGAACGATATCGCCCTTAAGCAGGGTACCTTCACGAACCAGAACGGTTGCAACCGGGCCACGACCTTTATCCAGGAAGGATTCGATAACCGCACCGCTCGCCATACCTTTACGCACGGCTTTCAGCTCCAGAACTTCAGCCTGCAGCAGGATAGCGTTCAGAAGGTCGTCAATACCGGTACCCGCTTTAGCAGATACTGGGATGAACTGTGCTTCACCGCCCCACTCTTCCGGCATAACGCCATACTGAGACAGTTCGTTTTTAACACGGTCCAGATCGGCTTCTGGCTTATCGATTTTGTTGACTGCAACAACCAGAGGCACCTGCGCCGCTTTCGCGTGCTGGATAGCTTCGATGGTTTGCGGCATTACGCCGTCGTCTGCAGCAACAACCAGCACAACGATATCCGTTGCCTGAGCACCACGAGCACGCATAGACGTAAACGCTGCGTGGCCTGGGGTATCCAGGAAGGTAATCATACCGTTGTCGGTTTCTACGTGGTAAGCACCGATGTGCTGGGTAATACCACCCGCTTCGCCAGAGGCAACTTTCGTAGAACGAATGTAGTCAAGCAGAGAAGTTTTACCGTGGTCAACGTGACCCATAATGGTCACAACCGGTGCACGCGGTTCAGCCGCAGCGCCAGTATCACGGTCGCTCATTACGGCTTCTTCCAGCTCGTTTTCACGACGCAGGATAACTTTGTGGCCCATCTCTTCGGCAACCAGCTGTGCGGTTTCCTGGTCGATGACCTGGTTGATGGTCGCCATTGCGCCCAGTTTCATCATTGCTTTGATGACCTGAGAGCCTTTGACCGCCATCTTGTTCGCCAGATCGCCAACGGTGATGGTTTCGCCGATCACAACGTCACGGTTAACGGCCTGAGCTGGCTTCTGGAAGCCCTGCTGCAGAGCGGAACCTTTACGCTGCTTACCGCCTTTACCGCCGCGAACCGCTGCACGTGCTTCTTCACGGTCAGCTTTAGATTCAGCGTGTTTGTTACCTTTCTTCGCCGGACGCGCAGCTTTAGTGCTGCGAGTACGACCACGACCGCCTTCAACTTCACGATCGTTCTCGTCTTCAGCCTGGCGAGCATGCTGAGAGGTGGTGACGTGATAATCACTGGTGTCTTCGACAGGTTCAGCGTTATTCACACCATTTTTCTCGTTTTCTTCCGCCATACGGCGAGCTTCTTCCGCTACGCGGCGCGCTTCTTCTTCAAGCTTGCGACGTGCTTCTTCTTCCGCTTTACGCTTCAGTTCTGCGGCTTCATTTTCACGGCGGGCTTTTTCGGCCTGGGCGGTTTTAGTCATATCGTCGGTCTGTTGATTGCTCACTTTGTCTTTTTCCGCAGCTTCACGTTTCGCTTTATCAGCGGCTTCACGCTTAGCTTGTTCTGCGGCCTCACGTTCGGCTTTTTGTTGCGCCTCGCGTTTGGCAGCTTCTTCTGCCTCACGACGGGCTTGCTCTTCCGCTTCACGCTGCGCCTGCTCTTCCGCGGCAAGGCGTTCAGCCTCTTGCGGATCGCGTTTCACAAAGGTGCGTGTCTTGCGGACTTCGATTTGTACCGATTTGCTTTTTCCACCGGTACCTGGAATATTGAGAGTACTGCGCGTTTTACGCTGCAATGTCAACTTATCCGGCGCTGAGCCGTTTTCACGGTTCAAATGCGCCAGTAAGGTTTGTTTCTCTTGTGCGGACACAGAGTCGTCAGCAGACTTCGGGATACCGGCATCAGCAAATTGCTGTACCAGGCGATCTACGGAAGTCTGTATCTCTGCAGCCAGCGTTTTTACGGTTACATCTGTCATACTGTTCCTTCCTGCTACAGTTTATTACGCTTCGTCGCCGAACCAGCAAATATTACGTGCGGCCATGATGAGTTCGCCGGCTTTCTCGTCGGTTAAACCTTCGATATCAGCCAGGTCATCAACGCCTTGCTCAGCGAGATCTTCCAGCGTACAAACACCACGGGCAGCCAGCTTGAACGCAATCGCACGATCAAGACCTTCCAGATTCAGCAGGTCATCAGCCGGCTTCTTATCGCCAAGGCTTTCTTCCTGAGCCAGTGCCAGGGTGGTCAGTGCGTTTTTAGCGCGTTCACGCAGGGCTTCAACGGTTGGTTCATCCAGACCGTCAATTTCCAGCAGCTCTTTCATTGGCACATAGGCCAGTTCTTCCAGCGTAGAGAAACCTTCCTCAACCAGAACAGTGGCGAAATCTTCGTCAATGTCGAGGTATTTGGTGAAGGTATCGATCGCCGCATGGGCTTCAGCCTGATGCTTGGCCTGCAGGTCGTCAACGGTCATTACGTTGAGTTCCCAGCCGCTCAGCTGTGACGCCAGACGTACGTTCTGACCGTTACGGCCAATCGCCTGCGCCAGGTTGCCCGCTTCAACAGCGATATCCATGGTGTGTTTGTCTTCGTCAACAACGATAGACGCCACATCTGCCGGAGCCATTGCGTTGATCACGAATTGCGCCGGGTTGTCATCCCACAGAACGATATCAATACGTTCGCCGCCCAGCTCGGTAGACACCGCCTGAACACGCGCACCACGCATACCGACGCAAGCACCGACCGGGTCGATACGCTTGTCGTTCGTTTTCACCGCAATTTTCGCACGGGAGCCCGGATCGCGAGCCGCCGCTTTGATTTCGATGACTTCTTCACCGATTTCCGGTACTTCGATACGGAACAGTTCAACCAGCATTTCCGGTTTAGAACGGGTCACGAACAGTTGAGCACCACGCGCTTCAGGACGCACGGCGTACAGCACACCACGGATACGGTCGCCCGGGCGGAAGTTTTCACGCGGCAGCATGTCTTCACGCAGGATCACCGCTTCAGCGTTACCCGGCATCCCTTCGGATTTGATCTCCAGAGAGATGTTGTCGCGGTTTACTTTCTTCACCACGCCGGTAATGATTTCGCCTTCCTGATCGCGGAACTGGTCAACCACCAGTGCGCGCTCGGCTTCGCGCACTTTCTGCACGATAACCTGTTTCGCGGTCTGGGTAGTGATACGGTCAAAGGTGACAGATTCAATCTGATCTTCAA
>OBLO01003722.1_pt1 | contig 10668 bp, 11 predicted proteins | sample 1519401 | NCBI WGS metagenome assembly OBLO01 (sample SAMEA2602897, study PRJEB22501) | metagenome | reverse complement strand
GGGTTCGGTGCAGGTTGAAGATCTGCCCCGGGCCTGGAACGAAAAGTATGCGGAATATCTGGGGGTGACGCCTCAGAACGATGCAGAGGGCGTTTTGCAAGATATCCATTGGGCCAGCGGTCTTTTCGGTTATTTCCCCAGCTATGCTTTAGGAAGCGCCATAGCTTCCCAGCTTTTTGCCTGCATGAAGCGTGAAATGCCCCTGGAAAAGTATCTGGAGGAAGGAAATCTTTTGCCCATCCGCGAATTTTTGCGGGAGCATGTCCATCAGTGGGGTAAGGCAAAAACCACCGGAGAGATCTTGCGGGAGACCACAGGAGAAGATTTTGATGCCTGCTATTACATGGAATATCTGAAAGAAAAATTTGGCCGCTGAGATAGCACTTTTATGGGAACAGGAGGCTGTGAGATGAAAAAAATAGCGTGCATTGGAACTGGCAATATGGGGGGGGCTCTGGCAAAGGCCGCTTGCCAGAGCCCTGTTTGCGGGCCGGCACAGGTAATCCTTGCGAACAGGACATACGAGAAGGCGGAGCAGCTTGCCAAAGAGCTGGGCTGTGAGGCAGCTCACTCTAATTTAGAGGCCTTCCGGGAGGCAAAATTTGTTCTTTTGGGTGTAAAGCCTCAAATGATGGAGGGGCTTTTGCGGGAACTGGCGCCAGCCCTGAAAGAGTCTATAGAAAAGGGTGAGCAAAAAATCCTCGTTACGATGGCTGCAGGGCTGAAAAGCTCCTTTTACAGAGAGATTCTCAATTGCGGAGACATCCCCTTTATCCGGCTGATGCCCAATACCCCCGCTTCCATTGGCTGCGGGATGACGCTGGTTTCGGTTTCCTCTTCCTGCAGGGAAGAGGAAGCTTCTGAGTTGGAAGCACTGCTTTCCGCTGCCGGCAGTTTTGACCGGATCTCCGAGGAACAGATGGATGCGGCAGGTACATTGACAGGCTGCACGCCCGCCTTTGCGTATATGTTTATAGAAGCCTTGGCGGATGGGGGCGTTATGGCCGGGATCCCCCGGAAAAAGGCCCAGGAATATGCGGCCCGGGCGGTGATGGGGGCGGCCGCCTTAGTGTTGGAAAGTGGGAAGCATCCGGGCCTTTTGAAGGATGAGGTATGTTCCCCCGGTGGTTCCACCATAGTGGGAGTTCACGAACTGGAGGAAAAGGGGTTCCGTTCAGCGGCCATGAATGCCGTTTTGGGAGCCTGCGAGAAGAACCGGAAGATGGGGGAAGGGAAATAAATAAGTTTTCTTCCCAATGCTTCATTATTAGTGACAAGAATACCCAATAACAAATAGATGGAGGTGATTGTGATGAAAGCAGTCCTGCAGCGTGTGAAACGCGCTTCTGTCGCCATCGGAGGAGAAGAAGTGGGAGAAATCTCCTCCGGACTTCTCCTGTTCCTTGGCGTCACAGAGGAGGACTCGGAAAAGGAATGCGATTTTCTGGCGGAAAAGGCGGCGAACCTCCGGATTTTTGAGGATGAAGCGGGGAAAATGAATCGTTCCCTTCTGGATGCAGGGGGCCAGATGCTGGTGGTATCCCAGTTCACCCTTTGCGCAGACTGCCGCAAGGGCAGGCGACCGTCTTTTACAGGAGCGGCGCGCCCCGAAAAGGCGATTCCTCTGTATGAACGATTTATCGAAATGATCCGCAGAATGGGGATCGTTGTTTCCACGGGTCGTTTCGGTGCAGATATGCTTGTTTCTCTTGAAAACGACGGACCTGTGACCATTTTGTTGGATACAGATGAAATTATGCCGAAAGGAGAAAAATGAAATGCTGAAGAAACAGTATAAGTTTACCGACACATGTCCCTCTGTTTTGGGGCTGGGGATGATGCGCCTTCCCAAGGCCAGAGAGGGCTCTGAGGATATCGACCGCGCAAAAGCTCAGGAGATTGTGGACTATGCATATTCTCACGGAATCAATTATTTTGATACGGCTTATCGGTATCATGCAGGCGATTCCGAGCTTTTTGTAGGAGAGGCGTTGAAGAAATATCCTCGGGAAAGCTTTTATCTGGCTTCCAAAATGCCCATTTGGGAAGCGAATACCCCTGCAGACGTGGAAAAGATCTTTAACGATCAGCTGAAGCGCTGTCAGGTGGAATACTTTGATTTCTATCTTTGTCATTCCCAGAATAAAGAAAATTTCAAAAAGATCCGAGAATTCGGTGCTTATGAATTTCTCTCGAAAATGAAAGAAGAGGGTAAAATACGCCATCTGGGCTTTTCCTTCCATGATACTCCCGATGTGTTAAAAGAAATCGTAGAGACCTATTCCTGGAATTTTGCACAGATCCAGCTCAACTATTTGGATTGGGAAATGCAGGATGCCAAGGCTCAGTATGAGATCCTGACAGAACATGGGATTCCCGTGATGGTGATGGAGCCTGTCCGCGGCGGCGCACTGGCAAGCCTCTGTGAGGAATCTGACCGGATGCTGAAGGAAGCCCGGCCGGAAAAGAGCGTGGCCTCCTGGGCTATTCGGTATGCAGCCAGCCTGCCCAATGTGCAGGTGGTGCTCAGCGGCATGAGCAATATGGAGCAGCTTCAGGATAATATTTCCACTATGACGGATTTTGAGCCCCTTTCGGAAAGGGAAAGAGAAGTTTTGGAGCAGGCTCTGGATGTATACCGTCGTAACCATCTGATTCCTTGCACAGGATGCCGGTATTGTATGGACTGCCCCTTCGGTGTGGATATCCCCGGGGTATTCAAGCTCTATAATCAGTATAAAATCAGCAAGTATAAAGAAGGCTTCCTGCGGGGATACAGAGAGTTGGGAAAATCTGGGCCGGAAAGCTGCCGGGCCTGCGGCGCCTGTATGCGTCACTGCCCCCAGAAGATCCAAATTCCCGAACGCATGAAGGAGATTGCCGCTGTTGCTAGGGAACTGGAGGACTGATATGCAGAAAGTGAATACATCCGGAGTAGAGATTGAACGGAAATTTCTTCTGAAGGCTTTTCCCGAGGAGCTTCCTCTGCTGGAAAAATCTGCTCTTTACCAAGGCTATTTATGCACGGATCCAGTAGTACGCATCCGTAGCCGGGAGGAAAAGGGACAGAAAAGCTTTGTCCTTTGCTTTAAAGGACAGGGAACACTCATGCGCCGGGAAATTGAAATGGATCTCACGGAAACGCAGTTTTCGCAGCTCAGTGAACTTCTTAAGGCTCCGCTCATTCGAAAGGATTTCCGGGTGTATCAACTCCCGGACGGCCATAGATTGGAATGCAGTCTGGTGGATGAGGGAAGCCCTTCTGCATTTCTCTATGCAGAGGTGGAATTTTCCTCTTTGGAAGATGCAAGGTCTTTTCAACCTCCGGAATTTTTATACCGGGATGTTACAGAGTTTCCTGGTTTCAGCATGAGCCGCTATTGGGAAACGAGGCAGCGTCCTTTTATAGATTGACTCATATCAAGGGCCGCAGGGAATTGCCGCGGCCCTTTCTTGGTTCTGACCCTAGGGTGAAGCATGGGAAGGGGGGAAGCCGAATGAAAGAGATAGATGGTTGCGACTTTTGTAATCTAACTGAAGCGGAAAAACATTGGCTGCTTTTTGAAAATGAATGCTGGAGCGCGTATCTTTCGGATGTGCAGGATTACCCCGGAAGATGTATTGTGGTGCTCAGGGAGCATAAGGAGAGCCTCTCAGAACTGAGCCCCAAGGAATGGATTTGCTTTGGGGAAGCGGCGAAGGTTTTGGAGGGCCTTGTGAAAGAGGAATTAGGAGCGATTCTCTGTAACTGGTCCTGCCTGATGAACGATGCATTTAAATCGCAGATTCCCCGGCCTCATGTGCATTTCCATATGCGACCCCGGTTCAACGAAAAAACGACTGTCTTTGGGGCGGCTTTTGAGGACACGACCTTTGCGCATCACTATGCAGTTGGCGGAAATACAACGCTCCCGGTAGAATCGGCTCAGAAATTATATGGGCACTTGAAAGAAAAGCTTCCCTTTTATATGGAGCTCTGTAAAAAATCTTGAAGCATTCCCAAGCGGAGAAAGGGCGAGCAAGGACGGAAAGGTTGGCGATGTGGATGGACCCAGACCGTTTTCAAAGAATCTGTGAGGAATATAGAGAATTTGGGCCGGAAGAACCTTCCGGAATTGGAACTTTGAGTGAAAAAAGCCTTCATGCGGTTTTAAAACAGTATTATCAGCCGGCCGAGGCCTACCGGGAAATTCGGGTGGGCCGTTATGTGGCGGATGTTGTCACGCAGGACGGCTGTATTTTGGAGGTACAGACCAGAAGCCTTTCTGCAATCAAAAAGAAACTTTCCGTATTTCTGGAGCAATATGAAGTGATTTTGGTGCATCCTGTGCCGCATCTGCGGTGGATGCGCACAGTGGAAGGAAAAAGCGGCTTGGCCGGCCCCCGCCGCCGCTGCGGCCGGGAGGGCTGTGTATGGGATGCGTTCCGGGAGCTTTCCTTCCTGCATGAATATCTTTCTTGCCCCAATTTGCACATTGTTCTGCCTCTCGTGGATTTGGAAGAGCTCCGGCTTAAAGGCGCCAGGCGAAATGCCCGGGTGGATCGGATTCCTATGAAACTGTTTGATGAGATCCGGCTTTTTACGAGAGAAGATTATTGGGCCCTTCTTCCGGAAGGACTTCCAGAGAATTTTTCCAGTAGGGACATGTCGCATCTTTTGGGGATTTCCCCGGACGCGGCCCGGTTGGCGCTCTATGTGATGTTTCACGCAAGCGCTCTGCTGCGTATAGGAAAAGAGGGAAACCGGATACTGTATCATAAAAATCAGGAACTGTAGATTTAAACAATGTATGAAACCGCTTCGGGGTCTCAGAGCGGTTCTTGTTATTTTATACAACATCTTTTTCTGCAAAAGCGTTACTGCGGGGATTAAGGAGAAATTAAGGAAAGCGTATGAAATCCATTGACTTTTTCCTTTTGTGGCCGTATAGTGAAAAACCGGAACAGACACGGTATTTCGCCTTATATGGGCGGCCTGAAAGGGTGGAATGATATGGTAAAGGATCTTACGGTGGGGAAGCCGGGGCGGCTGCTTCTGGGTTTTTCCATTCCCCTCCTGCTGGGGAATTTGTTCCAGCAGATGTACAGCATGGTGGATACCATCATTGTAGGGCAATTTGTGGGAGTGGATGCTCTGGCAGCTGTAGGCACCACCGGCCCCATTACATTTTTGATTCTGGGCTTCGTTATGGGGCTCACAGGGGGTTTTTCTGTTGTGGCTGCTCAGCGTTTTGGGGCTAAGGATGAAGACGGCCTTAGGCATGTAGTGGCTATGTCCGCCATACTGTGTGTGGTGCTTACAGTAGTTCTAACCGCTCTCAGTATCCTGTTTGCCATGCCGCTTCTGAAGCTGATGAATACGGCCCCCAATATCATTGGGCTTTCCTATGAATATATAGTTATTATCTTTGGTGGGATGTTTGCTACAGTGCTCTACAATATGCTTTCCGGCATAATCCGTGCCCTTGGGGATAGCAAAACGCCTCTTTATTTCCTTATCCTTTCGTCCATACTTAACATTGTTTTGGATCTGGTCTTTATTATCAATTTCCATATGGGGGCCGCGGGCGCTGCTTGGGCAACCATTCTTTCTCAGCTTGTCTCTGGCCTCCTGTGCCTGGTGTATATGGTAAAGCGCTTTCCTATCCTGCACTTTCAGAAAAAAGATTGGAGTTTCCGCATTGGGACCTGCCTGCTACTGATGAAGATCGGCTCTCCTATGGCGTTCCAGTTCTCTATTACGGCTATCGGCTGCATAGCTATGCAGGGCGCAATCAACAGCTTTGGCTCCGATACTACAGCGGCCTTTACCGCTGCCAATAAAGTGGAAAGTCTTTCCACCCAGCATATGACAGCATTGGGAACGGCTATCTCCACCTATGCGGGGCAGAACCTAGGTGCCGGGAAAATGGATCGTATCCGGGAAGGATTGCGCAAATGCATGCAAATAGGCATTGTGATGACAGTCATCGGTGTGCTGATTATTCTGCTGTTTTGGAGGCCCCTGGTGGGAATGTTCGTGTCAGGGGAATCCTCTCAGGTGGAACGTGTGTTTACAGATGCGCAAACGTATCTTTTTACTATCATTATCTTTTATCTGCCTCTTCTCTGCGTGAATGTATACAGAAACGTTCTGCAAGGAATGGGAGAAGCTCTCGTGCCTCTTCTCGGGGGAGTTATGGAGCTTAGCATGCGCGTGCTCGTAGCGTTATTTGCCGTGAATCTTGGTTTTCATGGGGTATGCCTTGCCAGCCCCATGGCTTGGGTGGGAGCTGCCGCCGTTTTGGTGCCTGTATATTATGTGCATATCCGGCGCCTGTGTAGAATGCAGAAAATGTATGAGGAAACAGAATTTGCAAAAGGGCAGAAAGACACTGTTTCTTTGCAGGAAGAGCAGATGTCTGCCAAAGTTGGAAGTTTGGTTGCAAATAATGCTGTACAAATGCAGGAAGACTTGGTATAATCAATTTTGTCAGAGTAGGGAATACGCGTAAAGTGCCGCCGGATGGGAAGTTGCCGACGGACGAAAAGCCCTAATGGCTTGCGGTGTGTTCCCGCGTCCGCTGCCAACAAAAGAATATTTTTCTTTTGTGGCACATGTCACGAAAGGAAGCGGTTCTATGAACAGAGTTCTGCAAATTGTCGTTGATGCCATGTTGATGGCCATGTACGTCGCTCTCAGTTTTTTAGTGATTTCCATGGGAAACATGAAGGTCACACTGGAAGCATTACCTATTCTGGTAGGTTCCCTACTGTTTGGCCCTATAGACGGGCTGATCATTGGTGGATTGGGGAGCTTTCTGAACCAGATGCTGACCTTTGGCGTAACCGCCACCACGGTTTTGTGGATTTTGCCTCATGCTGCCAGCGGCCTTTTGGTGGGCCTCTACGCGAAGTACAGAGGATTCCGGTATTCATACCGGCAGATGATCTTCATCACCGTCTGCAGTGCTCTGTTGGTAACGGCGCTCAATACCTTTGCCATGTATCTCGACAGCGTGATTTACGGGTATTTTTCTGTACCGTATGTGTTTGGGGCGTTGCCGTTTCGTATTGCTGCCGGTATTATTACCGCTGTGGCATATACGGCTGTCCTTCCGACGGTGTTGAAATCTGTCCGTCACATTTTGAAGCTGAACAAAGATAACGCGGTTGGAGTTTGAAAAAGAAACGGCTTGATGAAGCCATAATACGGCAGATAAGGAGGGAAACCAAAGGCTTTAAGCTACGGTTTCCTTCTTTGTTTTGGATTTTGGGGAGATAAGGAGGAATTTGAGCCTATGAAAAAGGATCTGCGTCTGACCTTTGGGGAAGATGTAAAGAATTATGAAGCTTTGCGCCCCACATATCCGGATACGTTATTTTCTGCTATCCTGGCGTATGAACCCATGAACGCGGAAAAGTGCGCCCTCGAAATGGGAATCGGCACCGGCCAGGCTACTCTGCCTATTTTAAAGACCGGCTGCCGGGTGGAAGCGGTGGAGCTTTCTTCCTCCATGGCAGAATATGTTGAAAAGAAATTTTCAGGCAATTCCCGCTTTTCTGTTTCGATTTCCTCCTTTGAGGCATATGAGAAAGAGGAAGAAAGCTTTGATCTTATCTATGCGGCTACAGCTTTTCATTGGCTTCCGGAGGCTGAAGGGTATCCCAAGGCGTTTCGCCTGCTGAAAAAGGGCGGGGCCTTGGCCCTTTTTTGGAACCGGCCCTACGCAGCCCGCGAATCAGATCCCCTTCATCGGGAAATTCAGAAAATATATCGAAAATATAGACCCGATTCAGCAAAATTCCGCGAGGAATACGAGGCAAAGAGATACCAAAGGCTTCAAGAGACTATGGAGCGGTATGGCTTTGTGGATACAGAATTTCATCTCTTCCACAGAATAAGAGAATTCACGGCAGATGCGTATCTGGCACTTTTGAACACATATTCTGATCACCGGGCCATGGAACCGGAGATCAGGAAAGCTTTTTGCAGTGAAATGCACAGGGCCATTTCGGAATATGGAAACTGCATGCGTGTATATGACTCTATAGATCTGTATTTGGGGCGGAAGCCCGAATAGTGCAGAGGTATGAGAGAAAAATAAACCCAGAAACAGGAAAGGAGAAAAATCTATGCTGGAATACCGTTTTGACACACAGCTTCTGATCGACGGTGAAAATCTTTCAGAGGATGAGATCCACGATTACATCCAGAACAACATTGAAGGGGATTGTCTGATTGCCGCCGGAGACGACGAGCTGATCAAGATCCATTTTCACACCAATACGCCTTGGAAGGTACTGGAATACTGTGCATCTGTGGGCGATATCTTCGACGTGGTGGTGGAAAACATGGAAAGGCAGGAGCATGGCCTGAAGGGGTAAGCTCTTGAGCGTTGTAGGTAAAAAATCTCGGTTTTCCCCTAAGTATAAAAGCCCGTATCTTCGGAACATTATCCTCGAAGATACAGGCTTTTTGTATTCTATCAGAGTGAAAATTGCTTTCCCTGCCAGGAATCCCGGTTCTGAAGCTCCTTGTCGATGCCGCCTAAAACAGAAATTTTATCAAGACTCCAGAGAGGGGCCACAAGATGCTCCCGGGAGCCATCCCCTGTGAGGCGTTCGATAACGGTCTCCGGAGGAAGAAACTCCAGTTGGGAACAGACAAGGCGGATATAGGCTTCCTTTTCCATAGGCAGCAGCTTTCCCTGCCGCCAAAGGGCGGCCAGAGCCGTGCCTTCCAGAACGTGCAGCAGGTGGAGCTTCGCTCCTTGGGGCCTCAGCCGACCCACGGCCCGGGCGCTTTCCAGCATATCCCCGGTCGTTTCGCCGGGAAGGCCGTCGATCAGATGGATGCAGGTGCGGATGCCCCTTTCCTGCAAAGAGCCGTAGCCCTCAAGAAATTCCGAAAAAGTGTGTCCCCTGCGGATGGCTTCCGCCGTCTTGTCATGGACGGTCTGCAGGCCCAGCTCCACCGTCAGATATGTTTTGTGAGAGAATTCTTCCAGCAGATCCAGCACATCCGCGGGCAGACAATCGGCCCGGGTGGCAATGCTGAGGCCGCATACTCCCGGCACGGAAAGGGCCTCCTCATAGAGAACGCGCAGTGGGAAGCGGGGGCGTACGTGTTTGTATGGGACTGAAAATAAGCAATACACATGGCTTCCGGCCGTTTTTTCCGAATTCTCTGTAGTTCCCGCCGGATCTGCTCAGAAGGGGAGAGACGGGCGCTTCCCGTAAATTCTCCGCCTCCCTGGCGGCAGTAGATACAGCCGCCCCGGCCTTTTGTACCGTCCACATTGGGGCAGGTAAAGCCAGCGTCGATTACGGCCTTTCCCACCCGGCAGGGAAAGAGTTCTTGCAAATGGTAATGAAGCGTATGATACCGCTTATTGTCACAGGAAAAGGGAAACGGGCTTCTGCCGTTTCCCTTTTTGTTTGCGCTTACCATCTGCCGAACTCCGCCAGCTTCAGCTGGGGGTTGTGTTCTTCCGCCCAGCGTATGCTCCACTCGTTGGCAAAAATCAAAAGATAATTGCCTTTTAAATCCTGAATGCGCCTGGTATCGGAGGTAAGATTCAGCTTTTTCGGGTCAAAATCCTCCTCTTTGTTTTCGATCCAACGGATATATTCATAAGGGAGGCCCTCCATGCGAATATCCACATTGTATTCACTTTTGAGGCGATATTCCAAAACATCAAACTGCAGAGTACCTACGACGCCCACGATCACTTCCTCCATGCCGCCGCCCAATTCCTGGAAGATCTGGATAGCACCCTCTTGGGCGATTTGCTCCATACCCTTTACAAACTGCTTGCGCTTCATGGTATCCACCTGCATGACGCGGTTAAAATGCTCCGGTGCAAAGGTGGGGATACCGCCGAATTTGAATTTGCGGGAACCTGTGCAGAGAGTGTCGCCTATGGAGAAAATGCCGGGGTCGAACACGCCGATGATATCCCCCGCATAGGCTTCTTCCACAATTTCCCGCTCCTGGGCCATCATCTGCTGAGGCTGGGCCAGTTTGATCTTTTTCCCGCCCTGCATGTGATAGACCTCCATGCCCTTTTCAAATTTGCCGGAGCAGATCCGCATAAACGCGATGCGGTCCCGATGGGCACGGTTCATATTGGCCTGGATCTTAAACACAAAGGCTGAAAAATCCGGACTCATAGGGTCTATCTCTCCAATATCCGCCGTGCGGGGCAGGGGAGAAGAGGTCATGCGGAGAAATTCCTTCAAAAAAGGTTCCACGCCGAAATTGGTGAGAGCTGAGCCGAAGAATACAGGCGAAAGCTTTCCGCTGCGAACAGCTTCCATATCGAACTCATAACCTGCCCCATCCAGAAGTTCCACATCATCGCAGAGGGTCTCATAGTGATAGGGGCCGATCAGATCCGCCAGACCCGGGTCGTTTAAATCCGCCTCGATGGAAGGAACTTCGTGTTGCCCGTTGGCCAGATTATCCACCGATTTGAATACAATAATTTCCCGCCCTTCCCGGTCATAAACACCCTGAAACTCTTTGCCAGAGCCTATGGGCCAGTTCATGGGGTAGGTGCGGATGCCAAGCTCCTGCTCGATCTCTTCCAAAAGCTCGTAGGGATCTCTGGATTCCCTGTCCATTTTATTAATAAAAGTAAAAATGGGAATATGGCGGAGCGTGCAGACCTTAAAGAGCTTGCG
>OBLO01003710.1_pt1 | contig 10693 bp, 11 predicted proteins | sample 1519401 | NCBI WGS metagenome assembly OBLO01 (sample SAMEA2602897, study PRJEB22501) | metagenome | reverse complement strand
AGTACGGCATTGGTGGTTTCTCTTGGACGTTTGCTGACGGTGGAAGCGGCTTCGTCAATTTTGACGGTAAGGGATTCAGCATCCTTTACGATTTCAAGGATGACCTGCGGTATGAGAAAAAGCTTAAGTGGAAGGATGTCGGCAAGCGGCTGGAATACCTTGTCCAGATGGGCCGCCACCTGACGGATGCAGAACGCGAGAAGATGCCTGCATGGATAAGCAGGCAGGCAGAATTGAAGCCCCTACTGCCACCCATCCCTGACAAGAAACCTGTATACGTCTGTCGTACAGGTCAAGGATGGCACTCAGATAGATTTTGTGAACTCCTCGTACCATTTGAACTCTGTAACATCGGTAAGCCACTTCATATTCGGTCTTGGCGCATGGAAATTACGACTGAGTACATTCTCTGCCACATACTGCGGATTGGCTGCATTATTCGCACCGTATTGGCTAAATTCACATTCAATCAGCTTACCGCGATTCGCTTCAGATAAATTTCTTCTGCCGCAAAGCCCTTGACTTTTTGCCGATGTGCAGTATACTTTTATATAGTTAGTTGTGCATAACCACCAAAACGCTTTGTGCTGCGGGAGCCTCTCTCAGAATCTCCGAAAGCACCGAAACTTCTTGACAGAGTTAGCAGCAGGGCGTATTATTTGGGCAGACTAGCCGCTGAGCAGCGGCTTTTTGCAGCACCATAAGTTAGTTTTATCTAACTCTTGGCGTTGTCCTGCCCGAAGAAATGTGTTTTTTCTTACAGGCAGAAACTAAAAGCAGAAGGAGCGTATCAGGATGAAGATCTACCATTTTGGTGCAGAGGATGCCCCGGTGCTGTTGCTGCTGCCGGGCACCTGTTGCCATTGGAAAAGCAATTTCGGTGCGGTGATCCCGCTTCTGGCTGACAGCTTCCGGGTGCTGTGCGTCAGCTACGATGGCTTTGATGAGACTGAACAGACCGAATTTTCCACCATGGTGGAGGAGACCGAAAAGATCGAGGCCTACCTCAAGACCCACTGCGGCGGTCACATCCGGGCAGCCTACGGCTGTTCTCTGGGCGGTTCCTTCGTGGGGCTGCTGGCGGCGCGGCAGAACATCCACATGGACTACGGCATTCTGGGTAGCTCCGATTTGGATCAGGCGTCGCCGCTGGCGGCAAGCTTGCAGACGAATTTTCTGCTGCCATTGATCTACCCTGTGGTGAGGGACGGAAAGATTAAGGCAAAATTTCTCCAAAAGTGTCTGGACAAGTGTGCCAAAGAGTCGGGGGATTATGTCAAGGCCTTTCTGAAAATGTTCGGCGATGCCCGCCCCTATGTGACCATGCAGAGCTGCAAAAACCAGTTCTACTCCGATCTTATTACCCCGCTGCCGGATAAAATTCATATACCCGGCACCGAGATCCATATCTTCTACGCTTTGAAGATGGGCAAAAAATACCGCGCCCGCTATCAGCGGCATTTTGCGCATCCGGTTCTTCATGAGCAAAACCTGCAACACGAGGAGCTGCTTGCCTGCCACCCGGGGCAGTGGGCGCAGCTTGTGAAAAGCATTGCATTGTGAACGGTAAACAGAAAGAGGGTAAAGTTATGTCCTTTTTTGAAAACACCCGCAAGCCCGTAGGCTTTAGCGGGAAGATCATGGTTGCTATGATGAACTTTGGGCACAGCGCAATGGCAGCGTGGGGATTGCATTTTTTGCAGCTTGCCCCGGATGCCATGGTGCTGGACTGCGGCTGCGGCGGTGGAGCGAACATCAAAACGCTGCTGAAGCTGTGTCCCAAGGGCAAGGTGCAGGGCATCGACTACTCAGCCGTCAGCGTGGAAAAGGCGCGAAAAGTCAATGCCAGAGCCATTGCGGCAGGACGGTGTACCATGCAACAGGCAAGTGTGGCAGAACTGCCGTTTGAAGCGGAGCAGTTTGATGTGGTGACCGCCTTTGAAACGGTCTACTTCTGGCCGGAGCTTGCACAGAATTTCAGAGAGGTTTATCGAGTACTGAAGCCCGGCGGAATCTTTTTCATCTGTAACGAAGCAAACGGCGAAACAGCAAAAGGCGACAAATGGACGCAAATCATTAACGGTATGACCATCTATACGGATGCTGATCTGAAAGTGTATCTGGAGCAAGCAGGCTTTGGCAGGGTTCAGAGTCACAAAAATAAAAAGGGATGGCTGTGCGTCACAGCACAGAAATGAGGTGCGATCATGTCGAAAAAAGCAACGGAATTTCAAAGAAAAGAAATGAGCCGGATGTACCGGGGCAAGGAGATCTTTAAGCCTTTGAACACCGGCTGGATCGATGAAAATGTCGCTTGTGTGCGGGAGTGGGTGGCAAATATCTTCTTCTACCGCAAGGGCGATACCACCATTATGATTGATGCCGGATACAACTATGACCGTCTGGCGGAGAAAATGAGCTGGCTCGGTATCGACCCACATTCCATCCGGCACATCCTCATCACCCATCAGGACACCGACCATGTAGGTGCGGTGGAGGCGGACAGTCCGGGACTGTTTCGGGATGCTGCGCTGTATATTGGCGAGATCGAGAACCGCTATCTGACCAGCGAGGTGCGCCGCAGGGTCATTTACCGCCTTTACAAGCTGCCGCAGGTGACGATCAACAATGAAAAAGTGCTGCTCCGCGACGGTGAGGTCATCGACATCGACGGGATCAGGATCGAGTGCTTTCTCGTTCCCGGTCATACATGGGGGCACATGGTATACCTTGTGGACGGGAAATATCTCTTTACCGGCGATACTATCTGGTTCGGCGCGGACGGCGGCTACAGTTTTATTTCTGCGCTGGCAGAGGATAACAAGCTGGCAGTGAAGTCTCTGGCACTGCTGGAGAAAAAGCTGAGAAAACGTGGGCTGCATCCGCTGTTCATTACCGGTCACACAGGTTGGACGGACAACATGGAGTTTGCCTTTGCGCACAAAAATGAGCTGTGCTCGCCTTTCAAGAAAAGAGCCCACGACCCCAATGCGCTTTACGATGCCTATGATGAATCCGATGATACTGAGGAAAACTCAAAAAGCGGGTACTTGAAGGGCGTGGGAAGGTAAGGAAGTGCAGGCGGCGCACCGGCATTCTTTGGCGCGATGACGGAGCGTAATCCGAAAAAATAATGCTGCAAAAACCAAGGGGCGGATGGTATGAGAACTTTGGAATATGGAAAAGAACATGAAAAGACGCTGCTGTTTCTGCCGTGCACGGCGGAGCCGGAGTGGGCGTTCGCCGACTCGGTTGGCCTGCTTTCGCAGGATTACCATGTGATTCAGATCGTCTATGACGGTCACGGCGAAACGGGAGAAGACTTTATCTCTGTGGAGACGACAGTAGACGAGGTAACAGATTGGCTGCAAGCGCGCGGCATTACCCACTTGAACGCGGCATATGGCTGTTCTCTGGGCGGTGCGTGTCTGACACGCTTTCTCGCCTTGGGAAAAATCCCGGTCGAGCGCGCCGTTATTGATGCAGGCATTACGCCGTATCGGATGCCGCTGATTTTGCGCCGTCTCGCCTGCCTGCGTGACAATCTTGGTTTCAGGCTCATAGCGAAGAGCCGCAAGGTCCTTGAGACGGTCTATCCGCCAGAGCGCTGGACGATGCCGGGGCGCGATCCAGTGAAGGAGTATGATGCGCTGGCGGCGTATCTGAAAACCTATTCAAAACGCACCGTCCGCAACATTTTCTGGTCGGCGAACAATTATACTCTGCCGACGAAGCCGGCTGAAATGGGCTGCCAAATCACATATTGGTACGGCGAAGAGGAAAAGCAGGCGCGACACAGCAATATCTGCTTTATAAAGCAATATTTTCCACGGGCGCAACTGCATGAAATTCCGAAGATGGATCACGCGGAGCTTGTGATGATGTATCCGCAGGATTTTTATCGGAGAATCATGGAGTTCCTGACACACACATCGGCAGCTCAAAACAAAAGAAGCTGAAAGAAAGGAAAAATCAGAATGCTCTATCCGCAGCTTTTTGGATTCAACGGAGATATAGGCTGATGAAAATCATCGTTGCAATTGCTTTTTATTTTCTGTATTGGGGCGTATGTTTTCTTGGAACAGGCACGGACAAGAAAAATCTCATGGGGCTGCGTTCTTATCCCGAAGAAGTTCAAAACCGTGTGCGAAGCGACCATCAGCTTGGAAAGGCTGTTCCGAAGAGGAAATCCACCGCTGCCGTTTGGCTCAGCAATCTTTTGCTTTTCACAGTCGTGTTTTCCGCTTTAGGACTTGCGCTGAGAGGCGTGCTGAACTTGGACGGTTATCTGTCGGCATTTTGGTACTTTCTTGCGTTCAGCGAGGGGCTTGGGTTGTTCGATCTTTTGGTGATCGATCTTCTCTGGTGGCGCAACACAAAACGTACCCGCTTCTCTTTCCTGCCGGAGAAGAAATACTATCAAAATCCGAAAAAGCATATCGAATCGTTTTGGCGCGGTATCCCGTTGTTTGCCGCAGTCGCTGCACTGTCAGCCTTGATCGTCACGGCGCTTTGAACCATGCATAGTAGAGGAATCGATGAAAAATCTAACTGCACGATGGTTTACCCGCTGGAAAGATGTCAAGCAGTAGACAACAACCTTGTTCACACAAACGAACCGTGAGGAGGCGGCAAACAGATGAAGGACGATGAACTCCCATTCGACCGCAGCTGTCATGTGCTGTATTCCAAGCCCTGCAAGAAGGAGATACAGTCGAAAATCGCCCTGCATTACCCGGAAGCGGAGCGGGAGATGATATGGGAAAAGGTGCAGCGGCAGTATGTGGATTTTCTTTCAGACTGGCGCACGGATCTGGGCGGTAAACGGAACTTTCACAACGGCGCAGGCGGCACCTATGACTGCATCGCCATCATGAGCTACTATATAGTCTGCAAAGCGGTTACATCCTTCCGCGAAATCGAGGAAATCGAGGAAAATCTGATCCTGCCGACCTTCCGCAAACTGAAATTCGTGGACTGCAACAAGCCATTCTGGAAGAAACTGATGTACAAGTCATTCGTACGGGCAAAAGCGGGCTGTGACAAATGGCACGATTATGAGATGACGGTGGCTCCTTACGAAAAGAACAAGCCGATCTATTATGAATTTACCGCCTGTCCTGCGGCAGAATTTTCCATCCGGCACGACCTTACGGAGATCATGCCCGCCCTGTGCAATGTGGATTTTGCAGCGATGGAACTGCTTCACGCAAGGCTGGTGCGGACGACCACCTGCGCGATTGGCTGTAAGTGCGACTACACCATCTGCGGCAATCAGGACCCATACGGAAGGGAGCATCCCGAATACCGGGACGAAAACGGATACAGGAGGAACAGGGAATGCTCTTACAGGTGATTCTGGAAGGTCTTGGGTTGGGAGTTCTGCTGGTTCTTGTCTGTGCCGTGGGCATCTGCAAAGGGGCTGTTGGGATGGTGCATCTTTACAGCCCGGCGGTGCAGCAGCGGTGGCCCATTGCATGCGGAATGCTGCGCAACTCCACCTTGAAGCGCCTTCTGCGGTTTGGTATCGCTATCAAGCGGGGATGGGCTTTCCTGCAAGACCGCATGAACAAGGAAAAGAAACCCTACATTTTCGTTGGACTTGTCTGTGTGCGGGAGAAATATCAGGGGCATGGATATATGCGAAAGGTGCTGGACATTGCCTTTGCCGAGGGCAATCGGCTGGGCGTGCCGGCGATTCTGGAAACGGATGCAAAATCTAAGTGCGACAAATATGTGCATCTGGGTATGGAACTTGCAGGAACGCACGATCTTGGTGCATTTGGCAAGCCATATGACCTGATCAGGTACCCGGATCCGACCGATGAGCTTTTGAAGGAGGTTCTTTCGTGAAAAAACAGTCCGATCTTTCCCGGCTGATGGGCTATGCCGGGAACTACCGAGCCTTTACCTACGCTTCATGGGTGCTGTCTGCGGTCAGCGCACTGGTGGCACTGGTGCCCTTTGTGTACATCTGGAAAATCCTGCGGGATGTGCTGAACGCCGCGCCGGACTATGCGCAGGCGGTGAACATCCCCCATTACGGCTGGATGGCAGTGTTGTTTGCAGTGCTGTCTTACCTTATTTACATTGCGGCGCTGATGTGCTCCCATCTGTCGGCGTTCCGGGTGGCGACCAATCTGCGGCTGGCGGTGTCGGAGCATCTGGCGGTGCTGCCGCTGGGCTTTGCCGAGACCTTTGGCAGCGGCAAGCTGCGCAAGATCATCCACGAGAGCACCGGAGCCGCCGAGACCTATCTTGCCCACCAGCTGCCCGACCAGTACAACGCCATCGCCACCCCGGTGGGGCTGCTGGTTTTGCTGCTGGCGTTCGACTGGCGGCTGGGTCTGCTGAGCCTTGCGCCGGTGGTGTTGGCTTTCCTCATCATGGCGACCATGACTGGCAAGCGGATGGCTGAAAAAATGCGGCAGTACGGCAACGCCTTGGAGGCTATGTCCAATGAGGCCGTGGAGTACGTCCGGGGTATCCCGGTGGTCAAGACCTTCGGGCAGTCGGTATTTTCCTTCAAAAAGTTCAAGACCACCATTGATGAGTATGAAAAGTGGGTCATCTCCTACACCAAAGACCTGCGCCTGCCCATGATGTTCTACACCGCCGCCGTCAACGGCGTGTTCGCCTTTCTGATCGCAGGCGGGCTGCTGTTCACGACCCACGGCGTCACCCCGGAGTTTCTGCTGAACCTGCTGTTCTATATCATCATCACGCCGGTGATCTCCCTGACTTTGACCCGCATGATGTACATGAGCGAGAGCAAGATGGTGGTAGCGGATGCGCTGGCACGCATCGACTCGGTGCTGGAGGCGGCGCCCATGCAGGTGCAGGCTGTTCCGCAGCACCCGAAGGATTCCTCTGTCACGTTGCAGGATGTGCATTTCAGCTACGACGGAAAAACCGAGGTCATCAAGGGCGTTTCGCTGGAGATTCAGCCGGGTCAGACCGTGGCTTTTGTAGGCCCCTCCGGCGGCGGCAAAACTACCGTTTCCCGGCTGGCGGCACGGTTCTGGGATTACCAGAAGGGCAGCATCACCGTGGGCGGCATGGAGGTTTCCCGAATCGACCCGGAAAAGCTCATGAGCCTGTATTCCATCGTCTTTCAGGATGTGACCCTGTTTGACAACACGATCCTGGAAAACATCCGTCTGGGGCGCAAAGGTGCCACCGACGAGGAGGTTCTGGCGGCGGCAAAGCTAGCAAACTGCGAGGAATTTGCCGAAAAGCTGCCGGACAAGTGGAACATCAACATCGGTGAGAACGGCTGCGCCCTTTCCGGCGGAGAACGCCAGCGTATTTCCATTGCACGCGCCTTCCTGAAGGATGCGCCCATCATTCTGCTGGACGAGGCTACCGCCAGCTTGGATGTGGAGAACGAAACTGCCATTCAGGAGGCTCTATCCCGGCTGATTAAAAACAAAACCGTCCTCATCATCGCCCATCGGATGCGCACCGTGGCCGGTGCGGATCAGGTGGTAGTGCTGTCGGGCGGCATCGTGGCCGAGCAGGGCAGCCCGGCAGAGCTGTACGCCCGGAAGGGACTGTACGCTCACATGGTGGATCTGCAGTCGACAAGCCAGAGCTGGACGATTTGAGAAGGCGTGCGGGATTCCCCCGAAAAGTGGCTTATATAATGATAAAATCCCGGTGTGTTCGTTATACGAAAGCTGCTCTCAAAAGAACACATCATCGTTGCAGGATATAAGAACTCAATTTACTACCAATTTACTACTTTCGGATTGAGCCGCATATATGCTATCCATCCTGCCAATACCCACCACCCCTAATGTAGTCCAGGGCTTTTTTCAGCGTTGACTTGATAGGATGTATCTTTGTAACTGCCATATCTGCGCCAGCGCCCCCTTTATGTCCTCGATGTCCTGCGCGTACACCGGCCCCATGCTGTTGAGCCGCTTTGCAATCTGATTGACGTTGGCGCCGATCTTCTGAATCTCGGCGGTCTGCACCCGGATGTCGGTGGTGTCCATGTTGACGATATAACCGTCAATGAGCATCTTCCGGGCGTAGGCTGAAAAGTTCCTCGTATGCAGCAACACCATTTTCTGTTCGATCAGTTCCCGTTCCTCCGGCGTTACGGGAACGCGCAGCACGATCTTGGCGCAGTGAGGGCGTGGCTATGGAGCAGATCTATGATACGCTTCCATGTAGCACACTTCGTGTCTCCTTAGAAACCGAGGGCAACGGTCAAAGCCATCCGTTTGCACCGTGGTCAAAATGCAAAAAGCGCAGCCGCAGAGAACATCTGCGGCTGCGCTTCGATTCATTTTCAAAGCTTCGGCATCACTCAACGCCATATTGTTGTCTAAATAAATCAGCGACGATGTTTTGCTTTTGAGGCATCGGGCGGACAGACGAAGCCAGACTCGCCGCCTATTCCGCGCAGAGCTCCGCCACCAGAGCATCCATCTGCGCCTCACTGGTTTGGTTCAGTGCGCCGCGCAGCGATACCTCCGTTTCACACAGTCGGAGTTCCTTCATCTTTTCCAACTCGGCGCGCATCAGCCGCGCGGCAGCAGGGGCCCATGAGCCGTTTTCCATGAGGCCGATCCGGCGGTTTCGGAATCCCTTTGTCTGTAAATGTTCCAAAAACTCCTTCATGGGCGGGAACAGTCCTCCGTCATAAGTGGAGCAGGCCAACACCAGTTTCCCACAGTAGAATGCGCTGGTCACGGCATAGGAAAGGTCTGTTGCCGTCAGATCGCACATGGTGACTTGCGCACCTTTTCCCTCCAGCTTGCTCTTGAGGGCCTCCGATGCATATGCGGTATTTCCATGGATGGATGCGTGAGCGATCAGGATGCCCTCCGGTTCTTCCGGTTTCCATTGTGACCAGAGATCATAGAGCCGCAGATACTCCCCCAAGTCTTCTGTGAGCATGGGGCCATGGAGCGGGCAGATCGTTTTGATCTCCAGCGCGGAGATTTTTTTCAGCAGCGCCTGCACCTGTGCGCCATACTTTCCGACGATGTTGTAATAATACCGCCGGGCCTGCGGCGCCCAGGGGGCACGGGCAGTCCGTTCCAGTGAACCGAAGCGGCCGAAGGCATCCGCCGAGAACAGGATCTTTTCCTCCTCTTCATACGCTGCCATCACCTCCGGCCAGTGTACCATCGGCGCCAGCAGGAAGCGCAGCCGGTGTGAGCCCAGAGAGATCGTGCTGCCCTCGCCAACCTCCAGCATACGCTCTTCCGACAATGCACCTGTGCCGAAGAACTGCTTGATCAGGGTAAATGTTTTCGCGTTTCCCACGATCTTCATCTCCGGGTACTTTTGTGCCAGCCGCATGAGGCTGCCGGAATGATCCGGCTCCATGTGTGTGACCACAAGATAGTCGGGGCTGCGCCCCTCCAACACCCGCGCCACATTGGAAAGCCATTCTTCCGCCGCCCGTGCGTCCACGCTGTCCATCACGGCGATCTTCTCATCCAGAATAACATAGGAGTTGTAGCTCACTCCCATAGGCTGGACGGGGTACTGGTTTTCAAAGAGTGCCAATGTGTTATCATCCACCCCTACATAGCGGATGGCATCTGTTACCGTTTGGATAGCCATATAAAAAATACCTCCTATTTTCCTTACTCAGACTCTGACTGATAGGTTTTTCTTTTCTAATGGAACATACGCTCAACCGCGGATCGACGGTCGCGCATTTTACCGTTGCCTTGCTTCCCCCAGAGTCGTTACATGTGGTACACCGCAGCGGAGCGAAGTCCTTCCGGCAGGCCGTCGGGCGCAGCAGGTGAAAGTTCCCAGCGTACCTGCCCCGCCCACTGGGAGGCGACGGCGGAGAAGTGGAGCATGACAATACCGAGATCCAATGCGGCATCCAAATTATCGGTGTAGGCATCCTCCTGCTGCACCAAATAGATGCTGTGATCCTGCACAAGGAAGCCATAGGGCTGACGGTTGAGATAGCTGGGGGAGAGCGAAGCGGCGTAGAAGGACTGCCAGAGCATATCGTCGTAGAAGTCCATCATCTCGTCAAGCCCAGACTTGTTGCTCCAGCTCCCCATGTGAACCAAATCATGCACGCCCTTTTTGGGCGCGTAGTACTGCTGCTCGGCCCGCACATCGATCTGAGACATACTTAGGATATTCAGCCGCAGCTTTTTTGCGGTCTTTTCCCCGTAGCCAAAGGCAACGATTGCCGCCACCTCTAACGGGGTGGTGAGAGAAAGTGCCTTTTTGATTTTGTCGCTGTCGGTGAAGGTCATCCAGCAGGTGTCAATGTCCAACTCAGTCAGCTTGAGGACGAGATCTTCCATCATGTAGCCGGCGTTGATGGCCGCATAGGAATGCGGGGCAGACATAAGGAGCAGGTAGTGCGGTGCTCCGATGAGAAATTGCTTATAGCCCGCTGAGCTCTCCAGCGCCGGCTGTGCATCCTTGTCCAAGACGATCAACTCCGTTGCAATCTCCGGGACAAGACGGGGGCAGGTCTTTTCATAGTAGGATCGGAGCTGGCCGATAGCCTCGCTCGGAACTTCCTTTTCGCGGAATGCGCGAACGGATCTGCGATTTTGAATCATAGCGCTGTAATTCATAGTAGTGTATCTCCTATTCTGATGTCTTTGGTTTTCTTATAAATCGTCTATCAGTGCGGTGCTCTTGGCGTAGGCGGTACTGCGTGCCTCAAAGAAATCGGTCTTGACCATGTTGG
>OBLO01003705.1_pt1 | contig 10701 bp, 5 predicted proteins | sample 1519401 | NCBI WGS metagenome assembly OBLO01 (sample SAMEA2602897, study PRJEB22501) | metagenome | reverse complement strand
GAACGGAAAGTAGTTTGTATTCGATGGGAGTCAAATGAATTTCTTTCTCATTCATATAGGCGCATCCAGCAGCAAAATCAATGGTCAAATCTCCATTGCGGTACACATTGGTTTGCACTTGGGAAACAGCTTCATCTGTCCTGCTTCTGCGTAAAGCCACGCGAAGCCGGGCCAAAAGCTCATCAATACTGAATGGTTTTGTCAAATAATCGTCGGCCCCAGCATCTAACGCTTCTACCTTATCCTGATCCTCGCTTCTGGCGCTTACTACGATAATAGGTACATTGCTCCATCCGCGAACTTTTTGGATAATTTCAACTCCATCCATATCGGGTAATCCTAAATCCAAGATAATGACATCTGCATTATAGGAAACTGCATCCAAAAGTGCCCCTGTTCCATTTTTCGCAGTATGATACTGATAATCCTGTGTATCCAGCGTTGTCCGTATCAAATTTGTGATAGCAGGATCATCCTCTATCACAAGAATCTTTGGCTTATACATGATCAAAATTCACTTCCTCTAAAGGTAATGTAAAAGAGAATACCGCCCCCTGCGGCTTATTATCGCTGACAGTAATTTCTCCTCCATGAGCGTCCACAATAGATTTGCATAAACTCAAACCCAGACCTAACCCTCTGCGGCTGTCCGCTTTGCCAATATCCGCCGTGTAAAACATATCAAATAAATGCAGCTTGGATTCATCTGAAATACCCGGTCCATCATCCGCAATACGGATTCGCACCATTTTTTTCTCCTTTTGAGCTGATAAACAGATATGAGAGCCTTCCGGTGTATATTTGATGGCATTGTTTACAATGTTGATAATCACTTGAACAATCAATCGGACATCCATTTTCGCCATTAAAAGATCGTCTGCAAGGTCTACTGATATCTCATGTTCGGACGCTTTCCGGTCTACATGAGAGATCGCCTCTCGAAATACATCGTCGATTAGTTCCGCATTCATCTGGAGATGCATGGTTCCATTTTCGATCCGTGTAATGGACAAAAGGTTTTCTGTGAGGTTAACGAGCCACATCGAATCGTCATAGATAGAACTATAAATCTCTTGTTTTTTGTTTTCATCCAACAAAATGCTTTTTTCCATTAAAACGCCGGCGTTTCCACTAATACTGGTAAGCGGTGTACGAAGGTCATGAGAAATCGCCCGCAACAAGTTGGAACGAAGGCGTTCTCTTTGTGTTTCCATTTCAATCGCCTGTTTTTCAGCTCGAAGTCTTCGACGCTCCAATATCAATCCGCATTCGTTTAGAAGGGAAATCAGCAAATTTTTCTCAAATACATCCAACGGCGGATAGTATTTTGATGGAATTCCTATCACACCCATCACTTCTTGATTTCCTCGGACAGACAGATATAGATTTTGTGCGTGAGATAACGTGTTAGTGGTTGCTCCAGCATGCTTGTTGGTTTTTACAAACCAGTCTGCAACGCCTACTTCTTCTGCGGTCATTGCTCCAATCAATTTATTCGTTTCTGACTGTGGACAAACCTGAAATTCCAATTCTCTACCCTTCATTGCCAGCGAATACAAAACCGGTCGGTCCAGAAGCGCCCGTATTTGCTCTGCTGCAAGCGCAATAATTTCCTGTTCATCCCGCCCTTGCTGCATCTTTTGACTGCTGTTCATCAGGAGCTCCATATAGTAAGCTTTTTGAGCAGATTGACGCGCTTGTTTTTTTACCCGGGTTGCCAGTGAACTCGAAATAATACTGGCCGCCAGCATAATCAAGAAGGTAACCGGATAATCGGGATCGTTGGCCTCTAATGTAAATCTCGGAACGGTAAAAAAGAAATTAAAAGAGATGACGCTGAGCAGCGATGCAAGCGCTCCATACAAATGGCCATTCGTCCAAATAGCGGTGAGCAAAACTCCCAAAATATATACCGTGATGATATTTGCTTCCCGAAGACCCGCAGTATAAAATCCAAAACTGATAGCCGTTGCGGAAAGTGTAATCAGCGCAACTTTCAGCAGATCAGTCCACTTAAATTTTTGTTCCTCTTTCCGAAGCAATTTAAATTTTTTCTTATACAGGGGCAGAGAATCCGGAATGATGTAAATATCAATATTCCCTGCTAATTTCGTCAGCTTGTCAGCTAATGTCTTGCTCCGCAAAAATATTGTGGATTTGTGATTGGTTCTTCCCAGGACAATTTTCGTAATACCGCTGACCTTGGCATATTCCGCAATTTGTACGGCGGGGTCGTCACCATAAACAGTCGCAATTTGTGCGCCTAATTGTTCTGCAAGCCGAAGATTATCCCTTAATCTTTTTAGACTCTCCCCTTTCAACTCTTTTGTTTCGGGAGTTTCAACAAACAGGGCTGTAAATCCACTATGGAATGCCTCCGACATACGAGCGGCTGTCCGGATCACCTTGGCGTTGGAAGGGGAGCTTGAAAGGCAAATTAAAATATGTTCTCCTGCTTTGGCAACCGTTTCATTTCCACTTTTTTGCGCATTCCGGCTTAAACGATCCGCAGTACGCCGCAGAGCAATTTCACGAAGTGCTGCTAAATTATCTCTTGTAAAAAAATGGTTGAGAGCACGGGAAGCCTGGTTTTTGCGGTATACTTTCCCCGACTGTAACCTGGCAATTAAGTCATCCGGTTCGATATCCACCAGTTCCACTTGATCGGCAGAGTCAAACACAGAGTCAGGAATTCGTTCACTGACAGCAACTTGTGTAATAGATGCTACTAAGTCATTGAGGGATTCCAAATGCTGAACATTAACGGTTGTATAAACATCAATGCCTGCCCGCAGGAGTTCTTCCACATCTTGATAACGTTTAGCATGACGACATCCTGCCGCATTGCTGTGTGCTAATTCATCCACAAGTATGATTTGAGGATGACGCTTGAGTGCAGCATCTAAGTTGAATTCTTTCAGTTTGATTCCTTTATAATCAATTTCTTTGTTGGGAAGTTGTTCTAATCCTTCAAGCAGTGCAAGGGTATCAGGTCTGGTGTGCCGCTCAATATACCCAACTACGATATCGATTCCTTGTTTTTGAACTTGGTGTGCAGCCTTAAGCATAGCATATGTTTTACCGACACCCGCTGCATAGCCAAAGAAAATTTTTAAGCTTCCCTGCTTTTGATTGTTTACATTTCCTTTATAAGCAATTTCTATATTTTCCAATTTGGCATCACCCGATCTTTCTATTCTTTTTCATTATACCATACTCAATCTTTTTATACTGTAAAGAAGACGTCTGAAGTATTAAAATTGTATTAAGAATGCGAATCTTAAATCCTTATTAACAGCACTTGATATCTTCTATTATCGGGCTTTGGTAATCGATGAAGCTCACAAGCTGCCGGACGCAGCTCGGCAGCTGTATGGGAGAAGCCTTTCAGCAGAGGATTTCAGCGAGCTCTGCACTCTGCTGGCAAAAGAAAAATATGTCCTTCTTTTGCTGTTCCTTAGACTCATAGCTTTTCAGGGGCTGGAAACCAGCCAAATGGCGGAGAATAAAATCCTTTTTAGGTGGTGAAACTGTCTGTAAGGATTTTGGCATGGTTTTGCTGGCATCCTACAGGGAGCCAAAGTGTATCGCAATATCTGCCGATGAGAAATATATTTTGCTTTGCATTGAGCAGGAAGCGGAAAAAGATTGATGAATAGGAGAGAAAGGAAGCTGCGAAGAGAATGGAAGAACGAGAAGAAGGCAGGGGGGCGGAACTCCGGCAAATATGCTCCCGTTCTCCCCAAATAGCACGTGCTCTGGAATGTTTGCATCCTCTACGGGAAGATACGATGGCAGAAATAGGCTCTTATGTGCTGGCGCCGGCTTTGGGCAGTTTTGTGCAGTGGCTTTTGCACGAAGCGTTGAAAAGCGGAAAACAGAGGCTTTATTTTCTGGCAAGAGATGGATATTTTCCGTATCGGGCCGCCCAACTCCTATGTAAAAGGCGCAAACTCCCTATTGAATGCCGCTACCTGAGCTGCTCGCGTTATTCGCTCCGTCTGCCGGTGTTCCATCTGGACAAAGAAGCCGCCTTAGATTACATCTGCCGTAGCGGTACAGATGGTACGGTGGAAAAACTTCTGAGGCGGGCGGGCCTTACGGAAACGGAAAGAAATGAGGTACTGCAGTGCCTTTCTCTTCCATTTTCTCCAGAGAATCCGGCTTCCCGGGCTGAGCTGCCGGAAATCCGCCACCACCTTAGCAAATGCGGGGTGTTTTTGGCATATATGGAAAAGCATTCTAGGGAAGCTATGTCAGGTCTCACCGGATATCTCAGACAGGAAGGACTTTTGGATTCTGTACCGGATGCGGTAGTGGACAGCGGTTGGGTGGGCACTATGCAGAAGACATTGGGAGATGTGTTGGCCTATATGGGTCGTACGAGACCCGTGGAAGGATATTACTGGGGGATGTATGATCTTCCTTACGGTATTGTACGAGAGAGTTACCATACTTATTATTTCAGGCCGGAGGGAAACCTGAGAGAAAAAATCTATTTTAACAACTGCCTGTTTGAAGCAGTCTATACAGCGCCTCATGGGATGACACTTTCCTACCGAAAAGAGGGGCAACGGTATATGCCGTGTTATGGTTATATGGGGGAGGAACAGAAAGTGTTTCTCAAAAAAATTGAGGGCCTTCTGCTGCCATATATTCGACAGTTAGCAGAAACAGAGAACCCTTCCATGGATGAAGAGGCTCTCTGTAAGGATCGAAAGGTCATCCGCAGTCTGTTTAGTTTGTTTATGGGGCGGCCCTCGGCTCGGGAAGCAGAGGTATTTGGAAGTCTGCGTTTTTCTGAAGATGTGTTAGAGGGAGGGGAAAGGCCCATTGCCGCCCTTTTGACGGAAAAGGAGCTCAGCGCCCAGCATTTTTTTTCAAAAATCCTATGGTTGTCGGGAATCCGAAGAGGGAAGAAGGGTAAACCTCGGGAAAGTGCGTGGTATGAGGGGAGTGTAGTTCGCTGTGGGAAGCATATCAGGCGCCATCTGAGGCAATACAGGCTGTATCAGGCTGTACGCCAGCTGTGGTGGATATTGCGTTTTCGGCAAAGAAGCAGGAGGGAACGAAAGAGATGAACTGCCAGCCAGCGGGCCGTAGGTGTGGATTTTAGTGTGCGGCAGTGCGGGTGAAAGGGGGGATAGAACTTGAAGCAGCGGGCATATCGGATCCTGGTGGCCCGAGTGCCGGGAATCCGGGAAAGGTATGTGGAGTTCAGGGAACACTCCGGCCGGCGCTGGGCCGCTCTTTTGTATCTGCTGTGGCTGAACATACAGTATTATTTGTTTTTCCGCCGAAGTCTCAGAGAATCCAGGCAATTTCCCGTATATGAGGAAAAAATACTGCATTGCTCGGGCAGCGAGTCCTCTTTGTCGCGACGTGAGTCTCCCGAAGCTTTTGCCGAAAAGCTTTCAGCCGCCGATGTCATCTCCTTTGATGTGTTTGATACACTTCTATTTCGTCCCTTTTCCAACCCAACGGATCTTTTTCTCCTTGTGGGAACGGAATTGCAGTATCCGGATTTCAAGCGTATCCGTGTGGAAATAGAGCAGTATGCCAGAAGGAAAAAGCACGCGGAAAAAGGGACGTGGGAAGTGACTCTTGAAGAAATTTGGGAAACAATGGAAATAGAGACCGGTCTCCCTCAGAATTTGGGCATGCGTGTGGAATGGGAGTGGGAACGGAGATGCTGCTATGCAAATCCGTATATGTTGAACGTCGTGCGTGAACTCAAAAAAAGAGGGAAGCGGCTCGTAGCCGTATCGGATATGTATGCAGGCGGGGAGCGGATCGCAGAATTGTTGAAGGAATGTGGATATGGGGGCTTTGAAGGCTGTTTTGTTTCCAGCGATTACAGCGTATCCAAGGCGGACAGAGGCCTGTTGTATGATGTGATGCGGAGCAAAACAGGCGAAAGAGCGAGGTATATTCATGTGGGGGATAGTCTGCCCTCTGATTATCGGCAGGCCTCTCGCCATGGTGTCCAGGCATATCTGTATCCCAATATCCATCGGGTGGGGATCCGTTTTCGGCCGCAGGATCTGTCTTCCCTTATAGGAAGCGTATACAGAGGCTTGGTGAATGCGCATCTGCACAACGGCCTGAAAATTTTTTCCCGGGAGTATGAATACGGCTATCTGTATGGCGGTCTGTTTGTAGCAGGATACTGCCGGTTTATCCATGAATTTGCTCGGCAACATGGGATAGAAAAGCTTTTGTTCCTCTCTAAGGATGGGGCGGTCCTTCTGGAGGCTTACCGGCAGATGTACCCCAAGGAGGCAGGGAAAACGGAATATGTTTATTGGTCCAGGTTGGCCTCTGTCAAGTTGACGGCGCGATATTACAGGCACGAGTATTTTCGCAGGTTTCTGTATCACAAGGTAGATCGGGGCTATTCCATCCGACAGATTTTGCAGGGAATGGAGCTGGAAAAACTGCTCCTTTGCCTTTGTGAAAAGATACAGCAAGAACCGGAGGAAAAACTCACGTATAAAAATGTGGAGAACATTAAAAAATATCTGATAGACGCCTGGGAACAGGTGCTTGCCAGCTATGAGAAACAGGTAGAGGCGGGCGGAATCTATTACGGCGGTGTTCTTAAGGGATGCCAGAGCGCTGCAGCAGTGGATATCGGCTGGGCGGGAAGCGGAGCGGTTATGTTAGATGCCGCTGTGAACCGGCTCTGGGGAATAGGATGCAGCATCACAGGCATAATAGCTGGGACGAACTCCTGCCTGAACCGGGAAATGGATACGGCCGAGCCTTTTCTGCTGAGAGGAAAGATGACCAGCTATCTCTATTCCCAGCGGGAAAACAGAGATTTATGGAAATTTCATGATCCCGCCGCAGGGCACAATCTGTATTGGGAACTGCTTCTGGGGGCGCCGGAGGGGAGCTTTATCGGCTTTTATCCAGATGAAAACGGCAACGTCACATGTCGTTTCAAAGAAGCTCCTCCCGGAGCCGGCTCTATCCGGGAAATACACAGGGGCATATTGGATTTTGTAGGGCAGTTACTCGAAGCAGAAAGACGAATTGGGTGGGAACTGCCTATCAGCGGCAGGGACGCCTATGCCCCGATGCTCCTTGCCTGCAGCCGGAAAAACAAGAAATTTATGAAGGGACTGGAGGAGCTTCTGGATGAGGAGCATATTGGGTAACTGTCCGGAAAAGGGGAAAAGGCCTATGGTGCTGTACCACGCGATCAGCTCCTACCAGCTACTTGAGGTCATGCTGCATCGTATGGCCTTTCACCAGAGAGAAAAAGCCGTGTTGATTCTGCCGGATTTTATTGTGGGAAAGTACCCGCAGTATCGCAAACTGGCATCCAGGCACTTTTTTGATGAAGTGTACCTCTTTCCCTATCTGCATATTCCTCATCGGGATGAGGAGTGTATCCTGCAGGATGTGATCCGCTTCTACAGGGAGAAGATTCCTTATGATATTTCGTCCTTTTCAGAGGTTTATATAGCAGGGGCTCATTTCTATTTTTCCCTCTATCTGCTTTATTGTCGAATTCCATTTGCGTTTTTTGAGGATGCGGCGGGGATGCTGAGCCGTCCGGAGGAGCTGCACCGGGCGCTCTCGAAAAAATTTCCCGTTCACGCGGCTATCGCTCGGAAATACGGGCTGTACGACGGCAGCCACCCGCTGGTCCGCCGGATCATCTGCCTCAAGAGGGCGCAGACGCGGGACGTCTCAGGGGAAAAGTATGTGGATTTTTCTGTGGAAAAAGCTTTGCAGGCTCTTTCGCTGCCGGAACGAAAAAAAGTGATCCGCTTTTTTTTGCGGCATCGGCTGCAAGCCCGGGGGAATGCTATTTTGCTGACCCAGCATTTTGCCAACCTTGGAAGTATGAGCCAGGGGGAACAGCGGCGGCTGTATGAACGCCTGCGGGACGGGGCGCTCCGGGGGATACACCTGATTGTCAAGCGGCACCCGGACGACACGCTGGATTATCGGGAAATCTTTCCGGACGCCTACGTCATACGGCAGATTTTTCCCGCGGAACTGCTGCCGTATGTATTTCGGGAAAAACCGGAGGCCCTTTATACCTTCGATTCCACCGGCTGTGAAAATTTGAGCAGCCACTTCTGTATCCAAAAAATAGAAAGGGAAAAAGATGGGGAATAAAAAGGTTCTCGTGATTACAAATTCTGTATACCAGCTATTTACAGCAGTGCATATGAAACGTGCACTGCTGAAGAGCTGTGATGTGGATCTGATTGTCACCGATGTGACGCCGCAGCTTAAAGAAACGATACCCCGTTTGGTGGAGACAGGCCTTTTTACCAGAGTGATTTTCGGTGAGGTACAAGCTTTAAACCGAAAATTTGCGGCGGTGAAAGAAGAGGAACTTTCAGAAGGGTTCCGGAACAGAGACAGGCTCCTGCGCTGGGTGCTGAACGAGAAACCGGCGGAATATGAAGAGATATATTTCGCCAATTTTGACCCTTTTCTCAGAATACTTGCTAGCCTATATTATGACAGTCCCTGTGAATGCATCTGGTATGAGGACGGTTTCTCTTCTTATGTGATCGATTATCTTCGGGAGGACCGCGCCCTCATCAATCGCCATCCGGAGGGCATAAAAATCCGCGAAAAAGTAAAAAGCGTTTTGCTTTATGAGCCGCGTCTTGCCATGCGGGGAGACTGTCTGCCCAATCTTGCTCTGCCCAAGGTTCGCCGGGAGGATAAAGAGCTCAAAAACCTCCTGAATCATATTTTTGCTTACGAACCTTTGGAGAATAGAGGCGATTTTGCAGATTTCATCTTTTTGGAACAGTCCTTCCGGGCGGAAGGACTGAAAACCAATGATATGGAACTTATGGAGGAGTGCCGGAAGGTAGTAGATTCCGGAAGGTTTATTGTAAAGCCCCATCCGAGGAATCCGGAAAATCTTCCCTTCCTGCTGGGGCTCACCAGGAGGTATCCCAGCAGTGTCCCCTGGGAGCTGTTTCTCATGAATGAAGAGGTGGAAAATAAGGCCGTTATCACCGTTTGCTCCAATGCTGCTCTGGCGGGCCGGCTGATATTCGGGATGGATATGGACACCGTTATGCTGTATCGGCTCTTTCGGGGAAAGGTTCTCTGGAAAGAGGACGGGATACTGAAACGGTATCTGGAGAAATTTCACAGGCAGTTCGCTGGAGAGAAGTATTATGTGCCCCAGACAGTCTATGAACTGAGAAGCACTCTCAGATACCTGATGGGGCAGAAGCTCTAATGCGGAATTCAACGTCATGGCAGCGGGATTGCTTCCTGATTGCGAAAAGAAAGGAGCGAAGAAAGACATATGAAAGATACGGTAAAGGTTTCCGTCATTATCCCGGTCTATCAGGTGGAAAACTATCTGGAACGTGCTGTGGAATCCGTGCTTGCTCAGACCCTGGAAGAAAAAGAAATCATCCTGGTAGACGATGGAAGTGAGGATGCTTCCCCAAAGATATGCGACCGCTATGCCCAGCAGTATCCTGGGCTGATACACGTTATCCACAAACCTAACGAAGGGTTGGGATTGGCGCGTAACACGGGGTTGGAGGTGGCCAGAGGGGAATATGTGGCCTTCCTGGATTCCGACGATACAGTGGAACCGGAAATGTATGCGGAAATGTATGCGAAAGCGCTGAAAGAAGACGACGATATAGTGATGTGTGACGTGCGCATCATTTATGTGGAAGAAAACAGAAGCTCAGTCGTAGCTTCCTATCCTAGGCAAGAGATTGACCTGGGGGATTATATCGCAAACGGGAATAATATCACCTACAGCGTCAACAAGCTTTACAAGAGAAGCCTGTGGGAGAAAAACCGGTATGAGAAGATGCTGTTTGAGGATATTGCGCTGATTCCCGCCTTGGTTACCAGAACCCCCAGCATCGGCTATGTGAAAAAAGCGTTTTACAATTATTACAGAAGGGCCAACACTCTTTCCACCTCATTCACAGGTGGGATGGTGGATATTGTCCGGGCGTTTCAAAGTTTTCTTGAAACCAGCGATCCTCGGTACCGCGAAGAAGTGGTTTACTGCATTTCAAAGCAGCTATATTGGAATATGACCCAATCCCGGGTGCTTTTTCAAGCGGATTTTATCGGATTCCTGCAGGAATATAAGCGCTATTTTCTATTGAATTCCTATTTGGAAAAGGATGCAAAAACCCGCATAATTCTCGATTATCTGGATAGAGATGTGATCCCTGAACGATTTATCTGCCCCCATTTTGGGCGCCCGGTGCCCCAGGCATATCTCGAAAAGCTGAAAAGGGATTTCCCCCAGGCCGAACTGGTTCTGGTGGATGAGACCACTATTCCTGCGGAAGATTTACCGGATACTGTGCTCAAAGCTATGAGAGAGGGGGAGACCGCGTATGCAGAGGAATATGCCGCGCTGCGGATCCTGTGCCAGAAAGGCGGCATAGTGCTGAAGCCGGAATATCAAGTGAGCCTGAATCTGAAAAAGCTCCGATTGAACCGGATCTTTTTCGGTTTTGAGGATGATGAAGAGTTGACCACAGGCTGTTATGGGGCGCTGAAGGAGCATTATGTGATCCAATCCCTGCTGGATACCTATCAGGCAGATTCCATATTCAACAAAGCCTTCCTTCCTCTTAAAGACAGACTACGGGATTTTTTGCTGCTGCACTTCCAGCTGAAGGTGAACGGCAGAAAGCAGCTTCTGAAAAAAGAGATTCAGATCTATCT
>OBLO01003704.1_pt1 | contig 10707 bp, 5 predicted proteins | sample 1519401 | NCBI WGS metagenome assembly OBLO01 (sample SAMEA2602897, study PRJEB22501) | metagenome | reverse complement strand
GACACGAGCGTGTGTTACAGGGCTGAAGATTCGATGCCGTCAGCGGTCAAGCCTTTCATAAATAATACCCACGGAACGTACACTTTCAGTGATGGGCCGGGTGTCAAGCAGATCGGCCGCTTCTTTGAGTTGTACAAGAGGGGCGGCATCCCGCCGGAGGCCCTCGACTCCTCTTGGAGCCAGGCCGCCGATCTCTTCCAGCGCGGCAACTTGGTCTCCATGGCCGGCTCCGCCTACTCCGCTGACGGCTTTAAGCAGAACGCTCCGGACCTCTACAAGAACCTCGCAGTCGGCCCGCGTATCAGCAACGACGGCAAGTCCGCTTCCGTGGCCTACGAGATGCTCGGCATCAGCGCCAACTCGAAGCACCCCGACGTCGCCATCGACTTCGCCCGCTTTGTGACCAACGAGAAGAACCAGATCGAGTTCGACAAGAAGGCCTCCGTGTTCCCGTCCGCTAAGGGTGGTCTGGATGACGACTACTACAAGAGCATTGACGAGAGCACCCTTGAGGGCAAGGCTCTGAAGATCACGCTCGACCAGGTCAAGGACGGCTACGGTTCTCGTCCGGCCGAGTTTACCGACAACAACGGCTACAAGAACTTCCAGCAGCAGATCGCCCTCGCCATGCAGGGCAAGCAGACCGCCAAGGAAGCCCTTGACAAGTCCGTCGAGTTCGCAAACGAGAAGCTCGCACAGTGAGCAACGCGGCACTCGCCGCTGACAGGTCGGAGGCCCGCACGGCCTCCGACCGGCCTGAACCGATGAATACGCGTCACGGCAAGAAGCAGGATCGCAAGTTCGGCACCATCATTGCCCCTTACTTGTTTGTTCTGCCCGCATTCGTGATTGTGTTTGTTTTCATCGTCCTCGCGGCACTCAACACTTTCAGGCTTGCCTTCACCGATTCCACGCTGCTCCGTCCGGGCAAATTCGTCGGATTCGAAAACTTCATCAAACTGTTCCACGACGAGTACTTCCTCACCGCACTGCTCAACTCCACGATCTACGTGATCTGCGTAGTGCCGTTCATGGTGATCCTCCCGTTGATTCTGGCCTATCTGGTCAAGGGCAACTCCCGAATCATGGGCTTCTTCCGCACCGCCTTCTACATGCCGGTGGTTATGTCCGCCGTTGTGGTGGGCATGATCTGGACCAACCTGCTGGATTCCGCCGGTCTGGTCAACTCCGTGCTCAAGGCATTGAAGATCATCTCCAAGCCGATTCCATTCCTCACCGATCGATGGGGCGTGCTCTTCAGCTCGATGTTCGTGACAATCTGGCTGGGCCTCGGCTACTACATGGTCATCTACCTGACCGCCCTCGCCAACATCGATGAATCCCTTTACGAAGCCGCCTCCCTCGACGGCGCTGGCCCTGTCCGCCAGTTCATCTACGTGACAATGCCCGGCGTGCGCTCCACGATGATGCTCATCATGATGCTGTCCACCATCGCCGCATTCCGAGTCTTCAACGAGATCTACGTGTTGACCAACGGCTCCGCAGGCCCCGGCGGCATGGATATGACGATGTCGATGCTTATCAAGCGCGAAGGCACCGGTATCCAGGCCCGCACTGGTTACGCGAGCGCCATCTCCATCGTCGTGCTCGTCATCGTCGGCGTCATGCTCATCGTGCAGCAGATCGTACAAAAGCGAGGTGAGGACTGATGAATACCAACACGCATAAGGTCACTGTCGGCAAAGTCGTCCAGTATCTGATTCTGATTCTGATGTTCCTGCTGCTCGTCGGCCCGTTCGTCTGGGAACTGTCCCTGTCGTTCAAGGGCAAGGGCGACAACGTCTACGCCGTGCCTCCCTACCTGATGCCGAAGACCCCGACACTGGAGAATTACATTTCCGTGTTCAAGCAGGTCCCGGTATTCCACTACATGCTCAACACGCTGGTGGTCTGCCTAATCTCCATCTTCGGCAACGTGGTTTTCTCCACGATGGCCGGCTACGCACTGGGACGCCTGAAGTGGCGTGGCCGCGGACTGGTGTTCACCATGTTCATGGGCACCATGGTCATCCCGATCGAAGGCGTGATGATCTCCCAGTTCCTGATCATTCGCTCCATCCACCTGCAGAACACGCTGCTGGCAGTCGCACTGCCTGGCCTGTGCGGTGCCATCAACATCCTGCTCATGACCAACGCCTTCAGATCCATTCCAATGGAACTCGAAGAGGCGGCCATGGTGGACGGTGCCAACCTATGGCAGCGGTTCTTCCACATCTGTGTACCGCAGGTCAAAGGCACGATGACCGTTGTCGGCATCTTCGCATTCGTCGGTGCCTGGAACGACTTCCTGTGGCCGTTGATCGCGATCTCCGATGAAAGCAAGTACACCTTGACCCTCGGCATGAACCGACTCAAGGGCATGTTCATCCAAGATCCGCGACTGATTGCCGCCGGCGCGCTCGTCTCGCTTATCCCGATCATCGTCTTCTTCTGCTGCTTCCAGCGCTACTTCTTCCGTGGCTTGGAACAGGGCGGACTCAAGGGCTGAGCGGACTGGAAAAAAGGAGATACTCCAATGAAATTCGGAGTCAACTACACGCCGTCGCATGGCTGGTTCCACGCATGGCTCGACCCGGACTGGGACGGCATCGACAACGATCTCAAGCAGATCAGCGAACTGGGTATGGACCATGTGCGCATCTTCCCGATCTGGCCGTATCTGCAACCTAATCGCACTTGGATCAACAAGAAGGGCGTGGCGGATGTGCGCCGCATGGTGCACATCGCCGGCGAGCACGGTTTGGATGCCTATGTGGACGTGTTCCAAGGGCATCTGTCCAGCTTCGACTTCCTGCCTTCATGGCTGGTCACCTGGCATGCGGGCAACATGTTCACCGATGCGGACGCCGTTGCGGCCGAGCGTGAACTGGTCAAGACCATGACCGATGAGCTGTCCAAGGAACCCGCGTTCAAGGGCCTTACCTTGGGCAACGAGGTCAATCAGCTGTCTGACAGGCCGCATCCTACGAAGATGAGCGCCACGAGCCAGCAGATCGATGCATGGCTGAATGCACTGCTTCCGGCCGTTGCCGGCGAAGGGCATAACGCACTGTACAGCGTCAACGATGGCACTTGGTTCATTGACGGGCACCCGTTCACGCCGGTGCAGTCTGCCACCAAGGGCGATATGACCGTGATTCACTCCTGGGTGTTTAACGGTATCGCGCAAGGATACGGCGCTACCAGTGAGGAATGTTCGTCGAACGCACTGTACTTGGCTGAGCGGGCAAAGGCGTTGGGCAGGTTTCCGGAGCGTCGGGTGTGCCTTAAGGAAGCGGGTGCGCGGGAGATTGTGCTGGAACCCGACTACACGCCGGAATTCTGCCGCAAGCCCGTTGAACGTGCCATGGATTGCCGGACCTGGGGGGGTGTGACGTGGTGGTGCCCGCACGATGTGCCCGCCAGCATGGAAGACTTCCCGTTCTTCGAGCACTCTCTGGGCTTGTTCGACGAGCAAGGCCAGCTGAAGCCGATCGGCCGTACGTTCGGGGAACTCGCCGCACAGTACCGTTCCGCATTGCCGGCTCAGCCGAAGACCGTCGCCGTGGTGGTTGATGTGGACGAGGCCGGAAACCCGGTGAACCGCAGTGCGCTCGGCCCGGGAGGTTCGGTGTGCGACCTGTGGATGAAGCTGCAGGTGGCAGGCCAGCGCCCGACCATCATCACCTCGCAGGTGGCGGCCGATCAGGCGGAACTCGCGCGTCGCGGCATCCTTGAATTGCACGCCGACGAGCACCCCTACGCCGCCCGCTACTACACTGCGGTTTCGGACCCATCGTTCGAAACGGCTGACTAAACCGATATCCGGTTGTGGAATCATCTACTCCTTGTTCCGCAACCGGATATTTTCAATTGCCGTGCGCACAATTGCGGTGCGCAGTGCACAACATAAGACCCTGTACTCGCCGAAGAGCGGGAAGAACGAGAAGTTATATACGAGAGGGGGCGCACCCGATGAGCATCAATCACGCCGCAGTGGACCGACTCATTGATTCGATGAGCTTCACGCAGAAGGTTGGTCAGCTGAACCAGCGTCTGTTCGGTTGGAAGTCCGTAGAACGCAATGCCGCAGGACGGCTTGTGGCCTCAGACGAGCTCAAGCAAGAGATCGACCGGTGGGGCGGGCTTGGCGCTTTGTACGGCCTGCTGCGAGCTGACCCGTGGTCGGGCCAGCATTGGGGCAATGGCATACGCCCTGAGGAACGGCCTGAGGCGGTTGCCGTGGTGCAGCAAACCGTGTTGGAGCGCGGTGCACATGGCATCGGCGTATTGCTCAGCGAAGAGGCTCCTCACGGGCATCAGGCGCTGGGCGGCGCGGTGCTGCCCACCAATCTGGGATTGGGTGCCACATTCGATTCGCAAGGAGTGCAGGAAGCGGAAGCCGCAGTCGCCGCGGAACTGGCAGCCAGCGGTATTCATATTGCATTGGTATCCGGTTTGGACATCGCCCGCGACCCGCGTTGGGGCCGTTGCGAGGAATGCTTCGGCGAGGACCCGCTGATGGCCTCCCGCATGTGCGAGGCCATCGTTACCGGTATGCAGGGTGAGCATCGCAGCAAGGTCGGCCGCGGGGGAGTGGCCGTGGTGCTCAAGCATTTGGCGGCGCAAGGCGAGGCTGTGGGTGGCCGCAACGGGCAGTCCGCCGTATTGGGCCCGCACGATCTTCACGAGATTCATCTGCCGCCGGTGGCCGCTGGCGTGCGTGCCGGTGCCTTGGGCTTTATGGCTGCCTACAACGATATCGATTCCGTGCCTTGTTGTGCCAACCCGTGGTTGCTCGAGGATTATCTGCGTGACCAGCTCGGTTTTGATGGCATCGTGATGGCCGATGGTCTGGCCGTGGACCGGCTTGAAGATATGGCCGGCTCCATTCCCGCTGCCGGACGCGCCGCACTGCTTGCCGGTGTGGATGTCTCCCTGTGGGATGAAGGATTCGCGCGCCTCGAAGAATATGTGGATGACGAACAGGTGGCGGCCGCCGTCGATACGGCATTGCGTCGTGTGCTGGAGCTCAAAGCCATGTTCGGTCTCTTGCCCGAAGATGGTGCCGATACCGCCGCAATTGCCATGCCAGATGCCGATGCCATCGCGCAGGCCACTGCGGATGGGCGTGAGCAGGCCAAGCGCATGGCCCGCGAGGCGATAACGCTGATTAATGATGGCCGCTCTGCCGTTACGCTCGACAGCATTCGGGGTGTGTTGACCGATGCCCAAGCCGGCCCTGTGATTGTCGCCGACCCATTCGCCGACGATTTCGGCTGCTTCCTGGGCGATTACACCGCCCCTCTGCCCGCCGATGAGCAGTCAAGCATCTACCGGCAATTGGTGGCACGCCTTGGGAAAGACCGGGTTTGCTTGGCGGCCAAGCCGAGCGATGTGTCGGCCGATCGGTGGGCGAGTGCGGCAGCCGTGGTATTCGTATGCGGCAGCACCAACGAACGCAGCTATGACAGTGAATTCGACGACAATGGTGCGGCAAAGGCCGTAGGCGGATACGGTGCCACCTGCGGTGAAGGCGTGGATTTGTCCGACATCCGTCTGCCTTGGCACCAGGATGAAATGCTGGACGAAGTCGTGGCATTGACCACCGCTCCGGTTGTTTCGGTGGTGGTGTGCGGCAGGGCGCATGTGCTGACTCATGTAATAGGTCAATCCGCCGTGACGATTTGGGTCGGATATGCTGGCCAGTATGGTCCGCAGGCCGTGGCTGATGTGCTGATTGACGGTGCCGGTTTGCCGGGCCGCCTTCCCGTAACGCTGCCTGCGCATCCCGCAGCCATTCCGGTTCGATACAACGACCGGCAAAGTGCCGCCCACGTATACAAGGATGCGGCGGAACCGGTATTGCGCGAGTTTGGCTACGGAGCCGGTTCTTTGGCTGGAGTGACGTTTAGTGGGATGCATGCCGATGCCGAATCCCGCGCGAATGAGGTGTTGGTGCAGGTGACGGCACATGCCGGCGACCATAAGACGGCCGGTTCGGTGAACCTCTTCGCACACGTCAGTGGCGGTCGTCGCATCCCACGCTTGGCAGTGCTGGTCGATTCCGTTGCCCTGACGCTTGAGGCGGGCGAAAGCCACGCGGTATCGTTCTCGGTACCCTTTGAACGGCTGATGGACGAAGCTGATGACAATGTGCGTGTGACGTTTGCCCTGACAGCCGCTTTGAATAACGATGATACCCGACATACAGACGACTGCGATACCAGCGTAAGCATCGTGATACATCGCTGACGATGTGCATGAGACAAGTCGGAGAGGGGTATGTTCCGTAAGTCTCATGACCTACTCATTGCGGCCGATATGGTCGGTGGGTGAGAGAAAAAGAGAATGTGGGATATGGCGTTGGTGAGATATCGCCGTATCCCGTGGGCTCAAACCGTCCTACCGGTTTGAGCCCCCGTCTACTCAAGCCGCATAGACGGTTGATTTCCGGCGTGAGTCGGAGGAAATCAAAGGAGATTATGGATGAGATTGTCATCAGGTGATCACGCTGGGCGTGCTTCTGCCCGGACTCGACACAGGAAATGGCTGCGGTCTGGCTTGGCAGCGGTGCTGTCGATGGCCACGCTGGCGGCATTGGCCGCACCGGCAAGCGCCACCGACACCATGCCGTGGGGAGGCCAGTATGCCGATACCAGCCATCCGGAGCAGTCTGCGGGAGCCAACCAGCCATATCAGCATGGCTATACCGGTCTGGATATTCTGAACTGGAACCCGGACGCGGATAAGGACTCGGAATACCTGCGCTCCGTTGTACCGTTGCAGACCCGCATCGCCGCCAACGCCGCGACGCAGAAAGACCCGAACCTGCCGGCCGATACGGAGATGTTCAACCTTGCTGGCGACTACGGCAACGCGTTCTTCGAGTCGTTCCACGACAACAACGTGTTCTCGCAGTACCTGTTCAACTACTGGCAGTACACGGATTATTACGGTACCTGGCATGGTCAGCCGACTGCGAACGTGCCAAAGAGCCTCTACGACGAGAAGGCCCAGTCTGACTGGACTCAGAAATGGTTTGAGTTCGGTACGTTGAATCTGCCGAATGCCGCATATACCAATGTCGCGCACAAGAATGGCGCGAAGTCGATTGCGACGATCTTCTATTCTGGCAACGACCGAGGAGAACAGACCTATAAGGACCTGCTTCAAGGCAAGCGTGCCGACGGCACCTATCCGGTGGCTGACAAGCTGGTGGAGATTGCCAAGTACTATGGTTTTGATGGTTACTTCGTTAACCAGGAATCCAGTGTGAATTCTGCTGATGTGCCGGCCTACCAAGACTTCATGAAGCAGATCATCGATCAGGGCATTTATATCCAGTGGTACGACTCCGCCACATACCCGAATGGCGGCGTCAGCTATCAAAACATGTTCAACGATGCCAATTCGCCGTGGGTGCAGGATCCGAACAAGGGTAAAATCTCTGATTCGATCTTCCTGAACTACTGGTTCAGCGGCAACATGCTACAAGATTCAGCTGATCACGCCAAGAGCCTTGGCATTGATCCGAAGTACGCGGTATTCGCGGGTATCGAGGCCGGACAGAAGAAATTTGGTAGCATCGCCAGCAACGCGAATTATATGAATGTCAACCTTGACGCTGACGGCAAGCCCTATGTGAGCCTTGCGGCACTTGGCACCGATTTCGTCTCCCACGAGTTGGGTGACGACAAGAAGGTCTACCCGAAGTATCAGAACCAGGTATTCGACCGCGAACGCCGTCTGTGGACTGGTTCGTCCACCGGTGAGAAGGGCACGACGGATATATCTGATCCGTATATTGATGATGGTACGAGCAGCGATAGCTGGAAGGGTTTCGCTTCGCAGATCGCCGAGCGCTCCGTCATCGGCGGTCCGGTCTTCTCCACATCGTTCAACACCGGTCATGGTCTCGAATGGCGAGACAACGGCGAACAGACCAGCAACCAGCAGTGGGGCAATATCAACCTCCAAGACATTCTGCCGACATGGCAGTGGTGGATTGATGCCGATTCCGACCCGCTGCAAGCCGACTTCGACTATGGCAAGAAATATGAAGCGGCACCACGCTTTAACTACACCAAGGTCGGCGGCTACGAAGGCGGCGATTCGCTGGTGTTGAGCGGCAAGCTGTCCAGCGACAACACCGTCCGTCTCTACAAGACCGACTTGAGCGTCGCTGCCGGCTCCAAGGTCGAACTGACCTACAACAAGCTCAACAGCGACGATTCCAAGCTGCAACTCGGCCTCATTTTCGCCGACGACACCAAGACTATAGTGCCGGTGGACATGGCAGACGGTGGGGCAAGCAACGGCTGGAAGACCGCAACTGTAGACCTCTCTCAGTACGCGGGTAAGAAGATCGCCACCCTGGGCCTGATCGTCAAGGCCGGGGCGAACCCAATCGACAATTACCAGGTGAACATCGGCAAGATTACCGTCACCGACGGTGCTGCCTACACGCCGGCTGCTCCGACGAACTTCCAAGTGGAACGCGCCTACGCGGACTCCGACGAACTGACCGTCAAGTGGGATCTCGCCGATTACTCTACTGCCAAGAACTACCTGCTCTACTTGGACAACACCTTCCTCGGTGGCCGTTACGACGACACCCTGTACGTCAAGCACCTGCCTGCCAAGACCGGCACGCTGAAGCTGTACGCCGTGGGTGCGGACGGTTCGCGCTCGCTGGCCGCCGAAGCGCCGCTGAACGAAGCAGCGGCCGTGTCTGGCGTGAAAGTCGAACCCGGCAAGGATGGTAACGTCAAGGTCTCCTGGACCAATCCGCAGGTATCCGGCGAGAAGACCGTGACCGTCAAGTCTGACAATGGTTCGTGGCGTTACGCCGCGCAGCCGTACTCCCAGACCGTCAAGGTCTCTGCCGATAAGAGCGAAGCGACGATTCCGAATGCGCCGGTTGACGGTTCCCGCTATGTGGTGACCGTCGATAACGCAGGCGGCACTACCGCCACGGCAACAGGTGTATTTGCCGATGCCACCATTGAGCCGTATCCGGCTTGCTCGGTGACATGGAATGGCGATAGAGTCACTCTGGTCCGTCCGGAGACTCAAGACTGGCGCTACCTCTACATGACCGAGAAGTGGACTGACGAGAACGGTGAAAAGCAGGAGAAGCAGCTGGGTGCCAATTACACCTACTCGCAGAGCACTCCGCCAATCACCGGCATCATCCGTGGTCGCACTACGCCGAGCTCTTACACCAAGTCCATCCCCTCTGGCCATGAACTGTGGGTGCAGGTCGAGGATTACAACGGCAACAAGACCGAACCGGTGAAGATTCAGACCGCCGACGAACTGGCCAAGTGCACGGTCTCTGACCCGACTCAGCCGGATGCCAAGGAGTCCACGCTGACCGCCGTTGACGGCTCGGCCGTGGCCGACGGCAAGGCTACACGTACGATTCAGGCAACGGTCAAGGATTCGTTCGGCAATCCGCTGACCAACGCCGAGGTGGCGTTTACGCTGCCCGAGGGTGTCACGGCCGTTGACGGCAACGCCACTGTCAAGACTGATGCCGCTGGCGTGGCTTCACTGAACGTCGTGTCCACGAAGGTGGGCAAGTACACGGTGAAGGCCGCACTGGGCGACAAGTCCATCGGTGAGGGTGTCGCCATCGAATTCACCAAGGTCGCGGCGACCCCGAACAAGCCCGGCCAGCCGGACAAGCCGAATAAGCCCGGCGACAACAAGCCTGGCCAGAACAACAACAAGAACAATGATAAGAATGGCGCATCGGACTCTTCGCTGAGTAAGACGGGCTCTTCGATTATTGCGATTGTGACTGCCGCAGTGGTGTTGCTCGGAGCGGGCACGGTGGTGCTTCGTGCTCGTAGCAAGATGGAATAGTTTCGCTGCGTATGTGGGTGCGTTGATACCCGTGCCTTAAGCGGGATATGGGGTGGTTGTCCCTGTAGACACCCCCTATATCCCGCTTTTTATATCCGAACATATGCTGAGACCCATAGACTAAAACGTTTTAGTTGTTGATATCATAGGTATTAGAACACAGCTGATTACATGCGGCCCAAAGTGGGAAATAATCTGTTGTAGCGTGGTATTCGCAGCGTGGCTGCAAGGAGGATTATTCATGGGATTTGCTCGCGAGGCATCACCATCGTACACAGGCACGCAGCGTGTGAGCTTAAAAGACATCGCGGATGAGTTGGGCATTTCGCAAACCGCGGTGTCCTTTGCCATCAACGATCGGCCTGGTGTTTCCGCGGAAACCAAACGACGAGTCAAGGAGGCTGCGGCCAAACTTGGGTGGACGCCGGTCTATGCCGCGCAAGCGTTGGGCTCGTCGAAAACCATGACCATAGGCTTTGCCCCCGCACGCTCCGCACAGGGACTCACGGACGAAACCTTCATGTTGCACTTCATGGCCGGTGTGCATACCTCGCTCAGCCCTAAGGGATACGGCTTGCTGTATCGCCCTTGCCGTTCGCTGAACGAGGAGATGAGCGTCTACAGGGACTGGGCGTCACGCAAGCGTGTGGACGGGGTGATTCTGGTTGATCTGCGAGCCGACGATCCACGCCCGAAACTGCTGAAGGAACTGGGTGTGCGTGCGGTTCTGGCCGGTGGCCCTGATCCGAACAATTATGTACCGTCGCTGTCCATCGATGATTCGCGCACCATGGGCACCGTGCTTGAACATCTGTCGTCACTGGGGCACCGCCG
>OBLO01003701.1_pt1 | contig 10719 bp, 9 predicted proteins | sample 1519401 | NCBI WGS metagenome assembly OBLO01 (sample SAMEA2602897, study PRJEB22501) | metagenome | reverse complement strand
GGCCACGCGCGCGGGCGCGGCCCCGGCAGGCACTCTATCAAAACCCCCCCCGGTCGGCCTGTGCCTCACCGCCCCCCGCCGTTACGGCGGCTTCGGAAAGCGGCGTCTCAGCGGTCTCCTGATCTTCCATTGTCAGCGGCTTTGCCGCCAGCAGCCTCCCCCGGACCGGTGTTTTGACATCGGTCTGCTCCGGTTCCCGGATCACCACATCCGGGTCTCCGGGGGCTTCGACAGGGCCGGAAGTCCCTTTGTCCCAAGGCAGGTCAAAGTGGAGATTACCGTCGGCGTCATAGCGCATGTGCTCCCGGGCCATAATAAAGCCCACAGAACCCAGAATAATGAGGATCAGCAGGATGGCCAGGAAAATTTTTCCCTTCCGGCCTCTCCCGCGATAGCTGCTGTATCCTCTGGTGCCTGATGCCATGCCGCCTCACCCCGTTTCTGCTTTTCGGTCTGTTATTCCTGTTCCAGGGCCATCATCTTGTTGACCCGGCGCTCATGGCGGCCGCCCTCAAACTCGGTGGTCAGGAACACCTCCACCATGCGCTCTGCCATATTCTTGCCGGTAAAGCCCGCGCCGATGGCCATCATGTTGGCGTCATTGTGGCGGCGGGTCATCTCTGCTTCCAGGCAGTCGGCACAGTGGGCGCAGCGGATACCCTTGATCTTGTTGGCAGCAATGGAAATGCCGATACCGGTGGTGCAGATCACAATACCGCGGTCGCACTTGCCCTCAGCCACGGCACGGGCAGCGGCAGCGCCGAAATCGGGATAATCGCAGCTCTCCAGAGAGTAGCAGCCGAAATCCTCATACTCATAGCCCAGCTTTTCCAGGGTCTTCATGATAAACTGCTTCAGCTCGTAGCCGCCGTGGTCACAGCCCAATGCGATTTTCATAGTCATTTCCTCCAAATAATCGTTTTTTTCGGATGATGCAGGGTCAGTATACACCGCCCTCCGGCAAAAATCAATTCTTTATTACAGTGCGTGCCAGACAGGGATCTGCTTTTCAAAGGTACAGAACCGGGTGAAGCCACATTCTTTCAACAGAGCCTGCCGCTCCCGGATAAAGCGGCCCACATGCTCCGGGCTGTGGGCGTCGGTGCCCAGGGTGATGAGCTCACCGCCCAGTTCCCGGTAGATCCGCAGCCACTTGGCGTCCGGCAAGGGCGTATTGCCCCGGTTGACGTTTAACTCGATGCCTCGCCCATTTTCGATCAGAGTTTTCAAAATTTCCCGGATCTCAGCCTCATAGGAATCAAAGCTGGTATGAAGCCCCCGCATCTCATTGAAATACCGCAGGGGCAGAGTCAAATGGCCCAGAACCGTAAAGCCGCCCAGCTTTGCCAGCGCTAAAACCTCTTCCAGATAATCTCCCAATGCGGTCTGAGCCTCCGCCTGATCCTTGGGCGTGTAGAGATACAGATCCTCGCTTCCGAAGCGCTCCGACAGCAGGTGCACCGAGCCGATGATGAAATCAAACTGCGGCGCGTCCTCCAACAGCTTTTTCATGTGGGCCGGGGCCTTCTGCGCGTCGCCCATTTCCATGCCCAGCCGCAGATGGATGCGGTCCCCCAGCGCGGCCTGAACGTTGGCGAAATCCTCCGTCAGCGCCGACCAGTCATAGGGCGGGCGCAGCTCATTGGACCCCCAGGTCAGGGGCTCCACATGATCCGTAAAGCAGATCTCGTCCATCCCGGCATCCAGTGCGGCCTGAGCCATCACCGTCATGGGATCATGAGCGTCGGGAGAAAACTGCGTATGGGTATGGTAATCTGCCAGGTACATACCTTGCCTCACTTCTTAAACTTCTTGAAGAACTTCTTCCGTTCCTCGTAGTTGTTATCACCTACGGATTCCGCAAACTTTTTCAGAGCTTCCTTCTGCTCCCGGTTCAGGTTCCGGGGCGTTTCGATATAAACAGTCACATACTGGTCACCCCGGCCCCGGCCGTTGAGTTCAGGAATACCCTTGCCCTTCAACCGGAAGGTGGTGCCGGACTGAGTGCCCTCCGGCAGGTCATATTTTACCTTGCCGTCAATGGTGGGAATCTCCAGTTCCGCACCCAGAACTGCCTGCGCAAAGGTAATGGGCGCCTCACAGAGGACGGAGGTACCCTCCCGGCGGAACAGCTCGTGGGGCCGGACGGTAATGGTGATGAGCAGATCGCCGGACGGGCCGCCGTTCTTTCCGGCGTGACCCTGACCCCGGATGGAGATGGTCTGGCCGTTGTCGATACCCGCGGGGATCTTAGCCTGAATGGTGCGGCGCTTGCGCTCTAAGCCGCTGCCCCGGCAGGCGGTACAGGGAGTCTTGATGATCCGGCCCTTGCCGCCGCAGCGGCCGCAGGGAGAGGTGGTGGCGAACACACCCATGGGCGTCTGCCGCCGCACCTGCACCTGACCGGAGCCGTGGCAGTCCGGGCAGACCTCAGGAGAGGTACCGTCGGCACAGCCGGAGCCGTGACAGACTGCGCAGGTCTCATAGCGGTCCACGCTGACCTCTTTCTCGCAGCCGAAGGCCGCCTCCTCAAAGCTGATGGTCACACTCAGGCGGATGCTCTCGCCCCGCTGGGGCGCATTGGGGTTCCGGCGCTGGGCGGAGCCGAAGCCGCCGCCAAAGAAGCTGCCGAAAATATCCCCCAGATCGCCAAAGTCGAAGCCGCCGGCACCGTAAGCACCGCCGCCGGCCCCCGCTCCGTAGTTAGGGTCCACACCCGCAAAGCCGAACTGGTCATAACGGGCTTTTTTATCAGAGTCAGAGAGAACCTCATAGGCCTCGTTGACCTCCTTGAACTTCTCCTCTGCCTCTTTATTGTCAGGATTCAGGTCCGGATGATACTTCCGGGCCATCTTCTTATATGCGCGCTTGATCTCGTCCTCGGATGCGCTCTTGTCAACGCCCAGGACCTCGTAATAATCACGTTTTTCTGCTGCCATACTTGCTGCTCCTCTCAGGAATCACTTAAGAATCAGGAATCAGGAACCGGCTTCCCCGTTCCGGATTCCTCATCTCTAAGTTTGCTCCAAAACGGCCCCAATGGGGCGGGGAATGATCCCCGTCCCATCGGTTCCGATCCGTATAGGTTTTTTACTTCTTGTTCTGGTCGTCATCATCCACGACCTTGTAGTCAGCGTCGTAATACTGACCGCCCTGGGCATTGCCGCCCTGCTGGCCGCCCATGTCGGGACCGGCCTGAGCGCCGCCCTGGGCACCCTGGGGGTTGGCCTGCTGATAGAGCTTCTCGCTGACGGCGTAGAAGTCCTGGGTCAGGGCGTCGGTAGCGGCCTTGATGGCGGCGGTGTCGGTGCCCTTCAGGGCCTCCTTCAGCTTGTCGATCCCGGCCTGGACCTTGTTCTTGTCATCGGCGGGGATCTTGTCGCCCATCTCGCTCAGGGTCTTTTCGCTCTGGTAGACCATCTGGTCGGCCTGGTTGCGGGTCTCCACGTCCTCTTTCATCTTCTTGTCCTGAGCGGCATACTGCTCGGCTTCCTTGACAGCCTTCTCAATATCGTCCTTGCTCATGTTGGAGGAGGAGGTGATGGTGATATGCTGCTCGGTACCGGTGCCCAGATCCTTGGCGGAGACATTCACGATGCCGTTGGCATCGATATCGAAGGTGACCTCGATCTGAGGCACGCCACGGCGGGCGGGAGCGATGCCGTCCAGATGGAAGCGGCCCAGGGACTTGTTGGCAGCAGCCATTTCACGCTCGCCCTGAAGGACGTTGACCTCCACAGAGGTCTGGTTATCCGCAGCAGTGGAGAAGATCTGGCTCTTCTTCACAGGGATGGTAGTGTTGCGGTCGATCAGCTTGGTGCACACGCCGCCCATGGTCTCAATGCCCAAGGACAGGGGGGTGACGTCCAGCAGCAGCAGGCCCTTGACGTCGCCGGTCAGCACACCCGCCTGGAGCGCTGCGCCCATGGCGACGCACTCATCGGGGTTGATGCCCTTGAAGCCTTCCTTGCCGGTGAGCTTCTTGACCATTTCCTGCACGGCGGGGATACGGCTGGAGCCGCCGACCATCAGGACCTTGTGGATGTCATTGCCGGTGAGGCCAGCGTCACCCAGAGCCTGACGGACGGGGCCGGCGGTAGCCTCCACCAGATGAGCGGTCAGCTCGTTGAACTTAGCCCGGGTCAGGGTCAGATCCAGATGCTTGGGGCCGGTGGCGTCCGCAGTGATATAGGGCAGGTTGATGTTGGAGGTGGTCACGCCGGACAGCTCGATCTTGGCCTTCTCAGCAGCCTCCTTCAGGCGCTGCATGGCAACCTTGTCGCCGGAGAGGTCCACATTGTCGGTGCGCTTGAACTCGCTGACCATCCACTTCATAATGCACTCATCGAAGTCATCGCCGCCCAGACGGTTGTTGCCTGCGGTGGCCAGAACCTCGATAACGCCGTCATCAATGTCCAGAATGGACACGTCGAAGGTACCGCCGCCCAGGTCATAGACCATGATCTTCTGGGACTGCTCCTTATCCACACCGTAGGCAAGAGCGGCTGCGGTAGGCTCGTTGATGATACGCTTCACGTCCAGACCGGCGATCTTGCCGGCGTCCTTGGTGGCCTGACGCTGGGCGTCGGTGAAGTAGGCGGGGACGGTGATGACAGCTTCGGTGACGGGCTGGCCCAGATAGGCCTCGGCGTCGCTCTTCAGCTTCTGCAGGATCATGGCGCTGATCTCCTGAGGGGTGTAGGCCTTGCCGTCCACGTTCACCTTGTAATCGCTGCCCATTTCACGCTTGATGGAAGAAATGGTGCGGTCGGGGTTGGTGATGGCCTGACGCTTTGCCACCTGGCCCACCATACGCTCGCCGGTCTTGCTGAATGCCACCACAGACGGGGTGGTGCGGTTGCCCTCTGCGTTGGGGATGACAACGGCTTCGCCGCCCTCCATGACAGCCACGCAGCTATTTGTTGTACCTAAGTCGATACCGATAACCTTAGACATAATGAATTCCTCCAAATTTATCTGAATTTTTATTGATAACTATTTGCATACCCCGGTTTTCACCGGCGCTCGGATCACATACGGTCCATCCGCGGCATGATGATCGCCGCGATCAGATACAGAATCAGTCCGCTGCCGCCCAGCAGTGTGAACAGCGCCCAGCCCAGCCGAACCCAGGTGGGGTCCCAGCCGAAATACTCGGCGACACCGGCGCACACACCGGCGATCATCCCGTTCTGGGGATCACGGTACAGCTTCTTATCCATATAAATCTCCTTTTAGTTGGCCACCTGTACGATGGCGTGGCGCAGGACCTTGCCGTTCAGTTCAAAGCCCGCCTGGAACACCTGAGCCACTACGTTTTCTCCAAGTCTCTCGTCCTCAATGTGCATGACGGCGTCCATCAGCTCCGGGTCAAATTCCTTGCCCTTGGCCTCGATCTCCTTGACGCCCTCCTTGGCAAGCAGCTCCTTGAACTGGTGGAAGATCATCTCCAATCCCTTTTTGTGGGGATCGTCCTCGCCGCCCTCGGCGGCTGCGGCCCGTTCCAGATTGTCATACACCGCCAGGAAGGTCTTGATGGTGTCGCCCTTGGCATCCTGATAGATGCCATCCTTTTCCTTGGTGGTGCGCTTGCGGTAGTTGTCATACTCGGCAGTGAGGCGGGTGAACTGATCCTTCACGGATTCCAGCTGCTTGACAGCCAGCTCCATCTTCTCCACCTGCTCCCGGGTAAAGGTGATGCCCTTTTCCTTCTTTTCTTTCTTCTTGGCCTTCTTTTCCGGCTCCTGATTCTCCGGAGTCTTTTCCTGCTCCGTCTCCGCCGTTTCCGCGGTCACGGGAGTTTCCTCTAAAGGCTCTTTGGTTTCTTCGCTCATGTATCTGTATCCTCCTTCGGGGGTAGTTCTTGTTTTTCCTGCTTGCCGAACAGTCTGGTCAGCCCATCGGCAAAGCCCGTCAGCCGGGCGGCCACGGTGGCGTAATCCATCCGGGTAGGACCGACCACGCCGATCAACCCCCGCATATCATCGCCGATATCGTAGCTGGCCACCACCACGCTGGTGTCCTTCAACGCGTCGCTGACGTTTTCCGGCCCGATCAGGATCTTCATGGGACCCTCGTCCGGCACCGGCAGCTTTTCCTTATCGTCCGCCAGAAAGCTCATCAATTCATGGGCTTTGTCGGCGTCCCGGAACTCCGGCAGCTTCAAGAGCTGATTGGTGCCCGCCATGATGAACTCCCGATGGTTGGATTCCTCCAGAACATCCACCGCATAATTCACTGTCTGGCTCAGCAGCAGAAACAGCTGCGGGGTAATGCCCTGCGAAATGGCCATCAGCTTCTGGTTCATCTCCTTAATGGAGATCCCTGTGAAATGCCGGTTCAAAAGCTCCACCAATGCGGCCATCTGGTCCCGGTCCACCTTCAGCTGCATCCGCAGCAGTTGGGATTTCACCCGGTTGTCGCCCATCATCATGACCACGATGCAGCTTTTCTCATCCACTGGCAGCAGATCAAAGCGGCTGGCGGTGATGCTGCCCTTTCCGGCAGTCGCCACATAGGCGGGGTAATTCACAAAGCTGCTGACGGCCCGACCCGCCTGAGAAATCACCCGGTCCAACTCCTCCATTTTCATCTGGAGGGACTGGTTGATCTTTTCGGTCTCCGCTAAGGAGAGCCGCTGGCGCTCCATCAGCTCGTTGACGTACAGCCGGTAGCCCTTGGGGGACGGCACCCGTCCGGCGGAGGTATGGGGCTGTTCCAGATAACCAAGCTCCACCAGGTCGGAAAGCTCATTGCGGATGGTGGCAGAAGAAACGCTGCCGCCCATTTCCGCGGCAATGGCTTTGGAGCCTACCGGCTCGGCGGTGCGGATGTAATCCTCCACCACCACTTTCAATATTTGCTTTTTCCGGTCAGTCAAGTCCACAAAAAGCACCTCAAATCATGTTTAGCACTCTTTCTCCCTGAGTGCTAAACGCAGTTTACCACCCCTGCTATCTAAAGTCAATGGGGGCAGGTAAACAATTTGTGAACAAAGGGAAAGCAAATGATGAACTTCCCCCTTTCCCGCCGGTTTTCATACGAAAAGTGCCCCGGCCGAAGCCGGGGCGCACGTATCACCGAAAAGAGGTTTTCCCTGTCACTCAATCAACCGCATTTTCACCAAAAACGGACGAAGGGTGGTGAACAGGGTATAGAGCAGAATTGCCTGAAAGGGCAGACAGATCAGGTTTTTAATGGCGCTGCCGCTGGCGGTGACGTACCACGCCTTGCCGCTGAGAATGGCCATCCAGAGTGCGCCCAGGATCACATTCTGGATATTGGTCAGCAATTTCGCCCAAAAAGCTCTACTAAACGTAATTTTCGACTTGTAGAAAAACAAAGAGTATACAAAAACACCCAGCATGGTGGTCAGGGTATAGCCGGGAAAGAAAGGGTAGCCGCCGCCACCGGTGATGAAAAAGCTCAGCAGATCCTCCGCCACGGCAAACACAACGCCCAGTACAGGTCCGCAGACCCATGCGCACACCGCCCGGGCCAGGAAGCCCCAGGTGATTTTGGCACCGCCCCACAGGGGCACCGACGGAATGGCGGCCAGCGCCATGCACAAAGCGATGCACAGCGCCGCAAAGGTCAACTTCCGGACGTCTTTCAGCTCATTGGCGGCTGTGCGCCAATAGCCGACGGAAAAGGGGTGGGGATACATAAAAAATTCCTCCTTCTGTGGGCAGTTACGCCGCACAGAGGAGGCCGGGCAAGCACCGCCCGCCGGTTCCGGTATGCGGCAGCGGGATGCGAAGCACACACTGCGGAAATCTCCTTTCGTCCGGCGGACAACTCCCCGTTCCTCCGGCACTGTGGCCTGTTGGCCGACACGCGTGCTTCTACTCTGCCTCTATTTGGTAGTATTTTACTATGCCTTTCCCAAAAATGCAAGGCCATCTCCTTCCCGGCTTGGATTTTTCCGGAGATTTTTTCGAAAAGGCGCAAAATCCAGAGAAAAGCGGAACATCCGATCGGATGTTCCGCTTTTCTCTGGCACCCCGGACTGGAGTCGAACCAGCGGCCTAACGCTTAGGAGGCGTTCGCTCTATCCAGCTGAGCTACCGGGGCATGGATCCCATTTTTCGTTGCACAGCAGAGGCATCCATCCTCTCTGCAACCGCAGCTTATTGTATCCCATTTTGCCGAAGGTGTCAATGTAAAAAAGGAGCACGGCTCACGCCGTGCTCCTTTTCGATCTGTCGGATGAGAATTACTTCTCGTCGTACATGGCCTTCAGCTTCAGCAGGTGCTGATAGCGATCCATGGCGACCTCCTCGTTGCGCTTGAACAGAGTTTCGGCGCGGTCGGGGAACTCGCGGGTCAGGCGGCTGTAACGGGCCTCGTTCATCAGGAAGGCGCGGTAGCCCTCTTCCTTGGGCTCCTTGGAATCCACAATGAACTTGTCGGTCTCTGCAGCGGGGTTGAAGCGGAACAGGTTCCAGTAGCCGCACTCGACGGCCTTCTTCATCTCAGCCTGGCAGTTGGTCATGCCGCCCTTGATGCTGTGCATCTCGCAGGGAGCATAGCCGATGATGAGGGAGGGACCATGATAGGCCTCAGCCTCCTGAATGGCCTTGAGGGTCTGAGCGGGGTTAGCACCCATAGCCACCTGAGCCACATACACATAGCCGTAGCTCATGGCGATCTCAGCCAGAGACTTCTTCTTGGTCTCCTTACCGGCAGCGGCGAACTGTGCCACCTGACCGATGTTGGAGGACTTGGAAGCCTGACCGCCGGTGTTGGAGTAGACCTCGGTATCGAAGACGAAGACGTTGACGTCCTTGCCGGAAGCCAGAACGTGATCCACGCCGCCGAAGCCGATGTCGTAGGCCCAGCCGTCGCCGCCGAAGATCCAGACGGACTTCTTCTCCAGATATTCCTTGTCCTTCAGGATCTCGCGAGCCAGCTTGCAGGCATCGCAGTCGCAATCGCCGCGGGCGGAGACAACGCTCTCCATGGATGCGATGAACTCAGCGGAAGCACTCTTGTTAGCGGCGCCATCCTCCATGGTATCCAGCCACTTCTGGCCGGCAGCCTTAATGGCCTCGTCGGTATACTCCACAGCGATCAGCTGACGGGTCAGGTCAGCCAGACGGTTACGGGTGGCCTCCTGGCCCAGATACATGCCAAGGCCGTGCTCAGCGTTATCCTCGAACAGGGAGTTCGCCCAAGCGGGACCGTGGCCGTTCTTATCGGTGCAGTAGGGAGAAGTTGCGGCAGGACCGCCCCAGATGGAGGAGCAGCCGGTGGCGTTGGAGATGTACATCCGGTCACCGAAGAGCTGGGTGACGAGACGGGCATAGCTGGTCTCGGCGCAGCCAGCGCAGGAGCCAGAGAACTCCAGATAGGGCTGCTTGAACTGGCTGCCCTTGACGGTGTTGTCCTGCATGTCGGCCTTGGGAGCGACCTCGGCCACGCAGTAGTCGAACACATCCTGCTGTGCGGCTTCCTCTTCCTGGCCAACCATGGTCAGGGCACCCACGGGGCAGACGCCCACGCACACGCCGCAGCCCATGCAGTCCAGAGGAGACACGGCCATGGTGTACTTGTAAACACCCTTGCCCTTGCCAGCCTTCACGTCCACGATCTTGGCAGCGGCGGGAGCCTTGGCGGCCTCCTCCTCAGTCAGAGCGAAGGGACGGATGGTAGCATGGGGGCAGACATATGCGCAGTTGTTGCACTGGATGCACTTGGAAGCGTCCCAAGTAGGAACGGAGACGGACACGCCGCGCTTCTCATAAGCGGCAGCGCCCTGCTCGAACTGACCGTCCACATGAGGCAGGAAGGCGGAAACAGGCAGGCTGTCGCCGTCCATACGGCCCACGGGGAACATGATGTCCTCCACCTGCTTCACAACGCCCTCGCGGCCGGTGAGCTTGGTGGTCACAGTCTCGTCCTTGGCGTCAGCCCAATCGGCGGGCACGTCGAACTTCTTGTAAGCGGTAGCGCCCAGATCGATGGCCTTGTGGTTCATGTCCACAACGTCCTGGCCCTTCTTCAGGTAGGAGTGGGTGGCGGCGTCCTTCATGTACTGCAGGGCCTCGGTCTCAGGCAGAACCTTTGCCAGAGAGAAGAAGGCGGACTGCAGGATGGTGTTGGTGCGCTTGCCCATGCCGATCTGCTTGGCCAGGTCGATGGCGTTGATGGTGTAGACCTGGATGTTGTTCTTGGCGATGTAGCGCTTGGAAGCGGCATCCAGATGGTGGCTGAGCTCCGCGTCATCCCACTGGCAGTTGATCAGGAACACACCGCCGGGCTTCACATCGCGGACGATGGGGAAATGCTTGGTGATGTAGGCAGGCACGTGGCAGGCCACGAAGTCAGCCTTGTTGATATAGTAAGAAGACTTGATGGGCTGATCGCCGAAGCGCAGATGGCTGACGGTGACGCCGCCGGTCTTCTTGGAGTCATACTGGAAGTAGGCCTGGATGTACTTGTCGGTATGGTCGCCGATGATCTTGGTGGAGTTCTTGTTGGCGCCAACGGTACCGTCGCCGCCCAGACCCCAGAACTTGCACTCGATGGTGCCGGCAGGAGCAACGCCGGGAACGGCCTTCTCCTCCAAAGACAGGTGGGTGACGTCATCCACGATGCCCAGAGTGAACTCGTGCTTGGGAGCGTCCTTCTTCAGCTCGTCATACACGGCAAAGACGGAGGCGGGAGGCGTATCCTTGCTGCCCAGACCGTAACGGCCGCCGATGACCTTCATGTCAT
>OBLO01003695.1_pt1 | contig 10726 bp, 1 predicted proteins | sample 1519401 | NCBI WGS metagenome assembly OBLO01 (sample SAMEA2602897, study PRJEB22501) | metagenome | reverse complement strand
CTGATGCCCCGCGAGCGGGGCCGCTGGGGTCGGCCTTTCGGTAAGGGGCGGCGGCCGCGCGGGAGCCGCCGTGGCGGGTTGTGGGGCCGGGCTGGGGGGCGGTCCGGGCGTCCGGGGTCAGGGGGAGGGCGACCTGCCCCGCCTCCATGGCGCGGCCGGAGAGCGTCTTGGACAGGCGCACGCCCGCGCGGGCCGAGTAGTCGAGCTCGGTCGTGTAGGTGTTGACGAAGTCGCCGCCGCTCACCTGCGCGATCGCGGGCGTCGTGGCCGTGAGGTTGCCGGAGCCGTCGTCGGTCACGGTCACCGTCATCGTGGCGGCGTGGCCGTCGTAGTCCACACCGGCGATGGCAGAACCGTCATCGGGCCTGACCTCGCGCACCGTGTAGGTGAAGGTCTTGGCGCGCACGCGCTTGCCGCCGACCTCGGCGAACTCGGCATCCTTGATGTCATCGAGCGTGTAGCGGATGGGACCGAAGTCGAAGGCGACCCTATCGCCCGCCTTGGTGCCGGCGACGGCCGTCACGCTAACGGTCTTGGAGCCGTCGGCAGACCCCTCGGGCATGGGGGCGCCGTCCTCGCCCGCGAGCGCGAACTGGAAGCTGTCGCCCTCCGCCCAGTCGCGACCCTTGAGCGTCTTGGTGAAGAGCTCCGCGGTGGAGACGTCTCTGCCCTCGGTGGTCGTTCCGTACGTGTTGGTGAACGCGACGGTCGTGCCGTCCTCGGTCACGGCGCCCTCGGCCTTGGAGCCGTCGGCCCCGTTGACCGCGGTCGTGTAGCCCTCGGCCGCGTCCTCGGTCACGGTGTAGCGCGCGCCCACGGGCAGGCCGGCGACGGTCTTCTCCTCGCCGTCCCTGAGCTTGAGGGCCGCCTTGCCGTCCGCGAACGTCACGGCGCGCTCGCCCTTGCCGAAGGTGCCGGAGACGGGCTCGCCGTCCCCGTCGGCCAGCGCGACCGTGAAGCCGAACTCGCGCTGGCTGTCGCCGCCGACGACCGTCTTCTTGACGGTGAGGCTGCCGGTCTTGGCGGTGTTGGTAAAGACCGCTGCCTCGACCGTGCGCCCAGCGGCGTCGCCCGCATCGTCGGTCAGCTGCGCAATCTCGGTCTTGGCAGACAGCTTGCCGGCGCCATTGTCGGTCACCGTGACGGTGGCGCGATAGGTGGCCTTCGAGAACGTAAGCGCCGTCTCGTCACCCGCCTGCTCGGCAATCACATAGGTGTAGGTACCGGGCTTGGCGTACTCGATGGTTCCGAAGTTGCCGACCTGAACGTCCTTCTTCAGTGCAATCGTCGCCACGCCGTCCTTGGCGCCCTTGGGCATGGGCGCCTCGCCCTGGGCAGCCAGCGTCATGGTAAAGACATCCGATGTCGTCCAGCCGCGTCCGGAGATCTTCTTTTGCACCTTAAAGGCGTTTTCCACCTTCGTGGACTCCACGCTGTAGACGTTGGTGAAGCCCACCTGCGTCGCCTGTCCGACGGTACCCTTCTGGGGGTTCGCCTTATCGGCAACCGCAAAGCCGTCCTCGCTCGTCATGAGCTCACCCTTGGAGTCGAGCTCCTGCACCTCGTAGTGCGTACCCGTGGGCAAGGTAACCGTGACAGAGCCGCTGGCCTTAAGCGCGATGGTGTCACCGCTCTTGATCTGTCCGCTTACATAAGTGCCATTGGTGCCGCCGGGGCGACCAGCGAACGCAAAGGTGCCGGCCAGAGGCGTTGTGCCATCGGCCTGGTAGAGCAGCACCTTAAAGGTAAATGCCTTGTTGGGCGCGGTGATGCCTTCGGCGGCCGTGACCGTCTTGCTCAACGTCAGGCGCCCGTCAGAAACCTGATCGGTAGTCGTGTTGGTCTTGACGGCAGGCTTGTTGCCGACCGTCACCGACGCCTGGTTGAAGATGTCGCCCGAAGCGCCACCGCTCTTAAACGCGTCCTCGGTCACACGGACCTCAAACTGAACCGTGCCCTCCTCGCCGGCGGGAACGTCCGTCAGCGTCCAGGTGAGGTTGCCGTCGTCGTCCTTGGAGCCGGCATCCTTGTGGTCGCCCGCGAACTCCACGAACTCGGTCCCCGCGGGAACGGTATCGGTGATCGTCACCGTGGCAGGTGCGCCCTCGGTGTTCTTGTAGCCGATGGTGTAGGTGAGCTCATCGCCCAGCGCCACACCCAACCCCGTCGAATCCTGAGCATCGCTCTCGGACTTCTTGGGCACGTAATTGGTCGTGGTGCCGGTATAGCTCTTGTTGCCAACCCAAACGGTGGCAGTGTTATTGATGGTGTCGACAGCGCTTTGGGCGTCCTTCACAGCGTCCTCGGTAATCTTGACGCGCACGCGCACCGAACCGTGGCTGCCCGCAGGCTGCTCGCCCAGGTTCCAAGTGAGCGACTGGCCACTCGCGGTGCCCTTATCGGCGTTCTTGCCCTCAAAGGCCTCGAACACGACGCCAGTGGGAAGCTCGTCGGTCACGGTCACCTTGGCCGGAACCAGGTTGCCATTGTCATCGGCCTCGGTGTTAACCCAGTTAATGGTGTAGACGTAGGAGTCGCCCACGGAGAGCAACTGCCCGTCGATGTCCACATCGGGCTTCGCGACCGTGCCGATCGTCTTGACCTTATCGCGCGTATTGTGGAAAACGATCTTGCCGTTCTCGGTACCGTCGCGATAGGTCACCCTGGGCGTCAGCGTGCCATCGTTGTTGTCGGTCACCTCGAGCAGCACCCGGCACGTCGCGGACGTGTCCACGGGACGCACGCCCTCGGGCAGGTTGGCCAAGCGCTCCTTTGCCACCAGGTTAAAGCTGTAGGTGGTGGTGTGGTCGGCATTGTGGCGCTTGGTGGCAACGCCATCGTTGACGGCGCCGGCAAGGTCAATCGTCTGCTCATGAGTTCCGCTGGTAGCATCGCCAAGCTTAAAGTTAACCTTACCAAAGTCGACCGTAGCGGTACCGTTCTTGGCCGCCTGAGTCGTGCCCTCATCCATCTTTTCGAGCGAGCCATCGGCCTTCTCGGCATACAGGTCAAACGTATACTGGCCAGCCTCGATCTTGTCGCCGGAATCCATTACCTTCTCGGCAGTAAGACCGTCGAATGTTCCGGTCGCAGCGTAGCTGTTGGTAAAGAACACCTGAGCCTTGGCAACACCGTTCTCGGAGCTAAAGGTCTTCGTATCGCGGGGCTCTTCAACTTCGTTGGCGTCATAGTACTTGACCGTAGTCACGGTATAGAGCGAACCGTCACCGCGCTTCTTAACCGCGATCTCAACCATCCAATAGGTGGAGTCGTATTGATAGCCACCCTTGTTGCCCCTATTCTCGACAACCTTGTAGGTGAACGTCTTATCCGCATCTTCCGTCGCAAAGGTCAGGCCACCCAAAATACCGGTGTGGGACGTGCCATCGGTTTGCGGCTCATCGTTTGTCAGGTAATGCTGCCCTTATGCTGGGCTAGCAACTTGTTGGTTTTATCCGGTGGGGGGGGGTTCTCCGCCGGCCCCGAAAAGCCAAAACATGCCGGCAGGCAGTCGGTGCCCGCTGAGCGTTTTGACGAGCTCTAGGCCGCCCGGGAGCTCGTACCTCGTCGGGGTGCGATCCCTATTGGGGAAGATGAAGCCTCCCGAGCCGGTCGTGCCATCGGCACGCGCCACAAGCTTGCCGCCCTCATCGGTTACGGTAACGGTCAGGGCGTAGGTGTGCGCGTCATACGTCCACTCGCCAAGGCCGCCGTTCGGGGCCAGCTCGTTAATCGTAAACGTATACGTGCCTGGCTTGTTAAAGGTGAGCTTCGAAAAGTCAATCTTTTCGTGCTCTCCGTCCTTGAGGCCCTCCTTCGTTTGCCTCTGCTCGGCGTAGCCGTTCTCCGCACTCATCGAAGAGCCGGTGATAAGCTTGCCGTTGATGGCAGCCTTGGTAGCATCGTCAGCCGCGGTCATGGCAAAGGTGAACTTGTCCGGAGCATTGGCACCGACACCACCTATCGCAAGGTACGGATTAGGGGTTCCGCCCTGGGTGATCGAAGAGGTGTTCTTGAATTTGCCCGTCGCGACGCCGGCAGATGTCGCATCCGAGGGGATGCCCCCCGGGCCCTCAACCCCGCCCTCGCCGTCACCCTGCTTGCTTCCCGACTTCGTGCCCCTAAGCGTCCCGTCGCCGTTATCCGCCACGACAGCCTTAACCGTATGGACCGTCTTGTCGTACGTATAGCCCGTCGCTTTGTCGTCAATCTCGCTCACCGTATAGGTGAACGTCTTGCCGGCATCATTCTGATTGAAGATCAGCCCGCCCGCAGGTACCAAACTTACGGTCTTGGGAGCGTTGGCCTCAACGCTTGCGGTCTCAAAGACCTTGCCATTCGTGGAAATGCCAACCTTGCTGGCAGATGTCTCGTCAGCAGGCTTGACGATATAACGGAACGTGCTCTTAGGCGAGCCAAAAATGCTCGCGTCCTTGGGATACGTCAGCGTCTTCTCGATCTGCAGACCGCCAGCGGCGCCATAGTCGAGGTTTGCCGTGTAACGGTTCACAAACGAGACAGTAGGCGTCGTAGCGCCGGCCTCACCTGCATCGTACTGCTGCACGTAAGTATTCGAATCTTGCTTGAGCTGGACGATCTTTTCGTCCGTCAGCGCGCTCGCGTCGGCGCCATCGCCCAGCAGCTCCGTCACACCCGCACCCTTGAGCACGGTCGTCACGGTATAGAGCTTAGCGGGGTCGTTCTTGCGTGCAAGAACCTTGACGAGCACGATGGCATCGCCCGTGTAGCCGGTGTCATAGGTGTAGCCGGCAGCAGTAGCAGTAGGCTGGTTCTCGTGGATGCGATAGGCAAACGTACGCCCCAGATCCTGTTCCGTGAGCTCGCGGGCAAAGAGCGTCTCTTTCCCGCTTGCGCCCATCACGGCGCTGGACTCTCCGGCCTCCGCCGCCTTATTGGACAGGCTAGCCTCGGCGCCGTCGACCGACGTCTGAACGCCGTTGTACCAAAGGCCCGTCACGGCAAAGGTAAACTGGCCCGCGGTAGAGGCGCGACCCTCAAGGATCTTGCTCACCGTCACGCCACCAAAGGTGCCCGATGCATGGTACGCGTTGGTAAAGGCAGCCTTGTCGGTTACGGCCTTGTCCGCATCGGAGGCGCCGGTGTTGGCGTAGGTCACGCTCGACACGCGCAGCTTGCCCGCGTGGTTGCCCGACTTATCCAGGTCGGTCACCACGACGGTCGCGCGGGCGGTATGCTTGTCCATGGACATGCCCGCCTGGCCATCCTGCGCAGCTTTCTCGGTGATGTTGAAGCTAAAGGTGCCTGCGCGGTTGAACGTCACGGTCGGGGCGGCTTCAGTGCCAAAGGAGAACGATGCCACGCGTCCCGACTCGGGCGCGTTGGCGACAGCTTGGTTAGTGCCGATAGCAACGGCCCCATCCGTCACTGCCTTTGCGGTGGTCTTACCCAGACCAGTTGCACTGGCATCGTCCGTAGCGGCGGCAAGGTTAAAGGTATAGCTCTCGTCCTGGTTCCAGTCACGACCGCTCACGGTCTTTTGGCCCTGCAGGGTCGCGCTCGTGGGATCCACGCTATATATATTGGTAAAGGAAGGCGTAACGTTCGTGTCCAGCTGCTTTACCGAACCGTCTTCTGTAATCTTGTAGTACTCGATCGAAGTCTGGATGCCAGCACCCTTCTCGGCGTTGCGCACCACGGCGTAATAGACCGATCCATCGTAGGTCATGCTCGTAACGCTGCCGGGATTCTCGGCGAACTTGTAAACGTAGGCACGTCCCGCATCCGCCTTGGCGGTATAGGAGATCGCCGGCCACGTCACCGTACCGTCGGCGTTATTGCCCACGGTCGCGGTGTTACCCTCGGTACCCTGAGGCATGGGGGCCGCCATGTTCTTATCGACCGTATCGAGGCTGAATACCGCGCTGGCATCTGCATAGCCACCCACGCCCTCGAGCTTAAAGTCAAAGGTATTCTGAGCAAGCGGGAACGTCCCGGCGTTGTCGGTCAGGTTCTTTTGGGCATGGATGATGATGCTATGTTCGTGCGTATCGTAGCGGTTGGTGAAGGTTGCGCCCTTACCGGCAACATCCGTCTTGGTGTCGACACCCGCGTCGTCGCACTCCTGCACCATCTTCACGCTCTTAACGACCAGAGCACCGGCATGGTTATCCTCCACCACGACCGTCGCGGTATAGACAGCAGCGGAGTAGCTTATGCCGTCTGCCCTGGCGTCGGATCCGGGGATAACCTCCGAGATGGTATAGGTGTAGGTACCCGGCTTCCTATAGGTAATATCGCCAAACGTCGCCGTCCGGGTTTTCTCGGTGAGCTCAACCGTAGCCACCTTGCTCTTGGCAACGCCGGGCATGGGAACGCCGTCGTCGGCTGTAAGCTGCACGGTAAAGGTATCGCCATCGGCCCAATTGCGGCCCTCGAGCACCTTCTTGGCGCTTAGGCCATTCTGGGCGTCAAGCGTTACGCGGTTGGCGCTGTAGTTGTTGATGAACTCAAGCGTGTTGCTCGCGGGAATCTTTCCGTCCACGAGCGCGGCGATCTTGCCCGTGATAGTGTTGCCGGTTCCTGATTGCTTCTCGCCACCGACCTTGCGGTTCACGAGGCTAAAGCCAGCCGGAAGCACCGACTCGTCGGCAGAGCCGGTCACAGTGTTAACGATGCTCGCCAGCACATTGCCACTGGACTCCTCGCCCTTAGTGGTGAGCTCGCTCACGCTATAGCTGTCGCCCTGCTTAAGGTCGTATACGCGAATGGTCTCGCCGGCCTTAATGGAATGGGTGTCGCCGTTCCTAAGCTTAAAGGAATTGCCCACAGCGTTGCCGCTCGCATCGAACACATGCGCCTCGTAGCCCTCCTGGGACCCCGGCAGGGTGAACTTAAACGTAAACGTCAGATCCTTATCATTCGCATCCTTAGTGGGTGCAGTAAGACCATCATCTGCTGTCACGGTCTTAGTCACTTGCAGGCGTGCCACGCGACGATCGGTATACTGCACACCCGTTGCCGTGGTAAAGAGATGGTTGAGCTGGAGCGTGCCCAAGTCAGTACGGGTCTTGGAGGCATCGTCTATATATGCTGAATCGTTTTCTTGATAAAGAGCCATGCGGTTTACGCCCGTGTCCGCATAGATAGTAGCCAGCTTGTTGTCGCGCTTGCCACCGTCCTCGACATAGCGCAGGACGGTCTTGGCACCTTGCGTCGTCTTGTCATAGCGCATATGCATCCAGTTGTCCGTAGGACTTGTCGGGCCCCATGTCAGGCTTCCGTTGGCGTCAACGGCCGCACTCTGCAGCTTGCCCTTAATGTGCGTAAGCGTGTTGTCGATGGAATCGGGAGAGCCAAACTGCGCCAGGGAAGCAATCAGCGAACCCGGGCCGCTCATGCTGAGCACACCGTCGCCTTTCTTGCCGGCATCCACATACACACCCGAATCGTCCACGATTACCTTGGTGATGGTGTTGTTAATCTCATGGCCATCCGGGCTTGCAGACTCACGCAAGTAGTACGTGCCCTTGATAAGGGGCGCATGATTATTCGAATCGAGCGGGAAGCATGCAGCACCCTCAATGTCATACGGATAGGTCATGCCATTTGCCTTCACGGTGTCATACGGCTCGGCACCGGGCTTGATGGCATACGTGCTGGGGCTATTGCCAGTAACGTCCTTGGCCTGGTACAGCTGAAACGTCGCGCCGTTCACGGGCTTGCCCAGGTCGTCGACCTTCTGCACAAACAGACGATTCTGGACGTTGGTGAGGTGGATCACCGTAGAGAACTGCCTGTTTATCGTTTGATATTTGACCATAGAGGTGTTGCCGATGGTTGCCCCCGTCAGAGACGATGCAGTGGTGTGATACACCGCCACGGTATATTCGGACTGGGACTTATCTTCCAACATGGCGGCGTACTTTTCGATATCGCCGGGCAGCGACCTGACCGTCACCACATAGTCGCCCTTGGTGTTGACGCCAAAGACGCTCGTGTCCGCCGATTTAGCAGCCTCGACCGCGCCCTCAATGCCGTGTTTGGAGCACAGCTTATAGCCATCGAGCGGGTTGCCCGTGACCGGCGTCCACGCGTCTTCGCTTGTGTGTTCCTCGCCCGCACCGGTGAGCTTGAGCACGACGGCAAAGGTCGTGCCCGAGCTAATGGGGTTATTCTTATTGTCTTTTGTTTCTTTATTAAGAGAAATGGTCTCCTTGGCAGCCAGATAGCCACCGTTCAGCCACATGCGGCTGCCCGTCCATTGCGTTGTGCCGTCGGCCATGGTGGCCGTCGTTTGCGGTGCAACCACCACACCACCCGAGCCACTCGCCGCAGCTTGCTTGTACTGCAGGTGCAGCTCGCCTGGCGTTGCGGTGGTCGACGAGGTCAGGCTCGAGCGGTACCCCTCGGGCAGGCCTGTCTCTTTGAGTACAAAGTAGTCGTGCCCGTCGGCATGCTGGTTATCAAATGAAAGGACGGAGCCGTCCGACTTCAGAAACACCAGCTGGCCCTTATCGTCCGTCGTGCCCTGAGCGATGGGATCGCCCTGCGCCTTCCAGTTGGCATCCGACTGATACAGAGCAAACTCGGCACCCTGGACTGCCTCGCCGTTTTGGTCGACCTTCGCGACCTCGGACGACGGCAGGGTGGTGAGGTTGAACTTAAGTTTCATGTTCGATGCGCCCGCGCCGCGCTCCAGATAGAAGAAGCTCAGTGTGTGCTTGGTGCTGTCGCTGAAGGTGTTAGGGGAGTTAATGGAAAAGTTGGAGACATCCGCACCGGCGGCTTCGTACATCGCCCTGATGGTGGTGTCTTGAATGGTCTTTTCGGGATCATTTGCGTTGTCGACATGGCCGACATGCACGTCGCCGGTGGCGAAGTTGATCTTGAGCGTCGCCTTCTCGTGAATGCCACCCAGATCGCCCACGAGTACGCCATCGATGTACACCCAGACGTCGTCGTCACCCGAGAACTCAAAGACCATATCCTCGCCTTTGGTGGTCTTGCCACCGTTAGGCTGGACAAACTCCGTGGTCATGGACATGCCAAAGTGGTGGTTAAGGTTCGTGCTTCCATCAATGATCTGCTTAGGGGAGAGGCTGTTGCCCATCTCATCAAAAACCTTTTCAGCCGAGTCAAAGGGGAAGAACTGGCCCAGATTGGTTTCGCTACTCGCATCGCCCTTATATACGCCCGCCTTATCGTAGACGTCAAAGGAGTTGGTCGTGGGGTCATACACGGCATAGTTACCGTCAGAGCCGTACGAGTCGTAGACGTAATAGCCATTCTGGAGCTGGAAGAGGCCTTTCACGTCGTTGTAGACAGCCTTACCATTCTGCTTATCGTTATTAAAGAGATAGGCCAGCGATTCATCGGTGCAATCGCCTTTCGTGCCGTATGAGGTATAGGTGCCGGCGTTGATCGCCGGATAGCCATTTACCAGCGTGTTCTTTACAAAAGAAAGGCGTCCAAAGCCATCAATGACGCTTCTGCCCGTCCACTTGTTAATGCCCGTGCCGCCACCACCATTGAACTTGAGCTGGTGATCTTTGTTGATGCCAGTGTTGTTATTGCCATTTTTGTTGTTTATGTTGACGGACTTATCGTTGTCGCCGTTCACGACCCAGTAGTCGAACAAATTGACCGTAGTGCCGGTGGGATTCACCGTCTGCACGGTGTGGTTGCTAAAGGGAACTGTCTGGTCGGCCGACGCACTCGTCGCACCAAACAAGAGTGCACACGCCGCCAGCGGGACGGTAAAAATCCTCAGGACACGCTTTGCGGTATTGGTTTTCTTGCCAAAAGGCTTTAGCATTTCTCGAGCTCTCGCACACACGCGATTCATGAAGGCCCTCCCAATCCATGAGGACGGCAAGAAACAGCTCATTGTATGTGTGTCGTCGTCCCCATCGATGCAAATATACGCCCCCCCCCCGCGCAGAAACGCAAGGCAGGACATCGCTATATGCTTAAAATTGTAGCAATTTGGGTGACCCGAAATTTCGCCTCGGGTTGCCACTCAGGCTCAAAATCGAACCACTCGCGCCATCGACATACCCCAGTAGGACAAATCGACCGGCAATCTTTATCCCCCACAACCCACAAAGTAGCTAATTTGGGACGGGGCTATTTTGACTACTTGGGCAATCAGATCGGCATGTAGTCAAAATAACCCCGCCCCAAAAAGACTGGTCTGACGCTGCGCCACGAAAAGGACCTATCTACTACGTTTAGGCCGCAAGGGTCAACCATAGCCGGCTTTTTCGAAAATCGGCAAGCTTTCTACCTGCGGTTTTGTTTTTGCAAATTCCGGGATGGTCGAAGGTGGCCGGTTTAACGTAGTAGATGGCCGCATTTCGTGGCAAACGGTCCGACCCAAGGCACAAGGCGGTCAACCTCGAATGGCCATTCTCGAAGTTGCGGTGGAATACGGACTGAATTGGCCCCTTAAAGGCAAAAACGCTCCGTATTTCACCGCGACTTATCGAGGGGATGGGTTTTAGATACGGCCAAGGTCGTAGGATCGAGCGGCCGCTTCGCCGGCGCAGATGAGGTTGGTTGTGGCTTCTTGCGGATCGAGTGCCTGTTCCAGGCCCATGGGTTTGCGGCAAATCGGCAGTACAAGGTCGATGCCTTGCCCATACACCGCATCCAGGTTATCAGCGCGACCGCCCACGACAGCAATCACCGGCTTGCCATATCGCTTCGCACGACGGGCCACACCCACCGGCGCCTTACCGGCGGC
>OBLO01003694.1_pt1 | contig 10727 bp, 9 predicted proteins | sample 1519401 | NCBI WGS metagenome assembly OBLO01 (sample SAMEA2602897, study PRJEB22501) | metagenome | reverse complement strand
CAAATAAGATCTATGATGAAATGATCGATTTTGCCAAATATGCATTTAACAAGTCACATGCGGCGGCTTACGCAGTTGTATCTTATCAGACAGCCTGGTTAAAATATTATTATCCGGTAGAGTTCATGGCGGCGCTTATGACGTCTATGATCGATAATCCGCCGAAGGTTGCAGAATATATTTATAGCTGTCGTCAAATGGGAATCGAGATCCTGCCACCGGATATCAATGAAGGTGTCGGTAACTTTTCGGTACAGGACGGAAAAATCCGTTATGGCCTTGCGGCGATTAAGAGTATCGGTCGTCCGGTCATTGAATCAATCGTAAGAGAGCGGAATGAACGCGGAAAATTTAAGACACTGAAAGATTTTATCGAGCGCCTTTCCGGAAAAGAAGTGAATAAACGTACGATCGAAAGTTTTATCAAATCCGGTGCATTTGACGGGCTTGGAGGCACGAGAAAACAGTTCATGATCATTTATGTGCAGATTGTGGATCAGGTGAACCAGGAGCGCAAATATTCCATGGCAGGACAGCTTTCGCTGTTTGATATGGTGGACGATGACCAGAAAGCAGAATTTGATATTCCATTGCCGAAGGTCGGAGAATATGAAAAAGAGACAAGGCTTGCATTTGAAAAAGAAGTGCTGGGCGTCTATCTGACTGGACATCCGATGGAAGAATACGAAGAAAAATGGAGAAAGAGTATTTCCAAAACGACGTTGGACTTCCAGCTTGATAAAGAAACCGGTGCAGCGAAAGTGCATGATGGCGCAAAAGAGATCATCGGAGGAATTATCGCGACGCTTGCCATTAAGTATACGAAGACCAATAAAACGATGGCGATCCTGACACTGGAAGATCTGCTCGGAACAGTGGAAGTAGTCGTATTTCCGAGAGATTATGAAAAATACAAAGAATATCTGCAGGAAGAAAATAAAGTATTTATCCGCGGACGCGTATCGGAAGAAGATGACGCACCGAGCAAACTGATCTGCGAATCGGTAGTTCCATTTTCCCAGACACGCAAAGAACTGTGGCTCCAATATGCAGACAAAGATACATTTCTTGCACAGGAACAGATGCTCTATGACCTGATCGGAAACTCTGACGGAAGAGATGAAGTTGTCATTTACTGCAAGAAAGAACGTGTTGTAAAACGGCTTGGAAGGAACCGGAATGTACAGGTTGAAACTGGCTTATTAAGTAGGCTTATGAACTATCTTGGCGACTCTTGCGTGAAAGTAATCGAAAAAAACATTGAAAACATTTGATAATTCATGTAAAATGGTGCACGGATGGATAAATTATATTAAAATAAGTAAGGATAAATGATGGAGGGATGATCATGGCAGACAAAACAATACGTACGATTGGTGTTCTTACCAGTGGTGGAGATGCACCGGGAATGAATGCGGCAATCCGTGCAGTAGTAAGAACAGCATTGGGTAAAGGCCTGAAAGTCAGAGGAATCAGAAAAGGTTACCAGGGTCTTATGAACGAGGAAATTATTGACCTGTCAGCCAGAGACGTATCCGACATTATCGAGCGTGGAGGAACAATTCTCCAGACAGCACGCTGTAAAGAGATGCGTACAGAAGAAGGACAGCAGAAAGCAGCAGCTATCTGCAAAAAATATGGAATTGACGGACTGGTTGTAATCGGTGGAGACGGTTCCTTTGCAGGAGCACAGAAGCTTGCAAACTTAGGAATCAATACGATCGGACTCCCAGGAACAATCGACCTGGATATCGCATGTACCGAGTATACGATCGGATTTGATACAGCAGTTAATACTGCAATGGAAGCAATTGATAAAGTACGTGATACTTCTACTTCCCATGAGAGATGTTCTATTATCGAGGTTATGGGAAGAGATGCCGGATATCTGGCACTCTGGTGCGGTATTGCCAACGGAGCTGAGAAGATCCTGATGCCGGAAGAGCATGACTTTGATGAAGCAGCAATCATCAAAGACATTCAGGAGAGCAGAAAACGTGGTAAGAAGAACTATATCATCATCAATGCAGAAGGTATCGGAGATTCTATCAATATGGCGAAGAGAATCGAAGAAGCAACCGGTATGGAAACAAGAGCAACTGTTCTGGGACACATGCAGCGTGGTGGAAGCCCGACATGTAAAGACAGAGTGTATGCTTCTATTATGGGTTCAAAAGCAGTAGACCTTCTGCTGGAAGGAAAGTCAAACCGTGTCGTTGGTTACAAACATGGTGAGTACATTGATTTCGATATTGATGAAGCACTTGGAATGCATAAGAGTATCCCGCAGTATCAGTATGACATTGCAAAACAGCTTGCGCTGTAAGAGAATGAGATAAGAATGATGACGAAGGATGTATTATTAACAATTTCCGGTCTTCATTATGATGAATTTTCCGGTCGGGAGGATGACAACGAGCCAATCGAAGTCATCACCCCTGCTGCTTATTATCTCAAGAATAATAAGCATTACATTATATATGAAGAAGTTGTGGAAGGTATGCCGGGAAGTATTAAGAACAAGATACGGATATCCGGGGAAGATCAGCTTGAGATATTAAAGAGCGGTCTTTCAGGCACGCATATGGTATTTGAAAAAGACAAGATCCATATGACTCCGTATGAGACGCCGTATGGTGAGCTTCTCCTTGGCATATATACAAAGGATCTGAAAGTAGAAGAATCCGACGACCGGATCAATATCCGGATAAATTATGAGCTGGATATTAATGGCGATAAAGTTGCCGACAGTGAGATTAAGATGTGTGTAAAAGCAAAATAAAAAGGACAGGTCGGTAAAAGCCTGTCCTTTTTATAAAATCATTTTCATTTTACTTGTTTCTCAGTCTTGCGAAGAATCCCTTTTTCTTTTCCGGTGTTTCAAGCGGACCACGAAGTCCTTTGACACCTGTAATGTAAATACCACTGACTGTGGCTTTTACTTCTTTCTTAACAGGGATTGTAGGATAAACCTGAGCATCGCACATCAGAGTCATTACCTTCGGTCCAACCTTTGCTTTAACAACCGGTACTTTGGAACGGCGAAGATACTTCGGCGTGTTCTCCAGTACGATCGGCGGGAAACCTGCATCTTTGAGACGAATACGACCTTTATCAATAAACAGCATGGGTACGGTCTGCTTAACAGCATCTAACTGTTCCTGCTGTTTGGCCTGCTTCTTCTCAGCTCTTTTCCCGAGGAAATATAATGCAATGCATGCAATGATTAAAACGACTAAGATCACTAATAAGACAATCGTTAATTTACTCACAGCGAACCTCCTAAAATCTGTTTTTCACGAAGTACATTGTATCATTCTTTTGACGCAAGTGCAAGAGATTTGAGATTTTAGCAGGGAACTTACATAACAGGGGAGGTGTTTAGAATGTTTATTGCGGCAGGTCATATGATCAGTGAAGCATATTTATGGCTGATGGATCATTTATTTATCATCAATCTCGTATTTTCAATTCTGATTATTTTCTTTCAAAGACGGGATCCGACGACCGTATGGGCATGGCTTCTGCTGCTTTATTTTTTGCCGGGACTTGGATTTATTCTCTACCTTGTATTAGGGCAGAATTTCCATAAAGACCGGATGTTCAAGATGAAAGAAATTGAGGGCGAGATCAAACATGCGGTGCGAAGGCAGGAAGAATCGATCTATCGGCGGAAGTTGAAGCTCCGTGATCCGGAACTGGAGCGTTTTAAGAGCCTGATTCTCTATAATCTGAACGAAGGGGAGGCGGTGCTTACCGATAATAACGATATCCGTGTGTATACAGACGGAAGGGAGAAATTTGATGCACTGTTATCCGAGATGGATCATGCGAGAAATTATATTCATTTGCAGTATTATATCATCAGGAATGATGAACTCTGGCAGGAAATTGAGGAAGTACTTTTAAGAAAAGCCAGACAGGGTGTGGAGATCCGAGTCCTTTTTGACAGTATGGGATGTCGTGGAATGAAGAACAGCGATTGGGATCGTCTGGAAAAAGCCGGCATTCAGGTGGCAGAATTTTTTCCGGCAGTATTAGGAAAACTGCAGCTTCGTGTGAATTACCGAAACCACCGGAAGATTGCAGTGATCGATGGAAGAATCGGCTTTGTCGGCGGATTTAATATTGGAAGAGAGTATCTGGGAAAAGATGAGAAATTCGGATACTGGAGAGATACCCACATTTGTATCGAAGGAGCGGCGGTCACTTCGCTTGCAGTCCGTTTTGCACTGGACTGGAATTATGCAGCGAGAGATAATATTTTTCTGGAGGATCATTTGTTTGAACTGCCGACTTATATCCGGAACGGGCGTGATCCGGTGCAGATCATTTCCAGCGGACCGGACTCGCATAGTCAGGAGATCCGTAACAATTATTTGCGCCTGATCCATATGGCAAGAAAAAATATTTTTATACAGACGCCGTATTTCATACCAGATGATGATATCCGGGACGCGCTTATTATCGCAGCAAAATCCGGAATTGACGTGCGCGTGATGATCCCGTGTAAGCCGGATCACCCATTTGTATACTGGGCGACTTATTCTTACATCGGTGAGATGGTGGAGGCAGGCGTGCGATGTTTTACTTATGACAATGGATTCCTGCACAGCAAATGCCTGTGTATCGACGGCCTTGTCACCTGCATGGGAACTGCCAATATGGATATCCGTAGCTTTGCACTGAATTTTGAAGTAAATGCAGTAATCTATAGTGCAAGGACAACAAAACAGTTGGAAGACGCATTTGAAAATGATATGACAAAAAGCTCTCTTGTGACAAAGAAATCTTACGAGCAGAGAACGCTTTTGATTCGCTTCAAAGAGCAGTTCTGCAGGCTGTTGTCTCCGGTGCTTTAATTCGACAGGATAATGCCCGCCAACATAGCGTGTTCTGTGAAATAAATGTGAAAAGGGTAGGCATAAGGGGGAGAATGTGGTATAACATAATAAGGCTATGGGTTCGCATGTGCGAATGCGTAAATATATTTTCGAGGTGAACTATGAAAAAGAAAGCAGCAGTATTATTAACAGGAATTATGACGGCATCTCTTCTGTTGTCAGGATGTCAGAGCAGTAAAGGAATCGAGAATGACAACTTGAAGATTTCACAATACAAGGGTGTGGAAATTGATGAGGTAGACAAAGCTGACGATGTAACGGATAAGGACGTGACAAGTTTCATTGATTCTGTTCGGGAGTCTAATGCGAAGACAAAGACGATCAAGAATCGTGCAGTTAAGAAAGGTGACACCGTTACAATCGACTTCGTTGGTAAGATGAATGGCAAGAAATTCGACAACGGATCTGCAAATAACCAGAAGTTAAAGATCGGATCGAACACATTTATCGAGGGATTTGAAGACAGTATCATCGGACACAAAGTTGGGGACAAGTTCGTATGGAATGGAAAATTCCCAAAGAACTATTCTGAAGAGCTTGCAGGTAAGAAAGTAAGTTTTACAATTAAGGTAAAAGCAATCATAGAGTCCAAGACACCGGAACTGAACGATGCATTTGTTAAGAAAGTTTCAAGCAAATCCAAGACAGTTGCAGAGTATAAGAAAGAAGTAAAGAAAAAACTGGAGCAGGAAGCACAGGATACATATACAGAATCTGTTGAGAGTGGCGCATGGGAGAAAGTTCTGTCTAATACAAAAGTGAAGAAGTATGACGAGAAAGAACAGAAGAAGATGGAAAACGCATGGATCAGCCAGTACAAACAGTATGCAAAAGCTTACAACATGGATTATAGCAAGTTCCTTGAGCAGCAGATGGGTATGACAGAAGAAGAATTCAACAAACAGGTAAAAGCTGCTGTTAAAGATACGATGAAGCAGAACATGGTAACAGAAGCGATCGCAGACAAAGAGAACATCAAGATGAGCAAGAAAGACTACAATAAAGAGCTGAAAGCAATTGCCAAGAGTTATGGATACAGCTCTAATGTAGATGCGCTCAAGAAAGCATTTGAAGAGCAGGATCTGAAAGATGCGGCACTGAAGAATATGGTAAAAGAATGGCTTGGAAAGAACTGCGTTCAGGTTGCTAAGAAGTCCAGCGATTCAAAGAGCTCCAGTGATTCAAGCAGCTCAAGCAACTAATCGGACAGCTGCATAGAGCAAAATATGAGATTTAATTTCAATAATAAAAACAGCGTCACAGGAATGATATTTAAATCGTTTCTGTGACGCTGTTTTTATATGATAGAAAATTGCATTTCTTATTATGTAAAAGCCTCCGGCGGGATAAGTGATTTACTGATCTCTTAAATACTATAATTTTAACCGGTAAACTTTAACCGGCCGCCCCTTAGAAGTAGTTGACCTTGTGTGGGCAATAGTAGCGGCACCGCCATTTTCCAGATTGCGGAGAATGCGGTTTGCATTCCGGACAGTAACGCCCATATGGTCTGCCAGCTCATTTGTTGTAAGTTCGTATGAACCGGTCATTTTGATGATGGAGGTCAGTTTCTGGATCGTTAAGGTAGAGAGTTTGCAATTCTCTGCAATTTTAAAGATGTTATCCGGAAGATTTTGCGGAAAACTCGGAAGCTGTGAAGAACCGAGCGGTCCGATGAGCTGATTGGTCTCGTTCATCACAAAACTTCCATCTGTATTCCAGGATTCCCGCAGGGCATTTTCCGCATGCTTTTTCGCATCTGTAATATTTTTTCCGATTCCATAACCAACTGCGGCAGAGATGTCGTAATTTTTTTTCAACATTGCGATAATATATCCAACCTCGAAGTTTTTGGTAATCATGGCAACTACACGGTGAGTGGTATAAATGTAGTAAACGTTGGATTCTTTCTGCAAAATGGCGTCGATCAGAAACTCTTTCTTGATATTCTGAATAGCGTCTTCCAGTATTTGGTCAGTTTTATCAGAAACAGACGGTTCATGCGCAGCAATTGCGATTGCTGCAGGCAGATTCTCGCGGTATTTTTCCAGTCTGATCTGGGACAATAATTCCTTGATCTGAGATTCTAACTGGTCTTTTACAGGGTAAAGAAAATAATAAGGAACTCCGTGTTCTTCTAATAAGGGGATTGTACTGCTGTAAGAGCAGAATACCATATCGATTTTATCCTGTTTCCAAAGATCGATAATTTTCAATGCAATATTCATTTCAATCATGGAAAAATCGCCGATTGTACTTTTATTTGCCCATTGATCCATCGTAAGTGCCAGATTATTTAAATCCAGTTCATGGATGAGATAATCAACAGAAGCATGTTCATAATTATCCGGTGATTGAATAATCGGAAGCATAAAGTCAAAAATACAGCGCTTTGGATCCAAATCACGTCGCTCAAGAAAAAATTTTACAAGAGCGTGGTAAAAGGAAATCATATCTGCGTGAAAAGATACAACCGGCTTTTTAAATTCTCCTACATGATGTTCGATTGCAGACAGGGCTGTTGTACCACTGACCATAAAACCGTCAGCAATGGTTTCGTATTTTTTATAGATATCTGCGATGTGTTCAAAATTTGTATAATCTGCGATTGTGACATCACATTCTTCTTTAAATTCTTCAAAAGCTTTTTCAACAAAAGGATGAAGATATGTACTCGTTATAATTACAATCTTTGTTTTCATGAAATTCTCCTTTCCTTTGTATATTTTACTGAAAAAATGCACATAATTCAAGGCGAAAAATTGTAAATTATAGCAAAAATCACAAGGAGCTATAGAAAAGTGTTGACTGATATATTGAATACGGCTATGATTATTCTATAAATATTCCATAAGTGTTCCGCAAGTATTCCGGAAATATTCTAAATATATTCTATAATTTAAAATTAGAGTAAAGTACGAAAGAAAGATGCTATTAAGAAGGAGGAGACGATATGAACTATTATGAGAGAGCGAAGGAACTGAGAGAAGAGACCGTTGCTAACCGCCGCTATCTTCATACGAATGCAGAAGTTGGCTTAAATATGCCAAAAGCGCAGGCATTTGTTATGGGAAAATTAAAAGAATATGGCTTAGAGCCAAAAGAATGTGGTCATGGTGTGACGGCAACACTGGGAAAGGGTGGAAAGGTTCTGATGCTTCGGGCAGATATGGATGCACTTCCGATGCCGGAAGAGAGTGGGGAACCGTTTGCATGTCCGTCCGGTCAGGAAGCACATGCGTGCGGACACGATTTCCATGCAGCAATGCTTTTAACAGCGGCAAAGATGCTGAAGGAAAATGAATCTGAATTACAGGGAACAATTAAGTTTATGTTCCAGCCGGCAGAAGAGACTTTTGAAGGAAGCAAAGATATGATTGAGAACGGAATACTAGAGAATCCAAAAGTTGATGCCGCACTTGCCTATCATGTGGCAGCAGGACAGATGCCGGTAGGAATTTTTATGTATAACGATAACGGAACAATGATGTATTCCGTGGACGGATTCAGGATTGATATTAAAGGAAAAGGTTCGCACGGTGCATATCCACAGAATACCATTGATCCGATCAATATCGGAGTTCACATTTACACAGCTCTGGAAGCAATCATGGCAAGAGAGGTTGATCCGACAAAAGCATGTGTTATGACAGTCGGTAAATTTGAAGGCGGAACAGCTGCAAATATCATCCCGGATACGGCAGTAATCGAAGGAACAATCCGCAGCAATGATAAGCAGGCGAGAGAACTTATGGTACGAAGAATGAAAGAAGCAGCAGTAAAGACAGCAGAAAGTTACGGCGGAACGGCAGAGATTACCATGCTTTCAGAAGTACCACCTCTGATCTGTGATCCGAAACTGACCGATGAGATTGTAGGATATATGAAAGAAATGGATATTCCTGGTTTAACTCCATATCCGGGAATTTCAGCAAGCGCATCGGAAGATTTTGCAACAATTGCGGAGAAGATTCCATCTACATTTATCTATCTGTCAGCAGGATATACAGATGAGAGAGGACAGTATGGTGCACACAATCCGAAAGTGCAGTTCAACGAAGACGTGTGTCCGATCGGTTCAGGATGCCTCGCACATTGTGCAACACAGTGGTTAAAAAATAACAATTAAATATAGAACGACAGCAAAAAAGGAAGAAAAGGCCAATGAGCCATTAATTCCTTTGAAATTATTTAAAAATACTCAGTATACAGTGCTTCTGATTATTGGGTTTATCTGTTAGTTTTATCAAACAGCTATGAATGTGTATGCACCGATCGGAGCAATGAAAGTTATGGGCACATCTATCATCATTTACTTTGTAGCATTGACAATTACCGGTATTGCAGAAAGTTACCGATCTGTGTCCATTACACCAAGCGCACAGGCAACATTGCAGCCGGAAGATATGGGAGTAGGAAAATCGAATCAGACATACATTAAAAAACCCCTGCATAGATTGTAAAAAACAAACTATGCAGGGGTTTTTATATGAAAGATTACATCGAAGAGCGGGCGGTAGAGATTGCATATTATATCATTGAACATGAAGCAACGGTGCGACAGACAGCAAAACAATTTGGAGTGAGCAAGAGCACGATACATAAAGATGTAACAGACCGTCTTCTGGCGATCAACCCGGCGCTTGCAAAGGAGGCAAGAAAAGTCCTGGACAGAAATAAATCTGAACGGCATATCAGAGGCGGACTGGCTACAAGAGAAAAATATTTGCACCGGCATCTTGAAGAAAAATAATGACTTTTAAATGTCGCGAATCAAATACTATAATAAAGGTCTGAAAATGTGGTAGTAGAGACAGGCGGGAGAATGTGTTCAGGCATTTTCTTCTGCCTGTCTCTGTGATGAAAAAAGATAATAACAGACAAAACAGATTGGCATATATTAAGCCAATAGAAAAATATAAATGACACTTTCAGAGTAAACGGGAATGTGGTACGATAGGTGATGAATTGGAGAAAGTTACAGCAGAATCGAGAGGAAAAATATGATTACAAGAAATTTTCGGAGAGAACAGAAGAGAAAGCGCGTAATGGCATATTTTATCAATGCAACGATAGAATTGATGGAAGAGATCGGGATTGAGAATCTGACGATCCGAAAAGTTGCAGAACGTGCCAAATATAACAGCGCAACTTTATACAATTATTTTGACAGCCTGGATGAGCTGGAAATGTTTGCAAGTGTGAAATGTCTAAATGAGTATGTAAAAACATCGCAGATCAAATATTCAGAAGGCAAGAGTATGAGAGAATGGTATCTTGGAGAATGGAGATGTTTTTGCGAGCAGGCATTTCGTCATCCACGCATTTACAACTTCTTATTTTTCAGCCCGCTTGGGGAGACAAATATGACGGAGATATTTCGTCGGTATTATGAAATTTTTCCACAGGAAAAAGTAGAAGAAATAGAAGAATACGAAGAATTTATGGCAAATGGAGATTTTTATAAAAGAAATCAAATGCTTCTGACAAAAGTATTGCAGGAAAAAGAATATAATCTGACAGATAAAGAAATCAGTGAGTTAAATGAGATGAGTATCCTGATTTTCAGAGGAATGCTGGAGACCATGCGCATTGATAAAAACAAACCTACACTTGCGCAGGCTGTTCATCGCACAGTGCAGTATCTGGAGAATACACTGCGGGTATATCATTTGGTATAAAAAGGTTGCAGTTTGTTAAACTTTGTGATAATATACATAAGAATTATTAGAGAGTTATATATAAATGGTTAGAGTTATAAAAATTGGTTAGAAGTTATGAGTAAGATAGATTTTCATTCCCACATTCTACCGGGAATAGATG
>OBLO01003687.1_pt1 | contig 10747 bp, 10 predicted proteins | sample 1519401 | NCBI WGS metagenome assembly OBLO01 (sample SAMEA2602897, study PRJEB22501) | metagenome | reverse complement strand
ACGAGATTACAAGGTGACTGGAGTTCAGACGTGTGCTCTTCCGATCTAAGAAACAGCTGTTGAAAATGCACCTGCAGAAGCAGAAGATGATGCATTTGATGGAGAATCTGAAGACGATACAACAGATGAAAACTAATCGTTATGAGGGTCTTAAGCTTTCGTTAACATAATACAATTCTAAGAAGCAGTATGGTTGCTGATCACATCGTATCAAAGGCCATACTGCTTTTTTACTATCTGCTTTCATAAAACAGGCCTTTGCGGGATGACGACAGGCCTGAATCATGGATACGGAGGCGTAAATGTGAATAAAAAACTGAATGTGAAAGGTTTTTGTACGGATCTGGCCTATGATCTGGTGGGTTCCGTATTGTATGCAGCCGGTATTGTATGCTTTGTTAATCCGGCGAATATGGCTCCGGGCGGGATGTCCGGTGTGGCCATTTTGTTAAATTATCTTTGGGGACTGCCAATCGGTACAATGACCATTGTGCTGAATATCCCGCTGTTAATTTTGTCGTACCTGTTTCTGGGAAAATCATTGACCTTAAAAACGGTGAAATCACTGGTGATCAGCAGTTTGATGGTGGACCTGGTCATGGCAAAATATGCACCTGTTTATGTGGGTGACCGAATGATCGGCGGTGTTTTCGGCGGTGTGTTGATGGGTGCCGGTCTGGCGATTATTTTCCTGCGGGGTTCCACAACCGGCGGTACGGATATTATTTCTTTCCTTGTGAAGAAGTGGTATCCTCATGTGCCTATCGGCCGAATGATCATGGTGGTGGACTGCATTATCATTGGTGTATCTGTCCTTGTATTCGGCAATCTGGAATCTGCCCTGTATGGTCTTATTTCCCTGTATTGCTGTTCTATGGTCATTGACAGTATTATTTATGGTCTGGACAAAGGCAGTATGGTGATGGTAGTTTCAGAGAAGAATGATGAAATCGCGGCACAGATCATGGATGAACTGGAACGCGGCGTTACCTTGCTGAAAGGCCAGGGAGCCTATACCGGTACGGACAGGGATGTGCTGATGTGTGCAGTACGCAAGCAGCAGTTTGCCAGAGTCCGGGCGATCATTTACGAAAAAGACCCGAATGCTTTTGTGATTGTCAGTGAAACCAGTGAAGTTTTTGGCGAGGGATTCAAACAAGTGTCCGGCTCATAAAGACAAATGTCTAATTGTCTTTAACACGATGACAAAGTGAAGAGATATGACTGGAAACTGTTGACAAATGAAAGTCATAATAATAAAATTGAACGTAAAGCATGAGAGAAGGAGGATTTAAAATGAAAAAGTTAGTTAGTTTCATGTTAGTTGCTGCTATGGTAGCGGCAACATTAACTGGCTGCGGCAGTTCAGATAATGCAAAGTCAACTGAGGCAGCTGGCGAATCAAGTGCCGCTGCAGGTACAACATTTAAGATTGGTGGTATCGGTCCTGTGACAGGCGGTGCTGCTCTGTACGGTCTGGCAGTACAGCGTGGTGCGCAGATCGCTGTTGACGAGATCAATGCAGCAGGCGGTATCAATGGTACTCAGATTGAGTTCAATTTCCAGGATGATGAAGCAGATGCTGAGAAGTCAGTTAACGCTTACAACTCCCTGAAAGACTGGGGTATGCAGATGCTGATGGGTACAGTAACAAGTACACCATGTGTTTCTGTAGCTGCTAAGACAGCAGAAGACAATATGTTCCAGTTAACACCATCCGGTTCATCCGTAGAATGTGTACAGAGCGACAACGCATTCCGTGTATGTTTCTCTGACCCGGATCAGGGTAAGAAATCCGCACAGTACATCGGCGAACACAAACTGGCTACAAAGGTAGCAGTTATCTATGATAGCTCTGATACTTATTCAACAGGTATCTATGAATCTTTTAAGAGCGAAGCAGCTAATCAGGGTATCGAAGTTGTAGCAGAAGGTGCATTCACTGCTGATAACAAGACAGACTTCTCTGTTCCTCTTCAGCAGGCACAGGCAGCTGGTGCAGAACTTGTTTTCCTGCCAATCTACTATACAGAAGCTTCTCTGATCATTACACAGGCTAACAAGATGGGCTATGCACCACAGTTCTTCGGATGTGACGGTCTTGACGGCCTGATCGGTGTTGAAAACTTTGACCAGTCTCTGGCAGAAGGCGTTATGCTTCTGACACCATTCGCAGCAGATGCTCAGGATGATCTGACACAGAAATTCGTTTCTGCATACAAGGACAAATACGGCGAAACACCTATCCAGTTCGCAGCAGATGCATATGATGCTATCTATGCAATCAAGCTTGCAGCTGAGAAAGAGAATGTGACACCTGATATGAGTGCTTCTGATATCTGCGAAGCTATGAAGAAGGGCATGACAGAGATCTCTCTTGAAGGTCTGACAGGTACAATCACATGGACAGCATCCGGTGAACCTGATAAGGAACCTAAGGCTGTTAAGATTGAAAACGGTGCTTACACAGCCATGGAATAATCGGTGTGTCTGACGCGATTGTACAATCGATTTAGATTTTACTAAAAGATAAAGGGGACAGGATTTTCCTGAGCGGGAATTGAAGTGGATTCCTGAAGGAAGATCTGTCCTCTTTTTTATCAGGGACATGGAGAATTACCGGACAGGCCGGACGGTCGGACTGGATACCGAACTGCGTTGGCAAGACATCATATCGTTATAACCTGCATTTATGAGGCGGAAGTCAAAAGGTTGAATTCAGATTTTTCATGTGCTATACTTTTTGATAAGTATCTAAAAAAATACAACAGAGAGGTGTTATTATGCAATTTATTTCTTATTTGATTAATGGCATCAGTCTGGGAAGTGTTTATGCGATTATTGCTCTGGGGTATACAATGGTATACGGCATTGCTAAGATGCTGAATTTTGCCCACGGTGATATCATCATGGTCGGCAGCTATGTGGTTTACATTGCTGTCAGCTCTCTTGGACTGAATCCGATTCTTTCGGTGGTTATATCAGCCATTGCCTGCCTTGTTCTGGGTGTTGTTATTGAGAAGGTGGCCTACAAGCCTCTGCGACATGCATCCAAATTGGCCGTATTGATTACTGCCATCGGTGTCAGCTATTTTCTTCAGAACGTAGCACTGCTGATATTTGGTGCCAATACGAAGTCCTTTACATCCGTTGTACCGGCGGTTTCTCTGAAACTGGGATCTCTGACAATCACAGCTGAGACAATTGTTACCATTTTAGCCTGTGTGATTATCATGATCTGTCTGACTTTATTTATCAATAAGACAAAGGCCGGACATGCCATGCAGGCTGTATCTGAAGATCAGGATGCGGCACAGCTCATGGGTGTCAATGTCAATGCGACAATTTCCCTGACATTTGCTATTGGTTCAGCACTGGCTGCCGTTGCCGGTGTGCTCCTTTGTTCCGCATATCCGTCCTTGACGCCTTATACAGGTGCCATGCCGGGTATCAAAGCCTTCGTTGCCGCTGTATTCGGCGGTATCGGCTCTATTCCGGGTGCGCTGATCGGCGGTATCCTTCTTGGTGTGATCGAGATCCTTTCCAAAGCCTATATTTCTTCACAGCTGTCAGATGCCATTGTATTCGGTGTCCTGATCGTTGTTCTGGTTGTGAAGCCGACAGGTATCCTTGGTAAGGTAATACAGGAGAAGGTGTAGGTGACAGTGATGAAGAAGAAATTGAACAAAACAACAAAGAGCAATCTGATTACATATGCAATGGTGGTCATTGTCTATATTATTGTACAGCTGCTTGTTTCAGGCGGAGCCGTTTCCAGTCTGATGAAAGGCCTGCTTGTGCCATTATGTGTTTATTCCATTCTGGCTGTTTCACTGAACTTAACAGTCGGTATTCTCGGTGAGCTGAGCCTTGGTCATGCAGGTTTCATGTGTATAGGTGCTTTTACAAGTGCGACATTCTCAAAGCTTACCAATGGTGTGATCCAGCCTGCAGGGTTCAGATTTTTCCTGGCAATTCTTGTGGGTGCGGTATTTGCAGGTATCTTTGGTCTTTTGATCGGTATTCCTGTTCTGAGACTGAAAGGCGATTACCTGGCCATCGTTACACTGGCTTTTGGTGAGATCATTAAGAACATTGTCAATGTTATTTATCTTGGCCGTGACAGTCATGGTATTCACTTTTCTATCAAAGATGCTGCCTCCCTTGGAATGGATGCGGACGGTGAGATGATCATCAAAGGCCCTCAGGGTATCACGGGTACACCGACGGATTCCACATTTACCATCGGTATTGTCCTGATTCTTGTGACATTATTCATTGTTTTGAATCTGGTTCATTCCAGATCCGGACGTGCGATTATGGCGATTCGTGATAACCGTATTGCAGCAGAATCTGTTGGTATTAATATCACAAAGTATAAGTTGATGGCATTTTCCATCTCAGCTGCACTGGCAGGCGTGGCAGGTGTGCTTTATGCCCACAATCTGTCCACGCTGACAGCTCTGCCGAAGAACTTTGGCTACAACATGTCTATCATGATTCTTGTATTTGTTGTTCTCGGTGGTATCGGCAATATCCGTGGTTCCATTATCGCTGCAGTTCTGCTGACAATGCTGCCTGAACTTTTACGAGGTCTGAACGACTTCCGTATGCTGATTTACGCTATTGTACTGATTGCGACAATGATTATTACGAACAATGAGAAGATCATGAATACAATCCGTCGTTTCCTGCCGAAGAAGCAGGCACAGCCGGTAAAGGAGGAGACGAAATAATGGCAATGCTTGAAGTGAAGAACTTAGGAATATCCTTTGGCGGTCTGCGTGCGGTAGATGGTCTGGATATGACAATCGAAAAGGGTGAGCTGTACGGACTGATCGGCCCAAATGGCGCCGGCAAGACCACCGCTTTCAATATGCTGACAGGTGTCTACAAACCGACAGACGGCGTGATCAAGCTGGATGGTGAAGACATCACAGGCAAGAGTACCATTGAGATCAATAAGGCAGGTATCGCCCGTACATTCCAGAATATACGTCTTTTCTCGGAATTATCTGTTTTGGACAATGTCAAAGTCGGCCTGCACAATCATTACAAATATTCTACAATCGCAGGTATCTTAAGACTGCCTGCTTACCGTAAGGCAGAGAAGGAAATGGATGCGAAAGCCATGGAGCTTCTGAAGGTGTTTAATCTTCAGAATGAATGGGATTACAAAGCATCCAATCTTCCATATGGTAAACAGCGTAAGCTGGAGATTGCCCGTGCCCTTGCAACGGAACCGAAGCTTCTGCTTCTGGATGAACCGGCAGCCGGCATGAACCCGAATGAAACAGGAGAACTGATGGATACCATCCAGTTCGTATGCAAGAACTTTGATATGACGGTTCTTCTGATTGAACATGATATGAAGCTTGTATCCGGTATTTGCCAGAAACTGACAGTATTGAACTTCGGTCAGGTACTGGCTCAGGGCAAGACAAGTGATGTTTTAAATGACCCGAAGGTTATCAAGGCCTATCTGGGAGAATAAGGAGAGTAGTATCATGTCAATGTTAAAAGTCACAGATTTACAGGTATATTACGGTGTGATCCAGGCGTTGAAAGGCATCTCCTTTGAAGTTAATGAAGGAGAAGTTATCGCGTTGATCGGTGCCAATGGCGCCGGCAAGACAACCATCCTGCATACCGTTACCGGCCTGATCAATCAGAAAGCCGGCAAGATAGAATTTGAAGGCAAGGATATTTCCCATACACCGGCCTATAAGATTGTAGCAGAGGGCATGGCTCATGTGCCGGAAGGCAGAAGGGTCTTTGCAGAACTCTCTGTTTATGATAATCTAATGATGGGAGCCTATACACGCAAAGATAAGAAAGAAATCGCAGAGACACTGGCAATGGTTTACAAGCGTTTCCCACGTCTTGAGGAACGTAAGAAACAGATGGCCGGTACATTGAGCGGCGGTGAGCAGCAGATGCTGGCTATGGGCCGAGCGCTGATGTCCAAGCCGAAGATCATCCTGATGGATGAGCCTTCCATGGGTCTTTCTCCGATTTTCGTTAATGAGATTTTCGATATCATCAAGGCTGTCAGTGCCAGCGGTACAACCGTTCTTTTGGTAGAACAGAATGCCAAGAAGGCACTGTCCATTGCTGACAGAGCTTACGTCCTTGAGACAGGCAAGATTATCCTTGAAGGCGATGCAAAGGTATTGATGAATGATGAGAGAGTCAAGAAAGCTTATTTAGGCGAATAGAGGCATCTCTGAAGGAGGGGTTTTATGGGCAGCAACAGAATCATTACAATTGCAAGACAGTACGGAAGCGGCGGTAAGACCGTTGGTCAGATGCTGGCCAAAGATCTGGGCATCGACTGTTACGACCGTGAGATTTTGCGTATGGCTTCTGATGACAGTGGTCTGAATCTGCAGATGTTCGGCAATCCGGATGAACGCCGCAGAAACACATTTCTGACCCGGGCCATCAAGAAAGTCTACAAAGGTGAAGTGATTCCGCCGGATAGTGATGATTTTGCATCATCTGACAATCTTTTCAACTATCAGGCAAAGATTCTGAAAGAACTTGCAGAACAGGAATCTTATGTTGTCATCGGGCGATGTGCGGATTTCATTCTGAGAGACAATCCGAATGTTGTCAGCGTATTCATCCATGCACCATTTGATTACTGCGTAGACCGCGGTCTTGAGAAACAGAGTATGACAAGGGCGCAGATGGAGAAATACATCCAGAAGACAGACAAACAGAAGGGCGATTACTACATGTATCACACAGGCCAACACTGGTCCGATGCACGTAACTATGATCTCTGTCTGGACAGCAGCAAGCTGGGGTTTGAGGGATGTGTAGAGGCGATCAAGGCTTATATGGCGGTTCGCTTTAAAGAGCAATAATAAAAAACGGGCTGCGAAGCCTATTTAGTACTAGAAAAGCAACACTATGAACGATTTATTTATGAATTCGTTCATAGTATTGCTTTTTTCTTATGATTCTGAAAAGCAGATTGGTATCCGGATGGCTTATTACATGATTATGTATGGAATAAAATTAAAGTGGAAGTAGATGATGACGAAGATGATGAATACTAAAAAGAGTTTATGTATACTATGGTTGCTACTGGCATATTACCTATGATATTATAATTAACAAGAATATTAATTTATTGATTGACGAGCGGAAAGAAGGCATAAAATGACAACAGAGCAGCAGTACATCGCATCATTAGATATAGAAGCATCCTACAATCTGGCCAAGCAGATGGAGGACTACCGCACGAATCCTGTTCTCGGCTACCGACCGGCGGGCTCAAAGGCAGAGTTTGAGACCGGGGAGATGCTGAAGTCTTATATGGAAGATTTGGGACTATCCAATGTCCGCAAGGATGAGATTAAAGTGGACGGTTGGGAGTTTGAGAAGGCGGTTTTAGCCTATGCAGATGCAGCAGGCGAGAGACAGGAAGTTCAACTGGGTGCTTATCAGACGGATTTTGTGACAAAAGGCGCAGAAACATTTCAGGTTGTTTACGTGGGTAAAGGCGGCGAGAAAGATTATGCCGATAAGGATGTGACAGGAAAGATTGTGCTGGCGGAGATCAACCAGAGAGATGAATGGTGGATTAATTTTCCGGTGTATCAGGCCCATGAGAAAGGGGCAAAAGCGCTGATCGCTGTTCAGATCGGCGGATATGGACAGGTAGACGAGAAGGCTTTGAATGCCCAGGATATAGCGGGGCCTCCGGAGGCAGCAGCTTTTTCTATGTCCTTTGAAGAATCTTGGAGATTGAAGGGGTGCCTGGATGAAAGGCTTTGAATGCCCAGGATATAGCGGGACCTCCGGAGGCAGCAGCTTTTTCTATGTCCTTTGAAGATTCTGAGAAATTGAAGGCATGCCTGGATGAAAAAGGTGAGATTACCGTCACTCTGGATGCCAGCAGCCGGGTCATGCGGGATGTTTCTACTTATAATATTCTCGGGGAGATTCCGGGCAGACGATCGGATCGAATGATTCTTCTGTCGGCTCACTACGATTCCTATTTCAGCGGTTTTCAGGATGACAACACGGCGGTGGCCATGATGCTTGGCATTGCCCGGGCTTTCATTAAAATGGGCTATCAGCCGGAGAATACATGGGTATTCTGCGCCATGGCTGCGGAAGAATGGGGTATTGCCGATTCCAAGTACGACTGGTCAACCGGCGCTTATGCGGAGGTGTTTAATGTCCATCCGGAATGGGCGGGCAAAGTGATCGGTGATTTCAATTTTGAATTGCCGGCACTTTCCAACGGCAATCTGGATGGTATTCGCTGTACATATGAATACAAAGACTTTTTTGAAGATACATTAAAGACACTGCCGGCACTTTCACCGGCCTATCCGGAAGGGGTTCTTGTATCAGCACCAATTGAAACCTGGTCGGATGATTTTTCCGTGGCTATCAGCGGCATTCCATCCATGGTCAATGAATTCAGTGCAGGTTCATTTATGACTACACACTATCACTCGCAGTATGACAGCGATGCATATTATAATGAAGCGGCTTATCGATTCCATCATGAACTTTACGGTCTGCTTTTGATGCATCTGGACAGTCAGTCTGTGGCACCGCTGAATTTTGCGGAAGTTTTTGAGCAGGCATCTGCCAGCCTGGATGTGCTGATGTGCCAGAAATCCGGCAGCAGGGTTACTGCACTTTTGAACCTTCTGGGTCAGACAGAAGAGGTGGCAGAAGAAGTTTATGACCGTATTTATGATATCAATGAGGCTGGAGTGGATTCTGAACAATGCCGTGAGGCTGAGAACATTCTGCTGAAAGTATTCAAGATGGCTCAGGACAAATATGTTCGTCTCACATGGGAAGATGCGGTTGTGTTTCCGCAGGAGGCGGCTCAGAATAATCTGCGGTATCTGAAAAAAGCCATTCGCGCTTTGAAGCGTAAGATACCGGATGCCGAGGCAGCTTTTGAAGCTTTATATGAGATTGATAACAATGCCTATGCTTTCCAGTTTTCAAAACAGGTCTATGAGCGGTTTACAGATTATGTTCTTGACCAGAATTCAGACCGTCTTCAGTGGGGACGGGGACGCATTGTACATCATGAGAATCTTTATGATTTGGTGGCACAATTGATGGATAAATATCATCAGGGAGCGACAGATTTTGCAAATGAAATTGCAGAGCTTGAAAAGGTTGCAAAACGGCAGAAAGCCTACCTTAGAGATGATATCGAATACATGCTGCAGTCTACAGAGAAAATGTTGCTATTGCTTCAGGCAGCCAATGAACGGCTGAAAAATATACAGGAGAAAAATTAATTATTATGGAAAGTGAAAGACTATATCAGGTGCAGAAAGAGGACCTGCCGAAACTGGAGAATTTGCTGACGCAGTGTTTTAGAGAGGACCCGCTTTATCATAGCCTGATTCCAAACAAAGACGTCAGGGAAAGGCTGATGCCGGAGCTTTTTAAATGTGATCTGACGGAGTTCTATGAATGCTGTGATATTTATGCAGACAGCCCGGAATGCAACAGTCTGTTGGTGGTTTCCGATGAAATGGAACCCTATGAGCATTTATTTAAAGCGTATTTTACAGAAATTGCGGCAGCATTAAAGACGGATGGTTATCTTCTAAAAGAAGATGCTTCCATGCATACATTCTGGAATTTCATTCTGGGGAGAGATTACCTGAATTCTGCATGGACAGACCAGCTGCATCAGAAACATCGCCTTCATGTAATTTATCTGGCGGTGCGACCGAATATGCAGCATCATGGGTTAGCGGATGTGCTGATGAATGAGGTGATTCGATATGCCGACAAACATCGGATGATGGTGTCTTTGGAGACGCACAATCCGGTGAATGTGGAATTTTATCAGCGTTTTGATTTCAAGGTTTTCGGTATTGTACAGAAACACTTTGATCTGAAGCAGTACTGTCTGATCCGTGAAATCAGGAAAAAAGGGGAATAATTTGAAGGGAGCTTACATATGGAGAAGTATATGATTGCATTGGATCAGGGAACCACAAGTTCAAGGTGTATTTTATTTGATCATGGCGGACGGATTGCCGGAGTGGCACAGAAAGAATTTTCACAGATCTTTCCAAATCCAGGATGGGTGGAGCATGATCCGGAGGAAATCTGGCAGAGTATTCAGGATGTGATGGCAGAAGCCATGGGGAAGGCACATGTCACTGCGGAGAATATTGCCGGCATCGGTATTACCAATCAGCGTGAGACAACGGTTGTCTGGGATAAAAAGACGGGTAAACCGATTTACAATGCCATTGTCTGGCAGTGCAGAAGAACAGCACCTATCATTGAGGATTTGAAGGCAAAGGGCTATGAAGCCTTTATCAAGAAAACAACGGGGCTGATCCCGGATGCTTATTTTTCCGGGACAAAGATTAAATGGATTCTGGATCACGTGGAAGACGCCAGGGAGCGGGCCAAAAAGGGTGAACTGCTCTTTGGAACCATTGATACATGGCTGATCTGGAATCTGTCCGGCGGCAGGATCCATGTAACGGATTATACCAATGCCTCAAGAACCATGCTGTTTGATATTCACAGCCTTTGCTGGAATGAGCGTTTGCTGGAAGTTTTGGATATTCCGATGACTATGATGCCTGAAGTGAAATCGTCCAGCTGCATTTACGGGTATACAGATCCGGATGTGACCGGCGGCACCATCGCTATTTCAGGGGCAGCGGGGGATCAGCAGGGTCAACAGCAATAACATCTGTTGCAACACCAACGCCGAGTTCTGAAG
>OBLO01003686.1_pt1 | contig 10749 bp, 7 predicted proteins | sample 1519401 | NCBI WGS metagenome assembly OBLO01 (sample SAMEA2602897, study PRJEB22501) | metagenome | reverse complement strand
TCATTGTGGGGAACAGGATCACGTCCCGGATAGAGTCGGTGCCGCAGAGCATCATGGCGCAGCGGTCGATGCCGAAGCCCAGACCGCCGGTGGGGGGCATACCGTACTCCAGCGCCAGCACGAAGTCCTCGTCCATCATGTCGGCCTCCTCGTCGCCGTGGGCCCGCTTCTCCGCCTGAGCCTTGAAGCGCTGGTACTGGTCGATGGGGTCGTTGAGCTCGGAGAAGGCATTGCCCATCTCGCAGCCGCAGACGAACATCTCGTACCGCTCCGTCAGATGGGGGTCCTCCGGGCTGCGCTTGGCCAGCGGGCTCACCTCCACCGGGTACATGGTGATGAAGGTGGGCTGAATGAGCGTCTCCTCCACCTTCTGGTCGAAGGTCTCGTACAGGGCGTTGCCCCACGTCCGGGCTACCCCCTCCATGTCCACGCCTACGCTCTTGGCCAGCTCCACGGCGGCGTCATCATCGCCCTCAATGGCCATGAAGTCGGCGCCGGTGACATTCTGCACGGCATCGGCCATGGTGATGCGCTTCCAGCTGGGGGTCAGATCCACGTCGTGGCCCAGCCACTGGATATGGTAGGTACCCAGGATCTCCTTGGCGGCCCCGGTGAGGATGCCCTCCAGAATATCCATCATGCCGTCCAGATTGGTGTAGGCCTGATACAGCTCACAGGTGGTGAACTCCGGGTTGTGCTTGGTGTCCATGCCCTCGTTGCGGAAGATGCGGCCCACCTCATACACTCGCTCCAGACCGCCCACGATGAGCCGCTTCAGGTGCAGCTCCGTAGCGATGCGCATATACATATCGATGTCCTGAGCGTTGTGGTGGGTGATGAAGGGCCGGGCGTTGGCGCCGCCGGCAATGGGGCTGAGCACGGGGGTCTCCACCTCCATGAAGCCCATATTGTCCAGATACCGGCGCAGATACGCTACGAACTTGCTGCGGATCTCAAAGTTCCGCTGGGATTCGGGATTCATAATGAGATCCACATACCGCTGGCGGTAGCGCAGCTCCTTGTCCGTCAGACCGTGGAACTTCTCCGGCAGGGGCTGGAGGGACTTCGACAGCAGGGTGATCTCATGGGCCCGGATGCTCATCTCGCCCTTCTGGGTGCGGAACACGTCGCCCTTGACGCCTACGATATCGCCGATGTCATATTTCCTGAAGCGGTCATAGGCATCCTCGTCCATCTCGTCCTTCCGGGCGTAGATCTGGATGCGGCCGGACTTATCCTTCAGATCGCAGAAAGACACCTTGCCCATGCCCCGCTTGCTCATAAGACGGCCCGCCAGAGAGACGGTCTGCCCCTCCAGCTGGTCGAACTGGTCCTTGACCTCCTGTGCGTGATGGGTCACGTCATAGCGGGTGATCTCAAAGGGATTCCGACCCGCCTCCTGCAGGGCTGCCAGCTTATCCCGGCGGATCTGGAGAATTTCCCGCAGATCCTGTTGATTCTGATTCTGCTGTGCCATAGATATGGTCTCCTTATCGTTCGATCTTGTCCACCCGGTAGCGGATGACGCCCTTGGGGGCCTCCACGGTGATCTCACTGCCGGCCTTGCTGCCCATCAGGGCCTTGCCGAAGGGGGAATCCTCCGACACCTTCCGCTCCATGACGTTGGCCTCCTGAGAGCCCACGATGGTGTACTCCGGCAGCGTCTTGCCGTTATCCAGATTGGTCACGGTGACACGGCAGCCGATGGATACCTTGTCGGAATCCATGTCCGTCTCGTCCACGATGACGGCGTGGAGCAGGATATTCTCCAGCTCGGCAATGCGGGAGTAGAGCTTGCCCTGCTCATTTTTGGCCTCGTCGTACTCGCTGTTTTCCGACAGGTCACCGAAGCCTCTGGCCTCCTTGATGAGCTCTGCGATCTCGTCGGCACGGGTGGTCTTGCTGTAATCCAGCTCCTTTTTCAGCTCGTCGTACCGCTCCTGACTCATTTTGAATTCTTTTACCATGGAATCCATTCCTTTCTGTTGACAAATACGGCATGGCCGCACGAGATTAGTATAAACACGATAACAAAAATAGTACAGACACTATATCACTCTGCATTATAAGTTCTTTCCCCGCCGGTGTCAAGTCCTACCCACACCGGGACAGCCGCACCTGGCGGAAGGCTTCCCTCCGCCAGCAGCGCTGCCAGCAGCGGCTCCTCCGCTGCCCACGGCTTCATTTTCTCCCACCACGGCTCGGCCCATACATACCGGACCTCCTGATGGCTCTCCCCAATCAGCAGGGAGGGAAGCCCCTCCGCCGCTGCGCCGAAGCATACCGCCAGCTGCGCCACCGGACCGCCCTCTCCCAGTCCGTACCGGTGCCGCAGGGATCGCCGCAGCTCCTCCTGCCCCCGGCCCAGCTGCGGCGACAGATACCTTACCCGCCGGGCCAGCACCTCCGCCGCCTCCGTAACGGCCCCGTCGGGCCGGGAGGCCCGCAGCACCACACTGGCCTGTGACCGGCAGAGTCCCAGCTGCCTGCAGGCGCAGTCCACCAGCTGCCCCAGCATGGCCCGCCGCAGCGCCGCCGGGGCCGGGAGCCGAAGGGGAAGCAGCAGCGCCGCCCACTCCGGCGGTGCCGCCGCATACCGCACCCCGGCGTCGGCCATGGCCTGCGCCGCCTGCCGTACCCGGCGCTGTACCCGCCGATCCAGCCGCCCACCGCCCTCCAGCAGGCACACCTCCCCGTCTCCCAGCGGACAGCGCCGCAGGGTGAGCCTTTTCCGCTTCTCCTCCCATCGCACATATCCCACCATAACACAGCGCCCCCTTTCCACCAGTCTATGGCCCGGCGGCGGGAGAAAGACGGCATAAAAAATTCCCCACCTGCACCAAGCGGTGCAGGTGGGGAAAAGGCCGCTTACCACCAATAGGGGATGTACCCCGGCAGACGGTTCAGCGGATTGATGCGGGTGTAGTTCTCCCAGATCTCGTAGTGGACGTGGGGGCCGGTAGAGATGCCCGTGGAGCCGCACAGGCCGATGACCTCGCCCTGCTCCACATGCTCGCCCACCTCCACCAGACGCTCGCTCATGTGGGCGTACAGGGTGAAGTTGCCGTTGCCGTGGTCGATCTCCACATAGTTGCCGTAGCCGCCCCAGCTGTACTTAGAACCCACTACGGTGCCGGACTTCACGGCATAGATGTAGCTGCCGTAGGAGGCGCCGATGTCCACGCCCATGTGGGTGGTGCTGGCGCCGGGGGTAGGCTGCTCACGCCCGCCGTAGCCGGAGGTGATGAGCCGGCAGTCCGAGGGCCAGATGTACCCGTCGGAGGAGGGCGTTTCGTCGGAGCCGCTGCTGCCGCCACCGCCGCTGCCTCCACTGTTATCGCCGCCGTTGTTCCGGTTTTCCTCCTCTCTCCGGGCCTGGATCTGAGCGTCCAGCTCATCGGCTGCCGCCTTCTCCTGAGCGGCCAGATCGTTCAGGCCGTCCGCCGTCTCATTATACTGGGCGATCAGCTGCGTCGCCGCCTCCAGCTGGCTGTCCAGCTCCGCCTGACGGCTCTCCAACTGGGAGCGCTGCTCCTCCAGCGCCTGCCGGTCGGCCTGCATCTGCTGGCGCAGCTGCCGCAGGTCGTTGATGACGCTCTGGTCGTGCTCGGCCACCTCGTTGATGAAGTCGATGCGGCCCAAAAGATCGCTGAAGCTGGTGGCCTTGAAGATCACCGACCAGAAGGAAGCGGTCCCCCGCTCCTCCTCATCCCGCACCTGACGGCAGAACAGGTCGTACTGAGCTTCTTCCTTCTGCTGGTTGTCCGCCAGCTCCGCCTCCAGCGCATCGATCTGCTGCTGGGCGTTGGAGATCTGGCTGCGGAGGACGTCCGCCTGCTGATCCAGCAGGTTTTTCTGCTCCAGCGCATCGGCCTTGCTGGCCTCGGCCTCCTCGATCTGCTGGTTGATCTCCTCCAGCTTCTTCTGGTGCTCCTCCGACTGCTCCTGCAGGTCTGCGATGGTCTCGGCATAGACGTTCACCGGGCGCAGAGCGCCGCTGGTGAACACGATGCTCACCGCCATGAGAATGGCCAGCAGGCCGCACCATTTTTTCTTACTCATGCTGCACTCCTCCTTATACTCTCAGGAACTTCCGGATGGCGGTCAGGCTGCCGCCCACGCCCACCAGGATCCCTACCAGACCGAACACACCGGCCACCGGCCCCCAAATTTTCCGGAAGGACACCACCCGCAGCAGCTGCAGGGTATCGGACCCGGAAATGCCCTTGGAAATGGCCTCATACAGCAGCCACTGCAGCCCAAAGGCGATGACGGCGCCCATCAGACCGATGAGCAGACCCTCGTAGACGAAGGGCCATCGAATGAAGCCGTCGGTGGCGCCCACCATCTTCATGATGGCGATCTCATCCCGCCGGTCAAAGGTGGTGAGCTTGATGGTGTTGGAGATAATGAATACCGAGATCACCAGCAGCACCGCAATGAGGGCGATGCTGATAAGGCTTGCCACATTCCGCACCGTCAAAAACCCGTTGGAGATGGTCTCGTCCGCCCGGACCTTCACGATGCCGGGGGTGGCCTCCAGATCGGATACCACCTGCTGCATCTGTGCGGCGTCCGTCAGATGGATAACGTACCGATGGCGAAAAATGGAGGGATCCAAGTCGCTGTACAGGTCGTCCTCATCGTACTGCTCCACGTAGCTGTCCCGTGCCTCCTGCCGGGAGACAAAGGTGCAGTCCGCCGCACCGGGGATCTTCTCCAGCGTGGACTGCAGGGCCTTGGCCTCGTTGTCAGAGAGGTTCTCATCCACGAAGGCCAGCACGGCGTTCTCCTTCTGCAGATCCTTCAGGTTTTCGTTGGCGTTATAGGCCACCAGCGAAAAGGTCCCCATGATCACCAGACACGCCACCGTCACGCCGATGGCGGCGAAGGACATGAATCCGTGGGAGAACATATTGCGGATGCCCTCCCGGAAAAAATATCGAAAATCGTGCTTCATCTGTTATACCTCATACGTTCCCACGCCGTCGCCGTTGACCTGCCCGTGATCGATCATGATGACCCGCTTGTCGAAGTGGTTCACCAGATCCCGCTCGTGGGTCACCACCACCACGGTGGTGCCAAGGGCGTTGATGCGCTCCAGCAGGGTCATGATCTCCAGCGAGCGGTTGGGATCCAGATTGCCGGTGGGCTCGTCGGCCACGATGGTGCTGGGATTGTTCACCAGCGCCCGTGCAATGGCCACACGCTGCTGCTCACCGCCGGACAGCTCGTCGGGGTACCGGTCCTCCATACCCTTCAGACCCACCAGCTCCAGCACATAGGGGATGCGGGTGCGGATGTCACGGGGCGTGGCCCCCACCGCCCGCATGGCAAGGCTCAGGTTGTCGAACACCGTCTTTTTGGGGATCAGGCGGAAGTCCTGAAAGATCACGCCGATGGTGCGGCGCATATAGGGGATCTGCCGGTCGGAGATGCGGCTCATGGAGAAGCCGTTGACCATGACCCGCCCCGCCGTGGGGATGACCTCGCCGGTCAGGAGCTTGATGATGGTGGACTTGCCGGAGCCGGAGGGTCCCACCAGAAACACAAATTCCCCGTCCTCAATGGTAAAGGAGATGCCCTGAAGGGCCTCCGTCCCGTTTTCGTATGTTTTTTCAACGTCCTTCAATCGAATCATATCATATCCCTCGTTGCCGGAGACCCGGCCCGCTGCATTTGAAACGGCGAACCCTGTCGGGCTGCGCCGTATTATGTCACCATAGGGTATTATATAAAAAAAGTTACAAAATGGCAACAGGAATAATATGAAAATTTTATGAACAGATGGGGAGGCCCTCCGGCAAAGATCCCGGTAGCCATCAGTGAACTGCACCCCACTTGTTAGATATCTAACAAGTGGGGTGCAGTTCAGCAGCGCCGGGAATGGGGCTTTTGCTCTGATATGTGCTTTATTGGGCGCTGCCCTCGCCCAAGATGCGGGCGGCGCTCTCCTGAGCGAACTGCTTGCTGTACAGGTCGTGGTAATAGCCCTTGCGCCGCAGCAGCTCCTCATGCTTGCCCTGCTCCACGATGTGGCCGTCCTTCACCACAAGGATCACGTCCGCCTTGCGGATGGTGGAGAGGCGATGGGCTACCAGAAAGGAGGTGCGGTTCGTCAGAAGATGGTCAATGGCGTTCTGGATCAGCTGCTCCGTCTGGGTGTCGATGGAGGAGGTGGCCTCATCCAGCACGAAGATGCGGGGGTCGGCCAGCACGGCACGGGCAAAGGAGATCAGCTGCTTCTCGCCGGTGGAGAGACGGTCGCCGCCCTCACCCACATCGCTGTCCCAGCCATTTTCCAGCTTTGACACCACCGTATCCGCCGACACGGCCCGTGCGGCGGCCTCCACCTCCTCGTCGGTGGCGTCCAGCCTGCCGTAGCGGATGTTCTCCCGGACGCTGCCGGAGAACAGGTGGGGATTCTGCAGCACATAGCCGATGTTGGAGTGGAGCCACAGCTGGCTGCGCTGGCGGTAGTCCACGCCGTCAATGAGGATCTGCCCCTCCGTAGGCTCGAAGAACCGGCAGGCCAGATTGATGAGGGTACTCTTGCCGGCTCCCGTCTCGCCCACGATGGCCACCGTGGTCCCCTGGGGGATGTGGAGGGAGAAATGCTCCAGCACGTTCTCGCCGCCGTCGGGATAGCGGAAGGTCACATCCCGGAACTCGATCTCGCCCCGCAGCGGCTCCCAGTTCTCCCGCTTGGGGTGGAAGGCGTCGCCGTACTTCTCGATGACCTCCGGGGTGTCCTGAATTTGCGGCTGTTCGTCCATCAGATCCGTCACCCGCTCAATGGAGGCCTGCAGCGAGATGAATTCCGCCAGATTGGCGGCGGTCATCTGGATGGGGTCGAAGATGCTGACGGCGTAGGCGGTAAAGGCCGACAGAGTGGCCAGCTCCAGCGCCTGATCCAGCACCATGTAGCCGCCCCGCAGCAGCACGATGGACACCGCCATGGTGCCGAAGAACAGCACCAGCGGGATAAACACCGCATTGAGCCGGGCTGCCCGGATGCCGGAGTCGTGCATCTGCCGGGTGAGACTGCGGAAGGCATCGGCGGTCTGCTCCTCCGTCACCAGTGTCTTGGTGGTGCGGGCGCCGGTGATGCCCTCGTTGAAGGCTCCGGTGATGCGGGAGTTCAGCTTACGTACCTTCCGGTTCCAGTGGAGGATGCGGTTCTGGAAGTACCCCGTCAGAATGGCCATCACCGGAACGATGGCGATGACCGCCAGCGCCAGCCTCCAGTTCAGGGCCAGCATGGCCGCAAAGGTCCCCAGCACATAGAACACCGCCCACAGGATATCCGTGAAGTTCCATGCCAGCATACTGGAGATGCGGTTGGTGTCGCTCATGACACGGGTCAGCAGATACCCCACCGGGGTCACGTTATAAAAGGAGAAGGACAGGGTCTGCAAATGGTGGAACAGAGACCCACGCATATCCTTGCCCAGATTCATCTCGATGTGCATGGAGTTCCGGGCGAAGATCACCACCGACAGGGCCTGCACCAGAATGACCACCAGATACGCCAGTGCATAGGGCAGCAGCCCCGTCAGGGTGTTCTTTTCGATAAAATTCTGGATGGCGTACTTCTGGAACAGGGGCAGCACCACGTCCACCAGAGCGCAGATGCCGTTGAACACCAGCATGGACACGAAGGCGCCCCGATAGGGCCGCAGGAACGGCCCCAGCCGCTTCCAGATCTTCCAGTCGAAGGATTGGGTATATTCCTTTTCGTCAATGGCTGCCATGCTCGCTCCCCCCTTCCTCCAGCAGCGCCCGGTCGGCACTCTGCATCTGAATGTTGTAGATATCCCGGTAGATGCCGGGCTTTTCCACCAGCTGGGCATGGGTCCCCAGCTCCGCCACCCGGCCGCCGTCCAGCACCAGAATGCGGTCGGCCTGCATGAGGGTGGTGACCCGGTGGGAGATCAGCAGCACCGTGGCATTGCCGGTGGACCGGCGCAGGGCGGTGCGGATCTTCTCGTCCGTCTCGGCATCCACGGCGGACAGGGAGTCGTCGAAGATCATCACCGGGGCCTGCTGCATCAGCATCCGGGCGATGGCCACCCGCTGCTTCTGTCCGCCGGAGAGAGTCACGCCCCGCTCCCCCACGATGGTGTCATACCCCTCCGGGAAGGAGGTCACCGCATCATCCACGCAGGCGATGGCCGCCGCACGGCGCATGGCATCCTCCGGCGCATCGGGGCGCACGGCCCGGATGTTCTCTCCAATGGTCTGGGAGAACAGGAAGGGCTCCTGCAAAACAAGACCGATGTGCCGCCGCAGGTCGCTGCGCCGGATATGCCGCAGGTCCACGCCGCCGATGGTGATGCGGCCGGAGCCCTCCGGCACGTCGTACAGCCGGTCCAGCAGATGCACCAGCGTGCTCTTGCCGGAGCCGGTGCCGCCCAGCACGGCGAAGGTCTCTCCCTCCCGGATGGTGAAGGACACGTCCTTCAGGACCGGCTGCCCCTCGTAGCCGAAGGTCACATGGTCAAACACAATGTCCCCGCCGGGGAAGGGAACGTCATCGGGCTGATCCTGCTCCTCCGGGGAGCGGAGGATGTAGCCCACACGGTCCATGGATACCCCGGCCTTGCTCATATCCGACAGCACCCGGCCCAGAGAACGCACGGGCCACGCCAGGGACTCGTTGTAGCTGACGAAGGCCACGAAGGCGCCCAGAGTCATGGCCCCGGCCACGCTCTCGTGGATGCCCGCCAGAATGATGACCATCACCTGCAAGCACGTCAGCAGCGTCCCCGACGCCCAGTATACCGACAGGAGCTTTCCCAGATGGATCCACAGTCCGGCGTACCGCTCGCTCTTGGCCTGAAATTTGTCCTCCTCATACTTCTCCCGTCCGAAGGCCCGCACCACCCGCACGGCGGTGAGGTTCTCCTGAGCGCAGGTGGTCACCTCGCCCTCGGCCTCGTCGGCGGTCTTGAACCGGGAGGAGATCTTCCGGTAGAACACCCCCGACGACAGGCCCACAATGGGGATGAAGGCCAGAGCGATCAGGGACAGCTTCACGTTCATGCGGAACATGATCCACAGATACAGGATGATGAGGAACACCGTTCGCACCACCTCCACCAGCTGGTTGCACACGAAGGTGCGGATCACGTCCACATCGGAGGTGCAGCGCTGGATGATGTCGCCGGTGGGGTGCTGCTTGTGCCACGCAAAGGGCAGATACTGGATGCGCCGGTACAGGTCATCCCGCAGCCCCTTGACGTAGGCCTCGGACCCACGGGACAGCTGGGCCCGCTGCCCGAAGCTGCACAGGCCCCGCAGCAGCGCCGTCACCATGACAGCCCCCGCCGCCCACCACAGCGCCGTGACAGGCTCCTGCCGCAGCGTCTCCAGCGGCAGCACCCGCAGCAGCAGCGCCGGCAGCTTGGCCTCCTCGGATCCCAGAATGGAGTCCACCGTGATACGGATGATCTGGGGCGTCAGGGCGTTGAGCGCCATGGACAGGCACGCACACAGCAGCGCCGCCGCAAAATGTCCCCAGCAGGGGCGCAGATAGTGCCAGATGAGCCCGGCCTTCTCCCGCCCCGACAGCTTGAATGTCGATCGATTCTCTTCCATAAGCCTCCTTCTCTCTCCCGGCGGCCCGCAGGCCGCCTGTCCAAACGCCGCCGGCGTCCGGCATCGTACAAAAAATGCGTCCCCGGACGGGGACGCATACAGGGTACGGTCACATCGACCCCTTTATCGGGCCGATCCGGCGGCGCACACAATGATCCCCTTACTGGTCAGCTTGCTCTTCGTCATGGTGTACGCCTCCTTTCGTTTATATTGAGTACAGTATAACGCCGTATGAGTATCCTGTCAAGAAAAGTTTTCCGCCCCGGCGGTGGAGGGCCGTCCCACCCTCTTGCATTTTTGGAAAAATAGGGTATGATATAAGAGAAAGATTGTCCTCTGCCATGGCGGAGGAGAAAAGAAGGGTTGTTTTATGACAAAAATCGACATTGTATCGGGCTTTCTGGGCGCCGGTAAGACCACGCTCATCAAGAAGATGCTCAGCGAGGCCTATCAGGGCGAGAAGCTGGTGCTCATTGAAAACGAGTTTGGCGAGATCAGCATCGACGGCGGTTTCCTGAAGGATTCCGGCGTGCAGATCAGCGAGATGTCCTCCGGCTGCATCTGCTGCTCTCTGGTGGGCGACTTTAACAAGGCCCTGCGCCAGGTCCATGAGCAGTTCGCTCCGGACCGCATCCTCATCGAGCCCTCCGGCGTAGGCAAGCTCTCCGACGTTATCGTGGCGGTGGAGAACACCGTTCGGGACGAGCCGGACATGAAGCTGAACTCCTTCGTCACCGTGGCCGACGCCACCAAGGTGAAGGTGTATATGAAGAACTTCGGTGAGTTCTACAACAATCAGATCGAGTCTGCCGGCACCATCATCCTCTCCCGGACACAGAAGCTGTCTCAGGAGAAGCTGGAGGCCGCCGTGGCTCTGCTGCGAGAGAAGAATCCCACCGCCGCCATCCTCACCACCCCGTGGGACCAGCTGGACGGCAAGACTCTGCTGTCCGCTGTGGAAAAGGTCTCTCTGGCCGATGAGCTGCTGGCCAGGATGCAGGCCGAGCACGAGGCGGAGGAGGCGGAGCACCACCATCATCACCACGACCATGATGAGCATGATGACCATGACGAGCATCACCATCATCATGACGAGGACGAGGGCCACTGCTGCTGCGGCCATCACCACGACGATGATGACGATGACGA
>OBLO01003684.1_pt1 | contig 10758 bp, 13 predicted proteins | sample 1519401 | NCBI WGS metagenome assembly OBLO01 (sample SAMEA2602897, study PRJEB22501) | metagenome | reverse complement strand
TCCTGAAATATAAAGTTGACATTCCGGTTGTGCCGGGGAAACTGGTGAGAAAAAACCGTGGCGGACACACTTATATAGAGTATGAATACGATCGGATTTATGATCCGGAAAAGCAATATACATATCCAAAACGGGCGTCTATTGGACGTGTGGATCCGGAAGATCCAACCAGGATGACGCCGAATGAAAACTTTTTAAAGTACTTTCCTGACGCAGAAATCCCGGAAGAAATAGACCGTTCAGAACGGAGCCCGTATTTAAATATCGGTACGTATGTGGTCCTTCATAAACTCATCCAGGACTGTAAATTAAAAGAAATTTTAGACGAATATATGGATGAAAAAGACACCGGCTTTTTGCTGGACCTGGCCTGCTACAGTATCATTGAAGAGAATAATGCAGGGCAGTACTATCCGGATTATGCATATGAACACGCCCTTTTTACACCTGATATGAAGATATATACAGATTCAAAAGTATCCGATTTTCTGCATGGCTTAAAGCCGGAACAGTCGGTTGGATTCCTGAACAGCTGGAATAAATCAAAGAATAAACGGCAGAAGATTTACCTCTCTTATGATTCCACAAATAAAAACTGCCAGGCTGGTGATATAGACCTTGTGGAATACGGGAACGCCAAAGTAGATGCGGGGCTGCCTATTTTTAATTACTCAGTTGCCTGTGATTCTGCGAACAGGGAACCTCTTTTTTACGAACTGTATCCAGGTAGTCTGAATGATGTTTCCCAGCTGATCTGCATGATCGATAAGGCCCATGGATACGGTTACAGGAACATTGGATTTATCCTGGACAGGGGCTATTTCAGTAAAAAAAACATGGCATATATGGATCAGAATGGCTACAGTTTTCTAATTATGGTGAAGGGAATGAAGGACTTTATCCGTGATATCATAGAGGAAAATCAGGGGGATTTTGAGAACAGCCGTGGGAGATATATTGATAGATATGATGTATACGGTACGACAGTGAAGCGTTTTTTATGCGAGGGAGACACGAAAAAAAGGAACTTTCATATTTATTACAGTGACGGAAAAGCTTACAGTGAAAAGCAGGAGATCAAGCAGAGGATACGCCGTCTGAAAAAATATCTGGACAGCTGTGTTGGAAAAGAATGTGTGCCTTTCGGACCAGAAATCGGGAAGTATTTTCACCTGAATTATGAAAAGGATGGAAAGACACTGAAACTTGCAGAGGAGAACACTTCCGCAGTGGAAAAGGAACTGTCCCTGGCTGGATATTTTGCTATTGTTTCCTCGGATAATATGACGGCGAGGGAAGCAATAGAGCTTTATAAAAGCAGGGATGCTTCAGAAAAATTGTTCCGCAGTGATAAGTCTTATCTTGGAAATAAAAGTATGCGGGTGCATAGTGATGAAGCACTGTCGTCAAAGGTATTTATCCAGTTTATTGCCCTGATCCTGCGCAGCAGGATCTATACAGCATTGAAAGAAAAAAGTGAAAAAATGCTAAAAAAACCGAACTATCTGACAGTTCCGGCCGCATTAAAGGAACTGGAAAAAATAGTAATGATACGCCAGCTTGATGGCGTTTACCGTCTGGATCATGCCGTTACAGCAACCCAGAAAATCATACTGGATGCCTTCGGTTTAAATGAAGGAAATGTGCGGTATCAGGCGAAAGAGATTGGAAATATTTTGCAGAACCAGTAAGAAAACAAAGGAGAAAAAGAGCATGGCAAGGATGAGAAGAAGCAGTGAACAGACGCTGGAATATAAGATTGAACAGGCAGAAGCCAAGGTCGCAAAAACAAGAGAAGCACATGAAAAAGCGGTTGATGAGCTGAAAAAAACTTTATGATATAAGAAAGGCATATCAGAGAGATGAACTGTTAAAAGCAATGGAAAACAGCAGCCGTTCTTATGATGAAATTTTGGCATTTATTACATCAGAAGATGCACCGGAGGACGAGGAAAAATAGGACTGAATGATTCCTCTGAAGGGTAGGAATGGAAAATTTAACCAGTTATTTGGAGTTTGTTTCTGCCTTTAGGGGATTTGTTTTCGGAAGTTCAGTTTAACATACTGAAAAAGCAATGTTCAAAGCTTGACTGCACGCCAATATTGACGTATACTGAAGGTGGAGGACAATACTATGGTTGATATCAAAGAGTGGAGACAAGAGTACGGTATCACGCAGCAGGCTTTGGCTAAGGCTTCCGGATTGGATGTGCGATGGATTCAAAAGGTGGAAGCTGGAGACATTGACATCAAGAATGTAACAGTGAAGAGATTTACCCTTTTGATGAAAGGAATCAGCAATTTATCGGAGCAGTCGAACGCCCCATGCAAGATGCAGAATCAAGTGGAAACGATAAACGGAACCTATAAAATGGTTTCAAAGCTTTTGAAGGAGGAATTGGCATGAGTGGAGTGGCAACTCTTAGCAATGAGAAAAACTATACCGTGTTCCAGTTCGGAAACCATGTGATTCGCTTTGCTGCTCCGTATTCGTTGGAGCGATATACAGCAGTGAAAGAGTGGGACAACGGTTATCTTGTTGTTATGGCAAAGTATAAGCACAACGAAAAACCGGAAGAGGAATATATTGATTTGGTTCCGATTCTTGAGAATCTGTATTTCGATGTCGATAAGTTCTTAAATCCGATCAAAGGAGTGGAGGTAGCAAATGGTTGATGTGAAACAAGTTGCGGACGCGGCAGACATGATTGTAAATGGTTATGCATTTACCCGTTACACAGAAGGGTTCCGTGTTTTGAATTTGAATCGTCCTGACCGAGCTGTGGTGTTTTCAAATGACGGTAAGGTTTTAGAAACCAGTATGGATGATATTGAGGGTAAGTGCCTCAAAACATGGCGTAGTGCAAAATAGCAGTATCTCTGCTATAATGCCTACATCATTGTTTGAGGCACTTTTTTCGGTTTCGCTTCATCCGACACTGTTCTGGCAGTTCCTTTGACCAGGGCAGGAGCTGGTCAATGACAGATGGATTTTCCAGATGGTGATTATTGGGTATTTCTGTGAGCAGGTATTTCAGATACTCATACACATCCAGATCATTGCCTCTGGCACTTTCCACCAGCGTGTATAAGACTCCGTTTGCAAATGCTCCTTTCGGAGTATCTGCAAACAGCCAGGCACGCCTTGCTGTTGCAAACGGCTTTATGTTTGCTTCGCAATAATTGTTGCTGAGTGGGATTCGGCCATCTTCCAGAAATGTCTCAAGATATTTTCTCTGGTTCTGGCAGTAGCCCAGTGCCTGCGTAAGTTTTTCATTAGTCGTGTGCATCGCAGAGGTCTTTTCTATCCACGCCCAAAAGGCATCTAGGATTGGCTGTGACGCATCCTGACGCTTCTGTTTTTTCTCCTCATACGGGAGCTCCCTGATCTCATCTTCAACCTTGAAGAGAAGATCAATGTATTCTCTTCCTTCGGCGCCTTTGGAGCCGGAGATTTCTTTTCCTTTTGTATCCAATGGAATGCTTTCCACAAAATACCTGCGACAGTGTGCCTTATCTGAGTTCTCGGATAACTATCACAATTAATATCAAGAGAAAGAAATCCAGAATTGAGGGAAGCACTGGAAGACTTGGATGAGTTTATGAACGGATACTAAATAATGTTTTTTTGGTTGTGTACCTTTTACATCAGGAGAAAGAAGATTGATTTAGTTGTAAAATTTCTGGAAGTTCAGATGGTATAATTGCAAACTTCTTGACTTTTCTTTCTTTCCCTATTAAAATAAGAAAGAAAGAAGAAAGAAACAAGAAAGGAAGGAGCAGAAGATGTTAGCATTCGAAAACCAGAATACCGAATTTAAGCAAGAGTATGTCCCCGACATCCGAAAAGAGGTGATGGGATTTGCAAATGCAGAGGGCGGCACAGTTTATGTCGGTGTACGAAAAGATGGAGCAGTTCTGGGTATTAGTGATCCGGATGGTGTGATGCTCCAAATCGTGAATTCTTTGAAGGATTCGCTGACACCAGATATAATGCCATTTGTTAGAGTCAATACAGTTGAAATAGAAGAAAAGCAAGTCATCGAAATTGATGTAACAACAGGAACGAATCGACCGTACTATCTCCGTGAAAAAGGTCTAAAGCCTGGTGGAGTGTATGTAAGAAAAGGAAGTTCTACGCAGCCGATGACTGAAGAGGGAATCCGGGAGATGATTCTTCAAAACAGTGGCAGATCTTTTGAACTGTGCAGAAGTATGAATCAGGAATTGACGTTCCATACTCTCCAAACAGAGATGCAGAGAAGGTCTATCGAAATCGAACCATCGCAAATGCGGACCTTCAAGCTGATTGGTGAAGATGGCTTATATACAAATCTTGCATTGCTGCTATCAGACCAGTGTGAAACAACAACGAAGGTTGCTCTCTTTCAAGGAACAGATAAGGAATTATTCCGAGACAGAAAGGAATTTAAGGGCTCTATTTTAAGACAGCTTGAAGATGTTTACCAGTTTATTGATCTGGTCAATAAAACAAAAGCAACATTTTCAGGGTTGAACCGAACTGATAGAAGAGATTACCCGGAGGAAGCAGTAAGAGAGGCTTTACTGAACAGCATCGTTCATCGTGATTACTCTTTTAGTGGAAGCAATCTGGTCAATGTCTATGAGGACAGAATCGAATTTGTTTCTCTTGGAGGTCTTGTATCAGGTTTGGAGTTGAAATCCATTTTTCTTGGTGTCTCACAATCGAGGAATCCGAACCTTGCGGCTGTTTTCTACCGCATGAGATTGATTGAGAGTTATGGTACAGGAATTAGAAAAATTGAGCGTGCGTATAAAGTTTGTCCATTCCAGCCAGAGTTTGAAACAGCAAAGGGCGTTTTTCGGGTGACACTTCCGAACCGAAATGAAGATCAAGAAGCTGAGGTACAGGAAATAGAGAATGTGAACAACGATATTTCACTGGATGAGCAAAAGAATCTCATCGTTCAGTATGCACGGGAGAATGGTAGCATAACAAGAAAAGAAGTCGAAGATTTGATTGGTGCAGGAACAACAAAGGCATTCCGACTGCTTAAAGAGCTTTGTGAGGTTGATAAACTTGAGCAAAAGGGAAGTGGAAAGCTGAGTACCTACGTTATCAAATAAATATCGATGCATGAAGAAGTATCTTGGAATCAGGCTCCTTCAAGGTGTTGTCCGAAGACGATTACAAGATTGATCTGGCATGTGGGTCACAGGAAATAGAACTTTTCATCATAAAAAATGCTCCAGCTCGTGTAAATTATCCAGAAGCATTGGGATTACGCCATCTGGCATTTAAAGTTGAGAGTGTGGATGATACAGTAAAAGAATTGAATGGGAAAGGAATTGAGACAGAGCCGGTACGCTTAGACGATTATACTGGAAAGAAAATGACATTTTTCCATGATCCGGATGGACTTCCATTGGAAATTCATGAGTAGAAAATAGCATAGGATAGAAAGAGACAGATGCAGGTAATGAAATATTCCCACATCTGTCTTTTTTGTGCAAACATTTGTAAGTGACTCAAACCAAGTCTGATCAGCAGAAGAAAGAGAAAGTGCAGGTTTGCCGGAATCTGCAGATAAAGCAGGACTATCATGTGAACTTCCGAAAAAATCTCCCCTAAACAAATTTGAGGGATGATGAGAAATAAAAAAATATTGAAAATCCGGCATTTGCAGGCAATTTTGCATAAGTGCCTCAAACAATGATGTAGGCATTATAGCAGAGATACTGCTATTTTGCACTGCTCCATGTTATGAGGCACTTACACTTACTTGCAGAAGAACAAGGAAGGGGTTGAGCCATTAACCATTTCATGATAATATTATTCCCATAAGAGTATTTTAATTTGAGAAGCAGAGACCTGTCGAATTAATCAAATGTGAATTACGCTATTCAGAAAAAGAAGTTTCCTTTAGGGATGATCATGGAAAAGATGTTTTGCTGGAATTTGCAAAAAGAGTAATAAAGAATCCCTATGTCATTGGCGTAGTTAATTCTCTACCGTTCAATCCACATGAAAGAAAATTTATAAGAAAAGTCCGTGAAGATGGCCTGATTGAAATTGTTCTTGTATGGACAGATAGAAAATATGGAATGGTTATAAAAACGACAGGGAGAAATAAGAGAGAAACGGAAGCAATTGCTGGAATCTTAGAGGAAAAATATGGATATGTATTGTGAACTTCCGATGAAATATGTGGAAAATGATTTAGTAAGAATTGCAAAGAGGGAAAATAACACAAAGAGAGGATATCTGGTGGTGAATCCTCTTCAGGGAAAGCATATTCCCGTCTCACCATCTAAGGCACTGCAGCTATTCCAGGAGCTTGCAGATACCTTTAAGGAAAAATATAAAGAAGAGAGTCTGCTTCTTGTAGGCTTTGCGGAGACAGCCACCGCCATTGGAGCCCAGGCAGCCATTTCTGTTGGAGCCAGGTACATTCAGACAACACGGGAGGTGATCCCAGGTGTGGAATATCTGTTTTTCTCAGAAGAGCACAGCCATGCAACAGAACAGAAGCTGGTAAAGGATGACATTGATGCAGTGGCAGATGAGATTGACCGGATTATTTTTATTGAGGATGAGGTAACAACCGGAAAAACTATCTTGAATATTATTTCTATTTTGGAGAAGCAGTATTCTGGAAAATTTAAGTTTTCTGTGGCTTCTATCTTAAACGGAATGAATGAGGAAAGTCTGAATTTATACAGGGAAAGAGAGATTCCTCTTCATTATCTGGTAAAAACAGACCACAGCACTTACGAGGAAAAAGCCAGGAAGTTTGCTGGTGAAGGAGAGTATTATGCACCTGTGGAAAGCGAGGCATCTGCGTATTCTTACATAGAAGTGAGTGGTGCTTTAAATGCAAGACGCCTTGTGGAATCCAAACAATATTTGCAAGGGTGTAGAGAGTTATGGGAAAAAATCCAGGAAAATATTGATATATTCACAAATAAGAAGGTTCTTGTAATCGGAACTGAGGAAACGATGTTTCCTGCTTTGTTCGTAGGTGCCAGGCTGGAGGCACTTGGCAATAAGGTGGCAACCCATTCCACAACGAGAAGTCCTATCGCAGTAAGCTCTGAGGAGGGATATCCGTTACATACAAGGTATCAGTTAAAGAGCCTGTACGATAAGAATCGAAAAACCTTTCTTTATAATATCGGATGCTACGATGAAGTGCTGGTTGTGACAGATGCTCCAAAGGAAGAGACAGAAGGAGAAAAGACTTTGATAAATGCTCTTTCGGAAAGAAATAAAAAAATAACTCTGGTAAGGTGGTACTAAGTTGAGAAGTTCTTATTCTGAAAAAGATGTGGTGCTTTTGTTAAAGGACATTACCGGGCTGGTGAAACCTCAGCCCACACAGGAGCGGGAAAAGCTGATCCAGGCTGGAAGACATTACTGCGAGATGCTTCCGGTGGAGTATGTTCCTACAGAAAAATATATGCAGGTATATGACACTGCGCTGAAGAATTATGCCGGTGATGTGGCAAATGCGGTGGGAAATCTGGCAGATAAGGTGGTAAAGTGCCGGGGAGAAGGCATGGTTCTGGTGTCTCTTGCCAGGGCCGGTACACCTGTAGGAATTTTGCTGAAACGTTATATAAAGTATAAATATGGATTGGATGTTCCTCACTATTCCTTGTCTATTATCAGGGGCAGGGGGATTGATCACAATGCCATGAAATTTTTGCTGGAAAAATATCAGGCAGAGCAGCTGCTTTTTGTGGATGGCTGGATCGGAAAGGGCGCAATTTTAAATGAACTAAAAAAGGATCTGGCTGCTTATGAGGGTGTGTCTCCGGAAATCGCAGTGATTGCCGACCCTGCGAATGTAACGGAGCTTTGTGGTACTCATGAAGATATTCTCATTCCCAGTTCCTGTCTGAATAGTACAGTTTCAGGTTTGATAAGCAGGACTTTTCTTCGGGATGATATTATAGGACCTGATGATTTTCATGGGGCTGTTTATTACAGTGAACTGAAGGGCTCGGACCTTTCTTATCCGTTTATTGATGCTATTGAAAAGCATTTTTCCAGGGAAGCGAAGCCTGATGATTTTAAACTGGAAGGCACTGGAATAGAGGAAGTGCAGGAATTAGCCAGAAGGTATGATGTGGATGACATTAATCTGATAAAGCCTGGAATCGGGGAAACTACAAGAGTGCTGCTTAGAAGAGTACCCTGGAAGGTACTGATTGACGAGAGACACAAAGAGGATCCACAGCTGGAGCACCTGGTGAGACTTGCATATGAAAAACAGGTGCCTGTGGAATATTGTAGATTAAAACATTACAAATGCTGCGGGATTATTAAGAAGCTGGCAGATGCGTAGAAGAAAGGGACTGAATGAACAAACAGTCCCTTTTTTACGGTGAAATTCCAAATGCCTCGGCAAGGAATAAGGTTTGCCTTGCCAGCTTCCATGTGTTTTATACTCATTCATCCGCTCTTTTGACGCACTTCCGGAAACCAGGGAGCTTGCATTCTGATCCCAGCCCAGGATTTCCCTGGCGTCATCGAAATCCTTCTGAGATACTTTATAGGCGTCATTTACAATGGAAATCTGATTGGGGTGGATTACGGTTTTTCCGGTAAATCCCATCAATTTATCTTCTTTTAATTCCTGTTTCAATCCAATGTCCCATTGATCACCCTGATAATATTCCCATACAGGACCGGAAATCACGTAGTCCATGCCATAAACCGTAATGATGTCAGAGAAGATATCTGCAATTGGTCGGATCTGATGGATGGTTTCATCGGCATGACGTCGGAAACCAAAGGAGTGGCAAAGGTCATTGCCGCCTACACGGATGTTCAGAACACAATCTTCGATAGCAGAAAGAGAATCCTTTAAACGGTACAGAATATCAATGCGGTTTCTAGGATCTATGATGGAAGAATGCTCATAAATAGGCATCATGTATACAGGTCTGTTGGTCTGCTCGTTTGCTGTAATGATGGCGGAAATGTATTCCAAAGCATTTTCAGGTATGAACTTCGGAATGATAAATCCAGTGACGATTTCCATAGCTGCTCCAAAAGCTTTGGTCAGCCGGAGAATTTGCAGGGAATTTCTTACACGGACAAAGATTTTGGGCAGATAAAAGGCTTGCAGCTGGCTTTGCTGATAAATTTTCTGGAGGGATTGGTTCAGGATTCTTTCTGCCTCTTCAACAAAATTATCATTTATAGTATCTTCCAGACATAATGCCAGAGAATACTTTGTTCCAAATTTTTCGGAAATAACAGAGTCTGCAAGATTCTTTTGGTTGGCTGGACAGTACAGTAGTGCACCTACGCTGTAGTAGATAACGTTGTTTTTCAAAATAGTTGTTCCCCTTTTTCTGATTAATGCCTGCTTATTATAGCACATACAATTATAAATGTGGTATAGTGTATTTCATATACTAAATTTTTTATGGAGCGGATATGATACTTTTTTCAGATTTAGATAATACCCTTATTTATTCATATAAACATGATATTGGTCTAAGAAAAAGGAATGTGGAGCTGTATCAGGGCCGGGAGATTTCTTTTATCACAGAGGATACCTGGCAGTATCTTAAGAGGTTAAAAGCAAGGATTGAGATCGTTCCTCTTTCCACAAGGAGTGTGGAACAGTATCAGCGAATTAACCTGGGAGTGGGAGAGTTTCCATATGCATTGGTATGCAATGGCGGTATTTTATTAAAGAATGGCCAGCGGGTGGAAAGCTGGTATGAGAAGTCTCTGGAAGAAATAAAGGACAGTAACGAGGAAATAAGAAAAGGACTTGCACTTCTGGAAAAGGATTCCAGGCGGAGCTTTGAACTGAGATATGTGGAGGAGCTTTTTGTATTTACCAAGTGCGCAGAAGCAGAAAGGGTAGTTCTGGAGCTGAGAGAGAGGCTGGACTGTGAGTATGCGGATGTTTTTCACAATGGCGCCAAGGTTTATATCGTTCCCAAAATGCTTACCAAAGGAAGAGCCCTGGAACGATTCATGGAGTATCAAAAAGAGCACTTCTCAATAGCAGCAGGTGACAGCGAATTTGACATTTCCATGCTAAAAACTGCAACCCTCGCCCTTGCCCCATTTGGCTTCCGGGAAAATTTTTCTGTGGATTTTCCTGTGGAGGAAATGAGAGAAGGAAAGGTGTTTTCAGAGGAATTGTTGGGGAGGTGTCTTGAAATTACCGAGAAACAGTGAGATGGCTGCTGAAGGATATTTGGCAGTGATGAAAAATATTCGAGAGTTTGCTGCGTACGGTTTTGCAGCAAACCCTCGGATTATTTTACTGCAGGCCACGAAGCCACTGAGAAAACAGGCTCTAGAGCGTATGGTAAAGTCAAGGAAAAAGAGGACGAAGGGATGGAATAAAATAAACTTATTAACTCCTGATTTATTTGACAATTGCACCCAAAATGTTATATGTTATGTACAGAATATTTTTCTACGGAGAGAAAGAGGATGGACATCAGTATAGAAGAAATGCGTCAGGAAAAATTGGATATTCTCCAGGGGAGTCCTACAGAGGAGAATTTGTGGATGGCGGTGATTGCGTATCAGGGGTATCCTTTTCATACAGCGTCGGGGCTGCCTTTTCAGTATCAGCTGAAGGTTGGGAAAAATGGTCAGTGGAATCGGGAGCTGCTGATCGACCGCAGGGAGAACAGCAAAAGTCTGGCATGGAGCAGTGTGAAAATGGCTTTTAAGAATTGTCAGGAAATGGCTCAGACGAAAGAGGTTGTGGAACGTCCGAAGAGCCATGGTGA
>OBLO01003682.1_pt1 | contig 10760 bp, 6 predicted proteins | sample 1519401 | NCBI WGS metagenome assembly OBLO01 (sample SAMEA2602897, study PRJEB22501) | metagenome | reverse complement strand
CCGCGCTGCGTGGCATCAAGTCGAAGGCCAAGGTTTCGATGAAGACCCCGATCCTTTCCGTGCAGCTGGGCGTTTCCGATGAAGCGCGCGAATCCATCGAAAGCGCATTGGGCGATATCGCCGAGGCCGGTCGCGTGGTCGGACGCATCTCCTTCATGGGAGCGGCCGCCGCACTGAAGGCCGTCAAGGAAACCGCCGAAGCAGCCAAGGAAGCCGTCAAGGAGGCCAAGGCTGATGCCGAAGCCGCCATCGACGTGATTGTGGCCGACAGCGAACTTGGAGAGCCGCCGGCTAAAAAGCCGAAGAACTAATGGCAACTGTAGGTGAAACCGGCAGCCTTCGTGGCAAAGCCGTTCACTTCACCTACAGACAGTCCACAGGACTGTCTGCTTAACGGCTCAGCCGGCTAAAAAGCCTAAGAGGGGATCTTCCGCGATTGGAAGGCCCCCTCTTTGTGTATCTGGATCCTATGTTCATACTTTTTTATAAAACGGGAACTGCAAGCAGATATTGAGATTGCGCGGCCTTAGCAGGCTGCGATTGCACAGGCATATCCGGATACAGCTTCTGCAAAGCCTGCTGCAATATTTCGGCAGCGGCCGCAATTTCAACGGTCTCGTCAATCAAATCGCTATTATCAGGCACAATCAACGTGCGATTTCCGGAACCAGCAATGCCGTATGCTGCAATCGGCAACGCACTTGTCATCAACATTTCGGAAGATGCGGTTTTTCCTGTTGTTCCAGTATTTTCAGATGCGGAATCTACCGAATCGCCATCGCTGGATTTCTTTGATTCCACTCCCCCGACTTTCGCAACGTTCTTCGACGTGGTATCGGCAGCCGCGCCAAATGACGATCGCAGGCCGCCCGCGTAGCTCATCACATCATCCATGCTGATGGCGTTCTTGTCGTCCACCAAGCTGGCCGCAGTACCGTCGGAAGCGTTCTGCTGATTGGCCGCATCCGCCTGCGCGCGTTCCTCTTTGCGTTGGGCCTTGATACGCGCCCGCTCGGCACGGCCCGCAAGCGACGTCTCCGAAGCCGAGGCAAGTCCCATAGACCCCTTCAACGTAACTTCCGAACCATCGACAGTATCGTCGGAACTGGTCGAATCATCACCTGCATCAAGCTGATCCGCAAAACGAAGCACGATCTGGTGGAACGCACTGGCCTGACCCGTGTGCTCGCTCGCATCCGCCAACGCCTGCATCGCATCGTCAACCCTGCTTGAAGCCGACTTCAACTTCTCATTGCCGTCAATGCTGTTGCGCACATCCGCAATCGCCTGAGATTCCAAGTTTTGCGCCGAACCTGCGGAAGCCCCCAATTCCTTAAGCCGAGCGGTGTACGCGTCGGTGAAATCCATGGAATACGGAATCATCGCCGAAGAAAGCTGCGACTGGCCGGCACTGTAATCCTTGGCGCCACGCTGCTGCTCCTCGCCCGCACGCTTGTTGAGTTCCGCCACCAAACCGGATGTGCCACGCTGTTCGATGGTGCGAATCACCTCGTTCACCGCGTCGGCGGCACCCGTATGTCGGTATGCGGCGCTCACATCGTTGACCGCGTTGGCCAGATCGACCACGGACTGCGCCACCGCAGTATCGCCATTCAGTTCGGCCGCGGTGCCGAGAATGGCGGTAAGTTGCGTGGTATCGCCAATCGATCCGGAAAGATGCGTCGTATACGAGCCGACGTACGCGTCGATATACCCGTTGAACGCCTGCTCATGTTCCTGCTCACGCTGGGCGATGGTCGTTTCGGCAAGCTCCTTTTCATGATCGCGCAGTTGTTCGAGCTGCGCGATGAGCTCATGGTTGCGTTGCGATCCGACATTCGTCAAACCATCCACCAATGTGGATGCGCGATCGGTCAAACTGGTGAGATTGCCATAGCAGCCAGTTCTTTCGGAATCGCAGGCAACAGCGGCGACAGACAGCGAACTCATGGTGAAGTTTTTCGCAGTCACATACGTATGAATCGTAAGATCCTCACCCGGCTTGCCTACCGCAGCGACCAATGTCGACGAATTGCCGGCAAACACAAGCACGCCTTCGTCTGAGGTCGCGTCATTGCCGACGCGGTTGGGAATGGTGAACGCGACGATCGGCGTCAGATCAGCCGTTTCCTCCGGTCGTTCCGATTTCAGATCGATGCGGATGCCGACCACGCCCGATGCACCGGAAATCTTGGATGCGCTGACGGTCGGACCGTCCAAAGTAAAGGTCGCCGTTATATCCCACGGCAGTTTCACACGCTCTTGCGGCACGCGCTGCGAAGACGTCGCGCCCTCATCTGCATTCATGTCCGTATCAGTTGCAGAAGCGGCGTCACTCGTCAAATACAAGCGGCCCGTCTCATCAACGGACTCATATGCGCTCATCACATCGTGCGAGGCCACCGCCGAGACGTACTCGCCGTTCCGACGCACCACATCAACCACATTCGAAACCCCGACCGCGCATACGGGAGCCGCCGAAACCAGCGTTACCGCAATGGACGCAGCCAGCATGTGCCGCAGATGGACACTCGCCACACGCATATCACGCTCACCACGCGTGCTATCGGCATGATGGGCACAAGATGCACGAAACGCAACAGAACGACGCATGCCGAGCCTCTCAATCGCAATCAAAACAACGTTCCAAAGCAATCAATGTAGCGCGCGGCATGCCCCGGCAAGAAACGATTTCGCGGAAAACAGACAGGTCAGGCGAATACGTCGAGCGCACCCGGATCGACGCCGTTCTCGGCGATACGCTTATGCCTGCGCTTGGCTTCGGTCACCACGAATTCGCGATACATTTCGGCGATGTCGGGATCCAACCCGGCATCGACAGCAATGCGGTGCAACCGTTCGATCTGGTAATCCTCACGCTTGTAATCGGCCGGCGCGAAACCCGCGCGGGCTTTCAGCACACCCACTTGGGACGTGTATTTGAAGCGTTCCGCCAGTAGGGAAACGATGGCCGTGTCGACATTGTCGATCGACTGGCGCAATGCAGCGATTTTCGCCACGGCATCGGCGACCTCGGGATTGCTTTGCGCGGTGCCCGCATCGATGACGGTTTCGATTTCATGCTCTTCTTCTGGCCGAAGCCAGTCATGTTCGCTATCGCTCATGCGTACAAGACTACCGCGCGCATGTCACTTGGAGAAGTACCGTTGCAGCACAATCGTGGTTTCCGTGCTCACCGGCACCGTTTGGTGGATGACGTTCAGCAGATCCTCAAGCTTGCTTGGCGAGGCTGCGCGCACGGTCAGCATGTAGCTGGGTGACCCAGCCACGGAATCGCACGACATGATGCCTTCGATATCCTGCAATTTGGCGGGAATCTCGGCTTCCTTGGAATAATCGATCGGCGTGACCGCAATGTAGGCACGTACGGCGAGGCCACGCTTTTCATCGTCGATAACGGCCTTGTAGCCGAGAATCACATTACGACGTTCCAGTTTCTGCACGCGCGATTGCACCGCGGAAATCGACAGTCCCGTAGCGTCCGAAAGCTGAGACAGCGTAGCGCGGCCGTCTTTCTCCAGCATGCTGAGAATGGTCTCGTCGATATCGTCGAATTGGCCCACGCTCGCATGCGTGGTGTCGGGTTCGTTGCCATTGCCTGTCATAGATGCCCCTTTCCAACAAGCATTCTGCATCAGTCCGGTAGGACCGACTCCCCTATGCAGCTCACGTTTCCGTCCATTACCATACCCACCCCAACACACAATCCGTCAACTGCATTTTCGTAACATTTCCAACGAATTTCGATTTTCAATCATTTTTCTCCTATTTTTTTCATATACCCCCTATATAGCAATACTATTTTCGTCTTTTTACTTTCGATTTCGTATTTTTTCGTGCGTCGATTTTTACATACCGTATGTCCACAACGTGATCATCCACATTGCCGAATCGTGCGAAACTTTCGAAAAACAATCGAAACGCATTCGAAAGTAATTGAAAACTGCAAAACGGAAAAACAGCCGAACAGAAAGACAGCCGAACGAAACAAAAGGGCCGCATGGCGATTGTCATACGACCCTTGGATACGTAACCGCAGATTGCGATTACCTGCGATTAGCTGTTGCCGTTATTCGCGGTATTGCCGCTCTGCTGGATCAGCGACGCCATGAAATCACGGTTGGTCGCGGTCTTCTTCAGACGCGGCACAAGCGTCTGGTAAGCCTGCTCAGGCTCCAGACCGCCAAGCAGACGACGCAGACGGTAGATAATCGGCAGCTCCTTCGGATCGGTGATGAGTTCCTCGCGACGGGTGCCGGAAGCGTTCACGTCAATGGCCGGGAACAGGCGCTTGTCTGCCAGTTCGCGGCTCAGGCGCAGCTCCATGTTGCCGGTGCCCTTGAACTCCTCGAAAATCACCTCGTCCATCTTGGAGCCGGTTTCCACCAGTGCGGAGGAGATGATGGTCAGAGAGCCGCCGTTTTCGATGTTACGAGCGGCACCGAAGAACTTCTTCGGTGGGTACAGCGCCTGGGCATCCACACCACCGGAAAGAATACGGCCGGAAGCCGGAGCGGCGATGTTGTAGGCACGGGCCAGACGGGTCATGGAATCAAGCAGCACCACCACGTCCTGGCCAAGCTCCACGAGACGCTTCGCGCGTTCGATGGCGAGTTCGGCGACGGTGGTGTGGTCGGAGGCCGGACGGTCGAAGGTGGAGGAAATGACCTCGCCCTGCACCGTACGTTCCATATCGGTGACCTCTTCCGGACGTTCGTCCACGAGCACGACCATCAGGTGGACTTCCGGATTGTTGGTGGCGATCGCGTTGGCGATGTTCTGCAGGGTGATGGTCTTGCCGGCCTTCGGCGGAGACACGATCAGGCCACGCTGGCCCTTGCCGATCGGCGCCACGATGTCGATGAGGCGGCCGGTGAGCTTGTTCGGCGTGGTCTCCTGCTTCAGGCGTTCCTGCGGATACAGCGGGGTGAGCTTGCTGAACTGCGGACGATGCTGCGCTTCCTCGACGCTCATGCCGTTGATGGAGTCGATGGACTGCAGCGGCACGAACTTCTGACGCTGGTTGCGGCGGTCGCCCTCACGCGGGGTACGGATGGAACCGTGCACGGCATCACCCTTGCGCAGCCCATACTTCTTGACCTGGCCCATGGAAACGTACACGTCGTTCGGACCCGGCAAATAGCCGGAGGTACGCACGAAAGCGTAGGAATCGAGCACGTCGACGATGCCCGCGACAGGCACGAGATCCTCTTTCGGCTCCTCGTGACGCTGTTCGCGTTCAACATTGCGATCCGTGCGCTCGTTGCGCTCGACGCGATCGTTACGCTCGTTGCGATCATTGTTACGGTCGCCGGTACGGCCACGACGCTCGTCACGCTCGTCATAATCGCGGTCACGGCCACGCAGGCGACGGCCACGACGATCCACGCGGTCACCCCTATCGCTGACGCGACCGCGACCACGACGCGCGAAATCACCGTCTTCAGCCTCGTCACGACGTTCGTCATCATCACTGCCCTGCGAAGGCAACGTGGCGAGAATGTCATCAAGATCGCGCACAACGTCCTCATCCTTCGGCCCTTCCACCGCACGACGGCGACGGCGCGGCTCAACGTCGGACGCATCATCCTTACGATGGCGACGACGATCATCCTGCTTCGGCGAAGCATCGTCCAATCCCAGTTCGGCCAGCAGATCGGTGGCAGCGTCCGCATCACGGCGGCGACGGCGCTTCGGAGCCTCATCGATGCTGTCCAGGGCGTTCACCGCGGCCATGACATCGGCCGCCTCCTCGCTCGTCGGAGCCTCAGCCTGCTTGCGACGGTCAGCACGCTCGGTGCGCTCGGCACGTTCCGTCTGTTCGGAGCGCTCCGCACGCTCAGCGCTATCAGCACGTCCGGCAAGGGTCTTCCTAACGGTTTTGGCCGTCTGCTTTTCGGACTGCTCAGCCTCGTTGGCTTTGCTTTCGGCAGCCTCGTTGGACTTGCCGGATTCCTCAGCCGTGTTCGCCGCGACCTCAGCGTCTGCGGTTTGGGCTTCAGCAGGAGCCACCGGAGCGGCCGGTACAGCGGACTTCGGAGCTCGCACGGTCACACCGGCAGGCGCTTCACCGCCGGAACGAGCGGCCTGAAGCGTCGCGATAAGTTCCGGCTTACGCATGGTGGAGGTGCCACGAAGGCCCATCTGCTTGGCGAGCTCCTTGAGCTCAGGCAGTTTCATGTCTTCAAGATTCGGGCTGGTTGCCACTGGTTTTTGCCTTTCCCCTAGCTTTCGCAAGCACACGCCTGCAACAGCTGTAAAAAGAGATACGGAAATTTCCGCCACTGAAAGTCCGCCGCGAAATATCACGGTTTTCGAACTTCCCTAACCATACAACGTCATCCAGACCAACGCAACGTAGGCGTGCCAACGTATTCATGCCAATCAAGCATTCAAGTCAATGACAAATCGCAAATCACAATGCGAAAGACCCGCCATGCGATCACATGACGGGTCTTTCGCTTTACCACATGCTTTACAGCAACAGGTGCAGGTCTTGCCGGAACCTACTTTTCCTCGTGATAGCTCTTATCGGTATTGACGGACCATACGTTCTTCTTGGACGTCTTGCCGTTCTTGATATTGCCGACGGCCTCGATTGCGGTGGCCATGGAATGATCCATGTTGTTGTAACGATGCTGGCCGTTGCGGCCGACGCAATACAGATTGCCGAAGGAATCGAGGTATTCCACGAGCTCAGGCATGCGATCGTAGGTGTCGAAATATGCCGGATACGCCTTCTTCACGCGCTCACGATGGGAGTCGATCACGTCTTGCGGACCGTTGATGATCTGCATGCGCGTAAGCTCCTGGATGGCGAACTTCTTCGCTTCCTCGTCAGACATGTTCCAGAAGGAATCGCCTTCTTCGCAGAAGTATTCAAGACCGATCCACACGGTGTTGTCAACGTCCTTGACCAGGTACGGGCTCCAGTTGTTGAAGATCTGCAAACGGCCGACCTTGTAGCCCGGATCCTGCACGTAAATCCAGCAATCCGGCACGATCGGCGGGTTGCCGAGGGTGGGAATGTCGGTGGTGTTCGACAGGCGCAGGTGCTTGACGAGCAGACCAACGGTCACGAAGTCGCGGTACGGCAGGCCGTTGGCGATTTCGGTCATGTCCTTCGGCGCGGGCTGGCTGGAAGCGTCCACGGCGTTGATGAGATCCTTGACGGGCATGGAGGAGATGAAGTCGTCCGCGGCCATTTCGGTGCGGTTGCCTTCGGAATCCTCATATACCACGGATGCGATCTTGCCGTCGGCCTGGCGAATCTCCACCACGTTCGCGTCGGTGATGACCTTCACGCCCGCGGCCTCGCAGTTGGCCTCGACGGTTTCCCACAGCTGGCCCGGACCATACTTCGGATACCAGAATTCCTCAATCAGCGAGGTTTCAACCTCAGCATTGCTGCGCTTCTTCGGCAGGAGCTTCTGGAACGCGTTCTTCAGCACGCCCATAATGCTCAGGCCCTTGACGCGCTGCGCACCCCAATCGGCGGAAATCTGGGACGGATGGCGACCCCACAGCTTCTCGGTGTACCCCTCGAAGAACATGGAATACAGCTTGCGGCCGAAACGATTGATGTAGAAGTTCTCCAGATTGTCTTCCGGCAGCTTGTGCACCATGGACTTCAGGTAGCTGAAGCCGGCAACAAGCGTAAGCTTCGGACCCATGGCCTTCAACGTGTTGGCGCTCAGGGAAATCGGGTAGTCAAAGAAGTGGCGGTTCCAGTAAATACGAGACACGCGATGACGCTTAAGCATCACCTTGTCTTCGACTTCCGGATCCGGTCCGCCCGGTTCCATATCGTGCTCGCGACCGAGCTTCTTGTCATCATAGCTTGGCGCGCCCTGCAGCGGCAGGACCCCCTTCCACCAATCCATGATGCGTTCGTCCTTCGAGAAGAAACGATGGCCGCCAATATCCATACGGTTGCCATCATGCTTGACGGTGCGGGAGATGCCGCCGAATTCGCGGGTCGCTTCCAACACAGTCACGTCGTAGTTCTCGGAGCCACCGTCCTTGACGAGCTCCCAAGCGGCAGTCAGGCCTGCAGGGCCACCGCCGATAATCACCACGGATTGCTTTTGCGTCACTTTGAGGTCTCCTTATGAAAACAAAAATCCCTGATAGTCTACCCGAGGGTAGGGAAACGAACACCGCAACTTGTGCGAATGCTTACAAAATCAAGCCAAGTCAGCCGGATATACGGCTATCGCATCATGCAAAACGCAATCATCAAACCGGCCGATGCACGACCCGACTGCGAGGCCAAAGCGCGCAACCACATTACGCAATCCAACTACGCGACCAGCAACCGCACAACTGGCAACCGCGTGACCGGCAACTGCGCAGCTAGATGGAATCAGGAATGTCAATATCGGTTTTCTGCACTTCCTCAACATTGACATCCTTGAACGTGACGATACGCACGTTCTTGACGAAACGACTGGAACGATAGACGTCCCACACCCAAGCATCAGTCAGGCGCACGTCGAAATACACGTCCTGGCCTGCGGAACGCACATTGAAATCGACTTTATTCGCCAAATAAAAGCGACGTTCCGTTTCAACAACATACGTAAACAGCTTGATTACGTCGCGATACTCCTTATACAGAGCCAGTTCCGCGTCGGTTTCGTAATTATCGAGATCCTCGGCGCTCATCACTTACCTTCCGTATCGCGCTTGCGACCACGACCAAGCGTGCGCCACCAAGCTTCCTTCGACGTCTTACGCTCGCCCGCCGTGTACGGCCAGCTGTTTTCGGCATCGGCATCGCCAGTAACGGACTTGCGATCATCATGCTCGCTTTGTCGCGCAGGTTCCGCGCCTTCCGCGTCCTTCCGCACAGCCTCGGCCACGTCACCAGCACCATCGGAAGAAGCTTTCTGCACGGATTGCGCAGCTGCCGCGGCATCGTTGACATCCGTACCTTCCGCATCATGCTTCGAAGCATTCTTCTCATTCAGTCGGATGGCAATGGAATGCTCGCGCGCGCTCAACGCTTCCTTGACGCCCGGATTATCTTCGATCACATGCATGCCGAACGCGTCAAGCGAACGGATCGGGTCGAACTCGTCAACCAGCGTGTCCATAACGATCAGATCCTGGTAACGGTTCTGCGAAGCGTTCCACAAGGCGTCGCGCGAACGACCGGACGGCACGAATCCCAACGACTGGTACACGGACACGGAACGCGTGTTCTGCTCGGGCACGGCAACCCAAATGCGATGCATGCCAAGGCCTGCCGGTTCCGGCGCAAGTCCGTACGTCATCACGCGCGGCATGATGTCACGCGAATAGCCACGGCCGCGGTAATCCTTGCCAAGCACCACCTGAATGCGCGCGGAACGAGCCCAACCGTCAATATCGATCAGGAAAATCATGCCAATCACATTGTCGGAATTCGCGGCATCGATCTCGCCATCGCCATCATGGTCGGCTTCGGTGATGATGGACCATGCGATCGTGCGACGCGACTCCGGATCCCCCACACCGGATTCGGTCGGCGTTTCGCCTTGGGACCATGCCACGGAACGACGCACCCACGCATGCACCGCGCCACGCTCGGCAACCCGATCCTTGCCGGTGATTCCGGAAGCGCCGATGTACGCCCCAATGGCGTCCATACGTTCAAGATCTTCGATCACGGACGGACGCAGATGCACCATCTCGCCCTTGATAGACGGAATGACGATGAGATCCGGCAATTCACGCGACTGCTGGTCCAACTGCTCCTGTGTCGCAGCCTCAACTTGTTCTGGCATTATTCCTGTCCCCTACATCATTGCAGGCACGACCGTCGCCGCACCCATACCGAGGGTATTGTACCCGACTGTATGTCAGCTGTGAATCCGCGCGGCGGCAATCGCTGTACATATTCCTCTACCAGCATAACCTGATGTTGAAGGACATGTCGGCAATCGTAAGAAAATGCGCTTCGCGATTATGTATTCTCTTTCTTTGAAATCCCTTTTCCGGAATAACGAAAAGAAAACGCACGTCCCAAGCTTTTTGGAACGTGCGTTTTCCTGCGATTCAACAATCGGCTGTAATCGTCAGCAATCGTTGTAAACGTTACTTGATCTTGCTCATCACGATCTTGGTGACGGCCTTTGCGTCAGCCTGACCGCGAGTGGCACGCATGACGGCACCAATGATGGCGCCCATCGGCTTCATATTGCCGCTCTTGAGCTTTTCAACGATGTCAGGATTGGCTGCGAGAGCCTCATCCACGGCCTTTTCGAGAGCGCCGTCATCAGACACGACCTGGAAGCCATGCTTCTTGACGACCTCATCCGGAGTGCCTTCGCCAGCAAGCACACCGGCGACGGTCTGCTTGGCCAGCTTGTCGTTGAGCTTGCCATCGGCGATCAGCTTCTCAACCTCAGCCACATCGGCCGGAGCGATCGGTAGCTCTTCGAGGCTCACGCCCTTGTTGTTGGCTTCACGGCTCAGCTCGCCCAGCCACCACTTCTTGGCACCTGCGGCGGTGGCACCAGCCTTGACGGTCTCCTCAAGCAGATCCAGAGCGTCGGCATTGAGCACGTCACGCATCTCCAAATCGTTGAAGCCCCACTCGCCCTTCAGGCGGTTGCGGCGCTCGCGCGGCATTTCCGGCATCTGAGCCTTCATCTCTTCGATGTGCTCCTTGGTGATGTGCAGCATCACCAGATCCGGATCCGGGAAGTAGCGGTAGTCGTCGGCATCGGACTTCAGACGGCCGCCAGCGGTGG
>OBLO01003675.1_pt1 | contig 10771 bp, 9 predicted proteins | sample 1519401 | NCBI WGS metagenome assembly OBLO01 (sample SAMEA2602897, study PRJEB22501) | metagenome | reverse complement strand
AAAGAAAATGAAATCAATGTGCATCGTAAATCCGAAGCCATGTATGGTGATGACTAATGTCAGCACCATACATATTTTTTAAAGAAAGGAGTTGAATCAGTATGATTTCGAAAGAACGACTCAGAAAAATCATTTACAATAATACAATTTTTGATACTGCAACGGATTTAAACACGCATTATGACAAACATAACGCATCTATCCAGAAAGATGTGGACCGTGCAATATCCTCAGGAAAAATGGCTAAAGCAGAGGTGTCGCCGATTGGTTTTACTATGTCAGATACAGCAGATGAGAATATCGAGAATGTTCCTGACAACATCACATTGAAGTATACAGATGGTACAGAGTATGTGATTGATGGGGAAGATGCCTATAATACAATTGTAAGCTTAAAAGACAGCGGAAAATCCTGGTATGTATTTAATCGGCTGGTTGATACAGGGAAAATTCAGTCTTTGGATATCAAAGGGCATTATTGTAATTTTGAGGATGAAAGTCAGGAAAATTACGACAGAATATATACGATTGCGGAATAGGCTGCAGAAGAGGTAAATATACATAGGTACATTCAGAGTGGGATGTTTGAAGATTGCGAATGCTGCCGTATAAAATATTAGCCGGTATATATTGATTTTAGGATCAACATGTACCGGCTGTTTTATCTTTTGTAAACAGGATTCCTCTTGTTAATATTGGTTTGAGTATAACTGTTTACAATTTATTAATTTCTTCATTTGTAGGATGACCTTTTGAAGTTATTGGTCTTGTAACAGGTATTTACAGAATTATTGACCAGATTCATACAGCAACCAATGCAACCGGTGACCTTGTTGTGGCAGCCTGTGTGGCATCCACAGAGGGAACACTGGATCGTACAGCACCGGCTTATACGGGAGATGTAAAAAAATAACGCTGTGAAGCCTCAGCCTTTTTGGTGTTTCGTCTTGCGAAGCAGGAAATTTCATTATATAATGAGCGTTAGCAAGAAGTGTGTCATCGTCATAGGGCATCATAGATTTTGATGAGGAAGGATGAGCATTGTTCTGAGACAGCATAAACAGGAATGATGACAGAATGAGGGATAGAATAATGAACAGAGAGTTCAAAGATGCGCTGGAGGATTCTCCGGTTATAGCAGCCATAAAAGATGATAATGGCCTGAAGGAATGTCTGAAAAGTGACATTCAGGTTGTTTTTATTTTATATGGAGATATCTGCAATATCGCGGATATTGTAGATACGGTGAAACAGGCAGGAAAGATGGCACTGGTTCATCTGGATTTGATCAATGGCCTTTCTGCCAAGGATGTAGCGGTTGATTTTATAAAAAAATATACAAAAGCTGACGGTATTATTTCGACAAAACCTGCATTGATCAAACATGCAGGCGAGATTGGACTTACATCGGTGCTGCGTTTATTTGTCATCGATTCCATGGCTTACGAGAATATTCAGAAGCATGTGAAGGGGGCAAGACCGGATGTCATTGAGGTACTGCCGGCACTGATGCCGAAGGTTGTGAAAAGAGTTTGTCGAATTTCGCAGATTCCGGTTATTGCAGGAGGGCTTGTGTCGGACAAGGAAGATGTGATGTCTCTTTTGCAGGCAGGCGTTGTCAGTGTGTCGTCGACAAATAAAGAAATCTGGTTTATGTAAACAACAACAGGAAGAGGAAATAGAAGATGATTGTATATTTTATACGGCATGGAGAGACAGATTTCAACAAACGCTGTCTCATACAGGGAATGAGCGACATTCCATTAAATGACAAGGGGATTCAGCAGGCTGGCATTGCGGCGGAGTGGTTTGAAAAGCAGAATATTACATTCGACAGAGTTTTTGCAAGTCCACTTGTGCGGGCAAGAAAGACGGCAGCCATCGTTTCGGGCAGAACATTTGAAGAAGTGCAGCCTGATGCAAGAATCCGTGAGATGGATTTTGGTGTAGATGAAGGAAAGCCGTATTCGCTGATTAAGGATTTATTTGATGCACCGGAGTCTTATATTCCGCCGGAAGGTGCAGAGAGTATTGAAGAACTGCAGACCCGTGCACAGAAATTCCTGGATATGCTGTCAGAAATGGCGGCATCAGATGAAAGTGTACATACTGTGCTGGCTGCTTCTCATGGGGCTGCTTTGAGAGGTATTATGAGCTGTATCAATCACTGTGAATTGAAAGACTTCTGGCGGTCAGGACTTTCAAACTGTTGTGTTTATAAAATTCATCTGGAAAATAATGTGTGGGTGGAAGACGGGCTGATGCATCCGATTGAGGAGGCAGAACAGTTTAAATCCGGCAAAACCAAGGAGGCATAGAAGCAGAATGATTAAAAAGATATTGAGTCTGGTTGATCAGAAATTATTGAGATTTATCATTGTCGGCTGTATTAACACCGTTGTCGGTACGGCCATCATGTTTGGTCTGTATAATTTGGCATCCTGCAGTTACTGGGTGTCATCTGCAGCCAATTATATTTTGACGAGTATTTTGAGCTTTTTCCTGAACAAGTATTTTACATTCCAGAATAAAGAACGTTCATGGAAGCAGGTGGCGAAATTTATCATTAACATAGCGGTATGCTATGTGCTGGCCTATGGCATTGCAAAACCGGTTGTTATGTACATATTATCCGGCGCCGGTCAGAAGATTCAGGAGAATGCAGCCATGCTTGCCGGTATGTGTCTGTTCACCGGATTTAACTATATCGGACAGCGTATGTTCGCATTCAAAGAATAATTTCCCCGGAGCGCAGCAGTCCGTCGATACGATAAAAGTCATTATTTTTGAAAAAATTTAAATTTTTTCAAAAAAAGGCTTGCATTTTTCAAAAGCATCTGGTATTATAAGTGAGCACGCAGAAGTGGCGGAATGGCAGACGCGCTAGATTCAGGTTCTAGTGAGGTAACACTCGTGTGGGTTCAACTCCCATCTTCTGCATGATTTATAAAAACCTGAGTAGAGAAGGAATCCTAAGTGGATTCCTTTTTTGCTTTATGCAATATGTCATGTGGCTTATCAGGTATATCTGTGAGAAGATCGGCATTGCAGACAGTCAGGAGTCGTGGCGTTCCTATGACTGGATGAATAAAAAAATCATCGAAAGACTGGACAAAACGCAGCTGTAAGCAGCATGCAAAGGCACCGGTTGAATGACAAAAAACACAATTAGACACTTTTTGAAATAAGTGACCATTAATGAACAAAAAATATGCGATTGATGGTTGTAAATTATCCTGTCCATTAATATAATATTTTTTATGAGAAAATCAACATGTTATCTATTAATGGAACAATTTATGAAAAAGGAGCATTTTTATGAGAAATGCATTTAGGATTTTTCGCCGGGATTTGAAGCGGATTTTGCGCAACCCGGCAGCATTACTGGTCGTCATAGGTGTGTCGATCATTCCGTCGCTCTATGCATGGTTCAATATTGTTGCAAACATTGATCCTTATGCCAACACCTCTGGTATTAAGGTAGCTGTTGCCAATAATGATCAGGAGGCGTCGAGCAATGGCCTTTCGATCAATGCGGGTGATGAGATTATTACGAATCTGAAGGAAAATGATCAGCTGGGATGGACCTTTGTGTCGGAAGATGAAGCCGTTGAAGGCGTCAAATCCGGCAAGTATTATGCGGCGATTGTTATTCCGAACAATTTCAGTGAATCATTGTTAAGTGTCCTTTCAGGCAAGCTTAATACACCGGAACTGGAATACTATATCAATGAGAAAGCCAATGCCATTGCACCGAAGATCACAAGTACGGGTGCAAGTACGATCCAGTCTCAGATCAACAGTACATTCTCATCGGTTGCAGCAGAGTCTGTGTCGGATGTTGTTAAAAATTCTGTGACAGATGTAGCAGATGCTGTAGGCAATGTGAATACGGACATCAATGAGATGCTGAAGAAGGCAGATGCCAATATTCAGGCGTACGAAGATTTGTTGGACAAGTTTAACAACAGTTCTGATTCTACCAAGGATCTGATTTCAGATGCCCAGAAGGCAGCAGGTTCACTGGATGACGCAGCGGCCTCAGGCGCATCTGCTCTGGATGACGCGGATACGGTCATTCAGAATACGAGAACAGCAGCCGGAGATTTTTCCGCCATCCTGTCCTGGTCACTTTCCAATGGAGAGCTGCTTTTGAACCAGGCACATAGTTCTGCTTCAGAGGGGCTGACAGAGTTGGAAGCCAAGGCAGGCAAGATTAATACGACGGTTGGCGATGCACTGGATTCAGCCAATTCTGTTGTATCATTAAATGGTGAGATCCTGAATAATATGCAGGATCTTGTGAATCAAGTGACTGATGAAGTGGATGGACAGATTGCCAATGATATCATTGACAGACTGAACAGCAATATTGCCAGTCTTCAGGAGCAGAATGACAAGAATCAGAAACTGATCGACAGTCTGACTGTAGGCAATAACAGCATTTCGGATGCAATCTCCACAACATCCACAACACGTGAACAGCTGTCAGGAATTGCTTCTGACAGTATCGGCAGTATCCATGCTTTCAGGATTTCCATGGCTCAGAATGTTATTCCTGAACTGGACAAAACACTGGATACATTCTCAAGTCTGACGGGTGAGTTGTCAGGTCTGCTCAATGGCGTACCGACAGCTTCCGAGCAGTTCCAGTCGGTTTTTGATCAGCTGGATACAAGTCTTGCGGATATCAGGGACGCTTTAAGCGGTACGACCTCTGCACTGACAAGTGTCAGCGGCAGGCTGAATGACATCCAGAGTGATATGAATGCGCTTGTAAGTTCCGATACATATAACAAACTGCTCAAACTGGAAGGCATTGATGCTGACCAGATTTCTGAGTTTATGGCATCGCCGGTTGAACTGGATACAGAGACTTATTTTGCAGTGAAGAATTACGGTTCTTCCATGATTCCATTCTATTCCAACCTGGCAATCTGGGTGGGCGGTATTGTTCTGATCGCGATCATTAAGATGGAAGTAGACAGAGACAAATCTATGAAAAACTATACGGCATCAGAGATGGATATGGGCAGATGGCTGCTGTATGTCGTGATCGGTGTCATTCAGGGCTTTGTTGTGTGCCTGGGTGATACGCTGCTTCCGGGGGCGCAGGTCGTGCATCCGGTAAGGATGGTTATTCTCGGTATGATTCTTTCTTTTGTCTATGTTAATATTATTTATGCATTGTCTATTTCATTCAAGCATATCGGCAAGGCATTGTGCGTTATCCTGGTTATTCTTCAGATTCCGGGATCATCAGGTACATACCCGATTGAAATGACACCGGCATTCTTCCAGAACCTGCACCCGTTTCTTCCGTTTGCGTATGGCGTCGGTGCTATGAGAGAATGTGTAGCAGGTGTATATGGACATATCTATGAGAAAGATATACTGATTCTGTTGTTATGCTATGTGCCGATTTCACTGCTGATCGGACTTGGTCTCAGGCCGGCCCTTGCCGGACTGAACCGCCTGTTTGACAGAAAGCTTTCAGAGACAGAGTTTATGATCTGTGAAGAACCGGATGAAACACTCAGCCGTCATGAACAGCTGAGAATGCTTTTGAAGGCATCTCTGTCTGTTGACAATCTGAGAGAAGAGACAGCTGCAAAGGCACAGGCTTTTGAAGGCAATTATAAGAAGATGGTGCGTTTCGGATTCCTGGCGATCATCATTATTCCGCTGATTTTCCTTGTTCTGATGTTCAGTCTGGAATCAAAGATCGTATTCCTTGTCCTGTGGATCCTTTCGATCATTATTATCGCTGTATGGCTGATCGTTGTTGAATTTATTCACAATAATCTGCAGGAACAGCAGAAGATTGCAGGTATGTCCTTTGATGAAATGCTTGAGAAATTCCGTGGAAAGGAGAAGGAATAATGAAGAATATTCTGCGTGTTTTTAAGAATGACTTAAACAAGATTCATAATAATGTTATTGCCATGATCGTTATCATGGGTATTCTTGTTATTCCGACTCTTTATGCATGGTTCAATATTGCAGCCAGCTGGGATCCGTATGGCAGTACGGATGGCCTGAAAATTGCCGTGGCCAGCGAGGATGCAGGGTATACAAGTGAACTGATCAACGTGGATCTGAATCTTGGTGATGATGTCATTAAGGCATTGAAGGAAAATGACAATTTCAACTGGGTCTTTACAGATGCAGATGATGCAGCCGATGGAGTTAAATCCGGCAAATATTATGCGTCCCTTGTTATTCCTGAGGATTTTACCAAGGATATGATGAGTGTTTTTACCAGTGATGTGACACATCCTCAGATTATTTATTATATTAATGAGAAGGAAAATGCCATTGCACCAAAGGTTACTGAAAAGGGTGCCAACGCTGTACAGCAGCAGGTGAATGACACTTTCATTGAAACCGTTTCCAAAACAGCGCTGGAGGCAATCCAGCTTGTCAGCAATGCTGCTGATGATGAAGATGATCAGGAGTTGGCAGACAAACTGTCAAAAACCCTGAACCAGGTAGCTTTTGATTTGAGCAGTGCGGCCAATACAGTGCAGTCCTTTGCAAATCTGACAAAATCGGGTGCGTTGATGCTGGATTCAACCACTGAATTTCTGAAGCAGTCCGGCTCTGGTGCAGAAAACAGTGTCGAGGCTTTTGATAAAGCCGGTGAGGGCATTGATTCATTAAACAGCGCTTTGACAGGTACCACAAAGACGATTTCTGATGCATTGGCACAGAACAAGGAATTCTATACAGCTGTGTCAGATGCGGTGGGCAAAGCGCTGGATTCTTATAATACAGATGCGGAGGCTTCCGCAGATGCTTTATATGCCGTATCAGACAGAATACAGGATGTGATCGACCGCTATACAGAGATAGAAAATTCCCTGACAGACATCGGCAATGATTTTGATTCCCTGAAGATTTTAAACACAGCTATCAGAGATATCAATGGTTTGATCGATACGGCGATTGCAAGACAGACAGCCATTCGGGACAAGATCAATGAAGCCGCCGGCAGTCTGACAACACTGACAGGGGATGCATCGGATCTCAAGAAAGAAATAAATGATCTGATCGCACAGACAACGGATTCCGTTGAAGAAGTAAAGACAAGCTATGAAGAGAATGTCAAGAGTGGTCTGAATGATCTGGCAGGCAGTCTGTCATCCACAGATTCCTCCATTACATCTATGTTCACAGCGTTGAATGACAGTGTCCAGGATATTGCAGGTGTCACCGACAATGCATCCGGGGATCTGTCGGATGTTCAGAAAACATTGGAAGATTCGGTGAATCTGTTAAAAGATGCTTCTGACAAACTTACCACAGCATCCAGGAAAGTATCAGACAGCGGCAGTATGGATGCCCTGACCGATCTTCTGGAGGAAAGTCCTGAGAGCATGGCTTCATTCATTGCTTCTCCGGTAAAACTTCATGAGAACCAGATTTATCCGATTGAGAACTATGGTTCTGCAATGGCACCGTTCTATTCAACACTGGCCATCTGGGTTGGTGCGGTTGTAATGGCGGCTATGCTGAAAGTTACTGTGTCAGAGAATGCGAAGAAGAGACTAAAGAATCCAAAGGAACATCAGCTTTATTTTGGACGAATGATCCTGATGGTTTGCCTCGGTATTCTGCAGAGTGCACTGATCTGTCTGGGAGATTTGTATTTCCTCGGTATTCAGTGTGAACATCCGTTGATGTTTATTATCACGGGCTGTTTTTCAAGTCTGATCTATGTCAATATTATTTATGCTTTGACGGTTTCCTTTGGCGATATCGGTAAGGCAGTTGCTGTTGTACTGATGGTTATGCAGGTAGCCGGAAGCGGCGGTACATTCCCAATCGAATGTGCACCGAAGTTCTTCCAGGTTGTATATCCACTGCTGCCTTTCGTACACAGTATGAATGCGATGCGTGAGTGTATTGCCGGATTCTATGGCAATTATTACATGGTTGCGATGGCTAAGATGGCATTATATCTGATCCCATCCCTGCTTCTCGGTCTACTTCTCAGAAAGCCGATTGTCCGACTCAATGAAGTGTTTATCGAAAAACTTGAAAGTACAAAACTGATGTAACGGGAAACCGGTACAACAAGAAACAGATACAACAAGAAAAGCCCCTTTACAGAAAGGGGTTTTTTCTGTACAATGGAACTATTGAAGAATAAGATATTTTGCAGCTGCAAAGAGGTTGAAGGGCTGCAAAATGATAATGAAAGGAAGATATACAATGACAAATCCAGTTGTAACAATTACAATGACAAACGGAGATGTGATGAAGGCAGAATTATACCCTGAAATCGCTCCGAATACAGTGAATAACTTTATTTCCCTCGTTCAGAAAGGCTTTTATGATGGCCTGATTTTTCACAGAGTTATTTCCGGTTTTATGATTCAGGGCGGTGATCCGCAGGGTACAGGTATGGGCGGTCCAGGCTACAGCATTAAGGGTGAATTCGCCATGAATGGTGTGAGAAATGATCTGAAGCATACAAGAGGTGTTCTGTCTATGGCACGTTCCATGATGCCGAACTCAGCAGGTTCACAGTTCTTCATTATGCATGCCAATGCACCGCATCTGGATGGACAGTATGCAGCATTCGGCAAGGTTGTTGAAGGTCTTGATGTTGTTGATAAGATTGCATCTGTCAGAACAGGATGGCAGGATAAACCGGTTGAAGAGCAGAAGATCCAGTCTATGACAGTGGAATTGTTCGGTGAGACTTATCCGGAACCGGAGAAATGCTAATAAGCAACAGCTGAGTATGGCTGCCGCAAGATGCCGTTATCGCAGAGTGATCTGCGGCATTTTGGGCGGCCATTTTTAGAAGGGAGGGTGAGAGATGGCGATTCTTGTTGTGCGGATTGAAGATGTGTCAACCCTTTTAATGAATGAGTTTTTTGACTATAACGGAAGGTGTTATGCCCTGACTCGCTCAAGGAAAGAGAATACGGATGTTTGTATCAACCTTGAGGATTTTTATGAGGGAACGGTTCAGAGCGAAAGTCTGGAGGACATACCGGTGGTCTTTGTAAAAGCACAGGATGACGGCTGGGCTGTGATCGGGTACTATAAGCGGGCAGAAGTGCGCAAGAAGATCATGCGTCCGTCTCTGTTCCTTGAAGGTAATATCCGGGCAGACGTCAGAGAAGCATGGCTGTTTTCTGAGGATGAGCGGAAGCAGATATTTGCAGCACATTTCGGAGAGCGGTATTATGAGGTTGTAGAAGATGATGATGCTCGTTATCAACCGTTGATGGCGTGTATGACAGACAACCCTGGACAAAACAGTCTGCTGCGGTATGATTGTGTGGATATCTTTCTGCAGAGTACCATCCGGAATCAGTATGAGGCGTGTCTGGCAGAATGCGAACGACTGGCTTCGGCGCTGATGTGTGAGATATGTACGGATCTGAGGGAAATCAAGCGGCTTGAAGTGTGTGGACGGCAGGCGGCTGTGCTGAACGGCAGAGAAGCAGACGGCTATTATTATGAAGCGATGGCGGATGAGCAGTTGGGCAGAGTACGACAGGGCATGAAAGCCATCGAGAAAGCCCTTCGTATCGAACCGGAGGGGGCGGATCTGATGGCGCTCAAAGGACAGCTCCTTGTGGGTATGGGAAAGGCTGATGCAGCGGCACAGTGGTTTCACAAGGCCTGGTATGAAAGTGGAGATGATGATTATCTGATGTTGGAAGGCCGGGCATGGCTTTTGGATGAAAAGCCGGATGATGCACTGGATTGTTTCAAGAAGATCAGCGACAAAGGACTTCTGGATGCGGCCGGGATCAACCTTAAAGACATGGAGCAAAGGTGGCCGCCGGTCAGCGCCAGAGGGGTTCGGGGTTAACAGAAGAAACTAGTACATCGTTTTCGAAATAACTACACCATTCACTTGCCTGCGGAATGAAAGGAGCGGATTTCATGAGTGAACAGGAAAACATTTTCAAGTTAAAAGCAATGATTGAGGCATCGGATAATATTGTATTTTTCGGTGGTGCAGGGGTATCTACAGAAAGCGGTATTCCGGATTTCAGAAGTGAGACAGGTATCTATAATACCGTTCACAAATACGGCTGTTCACCGGAACAGATTCTTTCTCATACATTTTTTATGAGAAAGCCGGAGATTTTCTATGATTTTTACAAGTCAACCATGGTTTACAGAGAGGCAGAACCTAATGAAGCCCATAAGGCACTGGCGAAACTGGAGAAGATCGGTAAGCTGAAAGCAGTTGTTACACAGAACATTGACGGACTGCATCAGAAAGCCGGTTCAGAGAAAGTCTATGAGCTCCATGGCACCATTATGAAGAATTACTGTATGAAGTGCGGTCAGTTCTATGATCTGGATTATGTGACGGCTTCCGAGGGTGTGCCGAGATGTGAGAAGTGCGGCGGTATGGTGAAACCGGATGTTGTGCTTTATGAAGAAGGCCTGGATGATACCACCATCAGCAAGAGTGTGCGGGCCATTGCGGAAGCGGATGTGCTGATTATCGGCGGTACATCACTGAATGTTTATCCGGCAGCCGGTTTTATTAATTACTACCATGGCAATAAGCTGGTACTGATCAATAAGAGTGAGACACCATATGATCATGAGGCCAACCTGCTGATCCATGACAGCATTGGCAAGGTATTGAAAGCCTGCGTGGCAGATTTGTAGAAAGTGCAGTGCAATCTGAGAAATGCTTTTGTACATTCGATGATAAATGTATATTTTTGGACATTTTAACTAAAAATATATTGAAATAGGAGATATAAAGCGTTATAATGTCTAT
>OBLO01003674.1_pt1 | contig 10775 bp, 7 predicted proteins | sample 1519401 | NCBI WGS metagenome assembly OBLO01 (sample SAMEA2602897, study PRJEB22501) | metagenome | reverse complement strand
GCGACCACCGAGATCTACACTCTTTCCCTACACGACGCTCTTCCGATCTTGTAGCAACACGAAGTGTCTGATTCTCGATCACCATGTCGATCATATCGAATAATTTCGGAAGTCTCTGCCCCGTCTTTGCAGACACATACATAATCTCTGCATAAGGCATAAATGAAAGAATTCTTCGAACTTCATTCTCATACTCACGCATTGTCTTATCATTCTTCTCAATTGCATCCCATTTATTCACAACAATAATGATGCCTTTTCCTCTCTCATGTGCGATCCCGGCAATCTTCGCATCCTGTTCTGTCACGCCTTCTTCTGCATCGATCACGATCAGCACCACATCTGCACGTTCCACCGCAGTTACTGTACGGATAATACTGTAACGTTCCAGTTCTTCTTTGATCTTATTCTTGCGGCGGAGTCCTGCTGTATCGATAAATACATATTCTTTTCCATTATGCATAATGTTCGTATCAATTGCATCTCTTGTTGTACCGGCAATATCTGATACGATTACACGGTCTTCTCCGACCAGCTTGTTGATGATCGAAGACTTTCCAACATTCGGCTTGCCGACGATTGCCACGCGTGGACGTTCATCCTCTTCCTCTTCCCCGGTATGTTTCGGAAAATACTTGATCACAGCATCTAACATATCGCCGATCCCGAGACGTGAAGATGCAGAAATCGGATGTGGATCACCGATTCCCAGATTATAAAACTCATATACATCTGCCATGAATTTCTGAAAACTGTCCACTTTATTGACAACAAGCACGACCGGTTTGCCGGAACGTCTGAGCATATCTGCTACTTTCGAATCGGCATCCACCAGTCCCTGTCTTACATCTGTAATGAAAATGATCACATCCGCAGTATCAATTGCGATCTGCGCCTGTTCTCTCATCTGTGAAATAATAATATCCTTGCTCTCTGGTTCAATACCACCGGTATCGATTAATGTAAAGTCTCTGTCAAGCCAGCTGGTGTCTGCATAAATACGATCTCTTGTTACTCCCGGAGTATCTTTTACAATCGATATCTTCTCGCCTGCCAGCACATTGAAAAGCGTTGACTTTCCTACATTCGGCCTTCCTACGATAGCCACTACTGGTTTACTCATCTTTTATCTCCTATACTTTATATCTTTATGAATCTTTTGTTATCTGTTATTCTTTTTCGTGTTTCAAAACGGCTTCTATAAAATCTCGCCCGCTTGATTTTACAATATCTGTCTTTACTTGTAAAGCCTCTTCTACCTGATCTCTTGTCAGATCGTCCAGAAAATCCTGCTCCTGTATACGCACCATATTACATGGAAGAAGCAGACATGTTCCAAGCGGCTGATCCGTAAGCTGGCTGATCAGATCTCTTCCGGTAATCAACCCTGACACGGTAATCTTCTCTCCAAAGAAATCATTGCGTATACCATAGACATGGATCTTTGTCTTTGTGTATTTCTTTTCAATCGCCGATGCCATCCTACAAATCAATGGATACGCCAGCACTCCTGTCGCAATTGACACTTCACGTTCTGTGTCATCCCCCTCCAGCCCGGCATATTCTTCTGCAAATTCATTCTGTAAAAGCCGCATCATGCCAACACCGTTCTCCAGTTGCAGATAACCATCATAGCGTTCCTCTTCCGGCATCTCTTCTTCAGCGAGAATATACCATTCATCTCCGGCATGAATGAAATGATAACCATATTCATCATATGCCTTTTTCTGCCATTTATGGATAATGGACAGCACTTCTTTCGCATCTTCCTTCGTGAATGATTCCAGCGGATACAGTCCTTCTCTGTATTTCGTAAGCCCAACCGGTACAACCGACACGCTCTGAAGACACGGAAGATACTTCATCATGTCACGTATGCTCCTCTCCAGCTCCTCGCCATCGTTCACACCTTTACACAATACGATCTGACCGTTCATCGTAATTCCACCTTCATACAGCCGGTCGATCTTCTTAAGTGCTTCACCTGCAAACCGGTTATGCAGCATCTTACAGCGAAGTTCCGGGTTCGTCGTATGAAAGGATATATTGATCGGCTCCAGATGATACCGTATGATACGGTCCACATCATCATCACTCATATTCGTCAGGGTGATATAATTCCCCTGTAAAAAAGACAGTCTAGAATCATCATCTTTAAAATATAATGTCTCGCGCATCCCCTTCGGCATCTGATCAATAAAGCAAAACATACATTTATTCCTGCAGGAACGATATTCATCCATCAGTCCCTGTCCAAATTCAATTCCCAGATCATCCTCGTAATCTTTCTCAATCTCCAGTTCCCACTGTTCTCCCGTCGACTTTTCAATGAGCACCGTCAGAAAGTCATCATTTACCAGAAAGTGATAGTCAAAAACATCCCCGATCTCCTGTCCGTTGATCGAAATCAGCCTGTCTCCTTTTTCAATTTCCAGTTCTTCTGCGATACTTCCCGGAAGAACTTTATCAACAATGTGTACATGTTTCATATATACGCCCTGTTTCCTTTCTCTTTAACTATATTATTATAACTTACATAGACAGAATTGACAAGAAGAGGAAAAATAGTCATTTGGAAAGATTGACCTGTTCCTATAAATAGTGGTATAAATAAGTAAGAGCTATAAGCGAAAAAATATACTTAAGGAGATTATTATGCCAAACATAAAATTAATGGAATCCTCTTTACCGGTAGCACCGTTAAAGATTGCCGCACATGCAAGTTGTATTGATCTCGGAAAGAAAGTAAATGATTATATTGTTTCTTTTCGCCAGAACACACTGACAGAGAATCACACTTCTCCTTTATTCCGTGCGTACAGTACCGACAACTATCTGATTGACTGTGACTGTCCACGTTTCGGCACTGGTGAATCCAAGGGACTTCTTGGTGAATCCATCCGTGGAAAAGATCTTTTTGTAATGGTTGACGTCTGCAACTACAGTTTAACCTATACTGTAAGTGGTCATTTGAACCATATGTCACCGGATGATCATTATCAGGATCTGAAACGAATCATTTCTGCTGCAAACGGAAAAGCACACCGTGTGAATGTAATCATGCCATTTCTGTATGAGAGCAGACAGCATAAACGTACCAAACGAGAATCTCTGGACTGTGCACTCGCACTTCAGGAACTGATCGATATGGGTGTCAGCAATATCATCACTTTCGATGCTCATGATCCACGTGTACAGAATTCAATTCCATTACACGGATTTGACAGTTTCAACCCACCGTATCAGTTTATGAAAGCACTGCTCCGCGCTGAACCGGATCTGATTGTAGACAAAGATCATCTGATGATCGTAAGCCCGGATGAAGGTGCAATGCATCGTGCCGTTTATTTTTCAAACGTACTTGGTGTAGATATGGGAATGTTCTACAAACGCCGTGATTATTCTACCATCGTCAATGGGAAAAACCCGATCGTTGCCCACGAATTTCTCGGTACAGATATCAAGGGCAAGAACATTATCATCATTGATGATATGATTTCTTCCGGTGAGAGTATGTTAGACGTTGCAAAACAGATCAAAGAGCGTGGCGCCCGCCGTGTATTTGTCTGCACAACTTTCGGCTTATTTACAGAAGGCTTTGAGAAGTTTGATGAATATTATGAAGCAGGGTATATCGACCGCGTAATTACAACAAACCTTACTTATCTTCCACCGACTGCACTTGAGAAGCCTTATTTCGTAGTTGCCGATATGAGTAAATTCATTGCGCTGATCATCGATTCTCTGAATCATGATATCACAATGAGTTCCGTACTCGTTCCGACAGATAAGATTCACAAACTGCTCGACAGACATAACACTGATCTTGCTGCCAGACATATTATTTAATTCTTACATAGATTATAAAATGATGATAACAATTCTTCCAAATTATTATAATACCTGGGAGAATCTGTTATCGGCAATTTATACTAATACAATAACAGCAAAAAAAGAAAGGTGACTTGCATACTCTGCGAATCATCTTTCCTTTTTATTTATAACTTCTATTCTTCTGATTCCTGATTTTCTTTTGCTTTGCTTAGTGTCTTTGCCGTAAAGTCACAATACTTCTCACCATTCTCCAGCTTCTGACCTTTGGCTTCTGCCATCTCAGAAATTGTCACAAGTTGATAGCCCTCTTTTTCCAGTTTCGGGATCAGTTTCAATGCAGCATCCACACTTTCTGTATGAATATCATGCATCAGGACGATATCACCATCCCCTACATTGTTCATAACCGTTTCAATCGTCTTCTGCGCATTTCTTGTCTTCCAGTCTAAAGTATCAATATTCCACAGAATCATCGGCATCTTAACCTTCTCATGCATAACACCACCGATTGCTCCATATGGAGGTCGAAGCACAGTTGCTCCTCTTCCGACTATTCCTTTTATCAGATCATTGGTCTTATCTACCTGATCCTTCAGGCCCTTGGCATCCTGTTTTGAAAGATTCGCATGATTATAAGAATGATTTCCCAACTCACAACCAATCTCTTTCATCTTCTTCAATGCATCTTTATGAATAGAAACATTCTGTCCGACCATAAAGAATGTTGCATGTGCGTTGTACTTCTCCAATGCCTTCAACAGCTCCAGCGTTCTTGGTCCCGGGCCATCATCAAATGTAAGCGCTACCATAGGTTTCTTCGGATCAACTTTTCCCGCTTTTTTAGAAATCAGATTACCTTTTTTGTCAAATTTGCAGACAGACAGACCAATATTCACTTCGCCGGTTACCATCTTTCCATCATTTTCAAAATAATATGTATTCTTTCCAATCTTCTGCCAGCCGGTTACTGCTCCTCCGGACTTCGTCATATAATCCTTACCCGAGCCATTCTTCTGCCAGCCGGTCTGCATGATTCCTTTTTTATTGAAATGATATGTTGTACTTTTAATTGTATGCCAGCCAGTCGCCATCTTGCCATTCTCATCAAAATAATAAGTATCACCACGGGATACAACAAAATCAGATTTGACATAAGTACCATCGTAACGTTTAAATTTATTCTTCTCCCACCGTCCGACTTTATTCTTTACACGGACTTTTCCGTCCTTGACTGTAAGCTGTATTTTCTTACTCCAGTCATCATCCAGCTTCTTCTGTAAGGACTCACTCAGCTTAATTGTTGCTTTATAACTTCCCTCTGTCTTCGGATCAACTTTACAGATAATCTTATAGCCTTTTCCCTTTTTCAGATCTCTGATAAAATCCTTTGATGTATATTTGCTTTTCTTGTCCAACGTAGGTCCATCATCCTTCTCAACTTTTACCTTCGCCTTCAATGTTGGAACATCTTCTCCCTGCAATATTGCAACATTCTCAAATTGCAGTGTCAGTACAGCTTTTTTACGAAGAACTCCGGCTATCATATATGCAAGAATTAATACGATACATACTGCGACAATTGTAATCAGACAGCGCATCTGCCGATCCCTTTTTCGTCTCTGCTCATGTTGCTTAATTCCGTATTGATGCCTTGTGCCACTCATTCGTATTCCCCCTCATTCCATAATCTTTTTCAACACTTATTCAGTATACTCTTCTTCGACATAATTCGCAATGAAAGTAATATTACTTTTTTATTAAGAATCCTTTAAGATTGTTACAAAAATCCCCTTGAATTCCAATTACTGAAAATCAAGGGGATTGCATCATCTGTCCTATAATTTTAAGCCAGAATACGAACCCGGAGTACCTCTCCTACCGCTTTTAATTCTTCTACAACACCTGCCGGCACCGGTGAATCAATGTCGATCATTGTATATGCATATTTACCTTTACTCTTATTTGTAAGATCTGCAATATTCATATTATCTTTTGCCAAAATCGTTGTAAACTGGCCGATCATATTCGGTACATTGTGGTGCAGAAGCAATAATCTCGTATTCTCTCCACGAATGCCCATATCACAGTCCGGATAATTGACAGAATTTTTTATATTTCCATTTTCCAGATAATCTTTCAGCTGTTTTGCTGCCATTACTGCACAATTGTCTTCTGCTTCTTCTGTAGATGCTCCCAGATGTGGAATAACAATTGCACCTTTTACTCCTGTCACTGTAGGTGTCGGGAAATCTGTCACGTAATGTTTCACATGTCCGGAAACAAGTGCATCTACCATTGCTTCTTCATCTACAAGAATATTTCTTGCAAAATTCAGTATTACTACTCCGTCTTTCATCAGACTAATCGCATGCTTATCGATCATTCCTTTTGTGCTGTCCAGTGCCGGAACATGAATCGTAATATAATCACAGTCACTGTATAACTCATCCACTGTCTTAGCATGATGGATACTTCTGGAAAGTCTCCATGCAGAATCAACAGACACATACGGATCATATCCATACACATCCTTGCAAGGGTGTGTCGCTGCATTGCAACCGAATTCTCCGTTTGCTCAAGTCCCAATCCCTCAAAGTTTCTTCCCTCCCAGCTCCCAGCCTGCAATTGTTTTCTCCGCTTTTTCCCTTTCTTGGCAAATTTTGCGTTTTTCTTCTTTTTCCTCCCCCCACCCAATCCCGCCAATGATATCTCTGGATGCGAGCAGCATGCCTGCCAGCACCAGTTCTTTAACTCCGTTTGCGTTTGCACCCGGTGTATTAAATACAACAATACCTTCTTCTGCGCATCGCTCCAATGGAATGTTATTCACGCCGGCTCCGGCTCTTGCCACTGCTTTCAGATCTTTTGAAAATTCCATCTCATGCATAACAGCGCTTCTGACCAGAATCGCATCTGCTTCTTTCGCCTCGTTTACAGGTGTATATTCTTCTGTCAACTGATTCAGCCCCACCTGAGAGATTGGATTCAGGCAATGATATTTATACATACTACAGATTCTCCTCTTCAAATTTCTTCATAAATGCAACTAATGCTTCTACGCCTTCAATCGGCATTGCATTGTATATACTTGCACGCATACCTCCGACTGTACGATGTCCTTTCAGATTCTCCAATCCTGCAGCTTTTGCTTCTTTTACAAATTTCGCATCCAGTTCTTCATCTCCTGTAACAAAAGGAACATTCATCAGAGAACGATCTTCTTTTACAACTGTTCCTTTGAACAGTTTACTCTGATCCAGATAATCATACAGGATCTTTGCTTTCTTTTCATTACGCTCTTTCATGGCAGCCAGACCGCCCTGTTTTTTCAGCCATTTAAATACTTTTCCGCAAATATAAATGCCATAAGCCGGTGGTGTGTTATACAGAGATTTTGCATCTGCCTGTGTCTTGTAAGTCAGCATTGTCGGTGTACCCGGCAGTACATCTTCTGTGATCAGATCTTCACGGATGATCACAATCACTACTCCTGCAGGTCCGATGTTCTTCTGGACACCGCCATAGATCACACCATATTTGCTTACATCTACCGGTTCGGACAGGAAGCAGGAAGATACATCTGCTATCAGCGTCTTGCCCTTTGTATTCGGTAATGTTTTGTATTTTGTTCCATAAATCGTATTATTTTCACAAATATATACATAGTCTGCATCTTCAGAAACCGGGAGATCACTGCAATCTGGGATATAAGAAAATGTTTTATCAGCAGAAGATGCGATACGGTTTACTTTTCCGTATTTTTCTGCTTCTGCTGCGGCTTTTTTTGCCCACTGTCCGGTAATAATATAATCTGCCACTCTGTTCTTCATCAGGTTCATCGGGATCATGGCAAACTGCTGTGATGCACCACCCTGTAAAAAGAGCACTTTATAGTTATCCGGAATGTTCATCAGTTCTCTAATATCCGCTTCTGCAGTGTCAATAATTTCTTGGAACGACTGCGAACGATGACTCATTTCCATTACCGACATGCCGGTTCCATTGTAATCCAACATCTCGTCTGCTGCTTCTTTTAATACCTCTTCCGGCAAAACTGCCGGTCCTGCTGAAAAATTGTACACTCTTTTCATAGTCGTTCCTCCATCTAGCTAATTTATATGTTATTTTGTTTCCAGATCGGTCTCGTCAAAAGCTTCGCTGATCGCAGCTCCAGGTGCTACCATCGGCCATACTTTATCATCCTGATCGATCTGACAGTCTATCACAACAGGTTTCCCTGATGCTAACGCTTCTTTGAACGCCTCTTTAAATTCCGCCTGTGTTGTTACGCGGACACCTTTGGCACCCATTGCTTCTGCCAGTTTTACAAAATCTACTGCATCATTCAGTACAGTTGCTGAATAACGCTGTCCATAAAACAGATTCTGCCACTGGCGTACCATACCAAGTACATGGTTGTTGATAACAACCTGAATCACCGGAATGTTATGTCGGGTTGCTGTCGCAATCTCATTCATATTCATACGGAAACATCCGTCTCCTGCAATGTTGACAACAGTCTTATCCGGTCTTCCGGTCTTAGCTCCAAGAGCAGCTCCAAGTCCATATCCCATCGTTCCAAGTCCGCCGGATGTCAGCAGTGTTCTTGGCTTCGTATATTTGTAATACTGTGCTGCCCACATCTGATGCTGTCCAACTTCTGTGGAAATAATTGCTTCACCATTTGTCTGGCGGTAAATCTCCTCTACAATGAACGGACCTGTAAGCGCTTCCGGATGATAAGTCAGTGGATATTTTTCTTTGTAATCCATAATTTTCTTCATCCATTCCGGATGGCTCTGCTGCTCTAATTTTGCATTTATTTTTTCAAGAATTACTTTGATATCTCCAACTACACCTTCTGTGATCAGCACGTTTTTGTTCATCTCTGCTGCGTCCACATCAAACTGTAAGATTTTTGCATTCTTTGCAAATTTCTTTGCATTTCCTGTTACACGGTCACTGAATCTTGCACCCACTACGATCAAAAGATCACACTCGCTGACTCCGTAGTTGGATGCTTTTGTTCCATGCATTCCAAGCATTCCTGTATATGCCGGATCGTTTCCTGGAAATGCACCTTTTCCCATAAGGGAATCCGTTACTGGCGCATCTACTTTCTTCGCAAATGTATATAATTCTTCACTTGCTTCGGAAAGGACAGCTCCTCCACCTACAAATATGTACGGTTTCTTAGATTTTTTAATTAATTCCAATGCTTCCGCGAGTTCTTCTTCTGAAATCTTATCAGATGGTTCTACCGGTTTGATCTCCTCTTTTATATATTCTGTCTTATTTGCTGTAACATCTTTCGGAATATCAATAAGGACCGGTCCCGGTCTTCCGGATTTGGCGATCACAAACGCTTTACGGATCGTGTCAGCCAGATTGGCCACATCTTTTACAATATAATTATGCTTTGTGATCGGCATTGTAATACCGGTAATGTCAATTTCCTGAAAACTGTCTTTTCCAAGAAGTGACACTCCTACATTACAGGTGATCGCTACTACCGGAATAGAATCCATGTATGCGGTAGCGATTCCTGTCACAAGATTCGTAGCACCCGGTCCGCTGGTGGCGAAACATACACCAACTTTACCGGTTGCTCTCGCATATCCATCCGCTGCATGTGCTGCGCCCTGTTCGTGGGAAGTCAGGATATGAGTAATCTCATCACTGTGTTTATATAATTCATCATATACATTTAAAATTGCGCCGCCCGGATATCCGAAAACAGTATCTACGCCCTGCTCTTTCAGACATTCGATGACAATCTCTGATCCTGTCAACTGCATACCTATCTTTCTCCTGTTCTGTAACCTTACTCTCTTATGTCTTGTCTTATGACTGTTTTGGAACTTCCAGAATAGCTCCTCTGTTTCCGGATGTTACCATAGAAGCATATCTTGCCAGATAACCGGTTGTAACTTTCGGCTCTCTCGGTGTCCATGCTGCTTTTCTCTTAGCCAGTTCTTCATCAGATACATCCAGTTCCAGTTTCAGATTCGGAATATCAATCTTAATAATATCTCCTTCTTCAACTAACGCAATCGGTCCGCCAACTGCGGCTTCCGGTGAAACATGTCCGATGGATGCTCCTCTGGATGCTCCACTGAAACGTCCGTCTGTAATTAAGGCAACACTGGAGCCAAGTCCCATTCCTGCGATTGCAGAAGTCGGGTTCAGCATCTCACGCATACCCGGTCCGCCTTTCGGTCCTTCATAGCGGATTACAACTACATCACCTTTTACAATTTTGCCACCCTTGATTGCTGCGATTGCGTCTTCTTCGCATTCAAATACTCTTGCCGGTCCTTCATGTACCAGCATCTCATCTACAACTGCGGAGCGTTTTACAACACTTCCGTCCGGTGCAAGATTACCTTTCAATACTGCAAGTCCGCCTGTTGGTGTATATGGATTGTCGATTGGACGGATAACTTCCGGATTTTTGTTGACTGCTTCTTTAATATTTTCTCCGACGGTTTTACCTGTAACCGTCATACACTCTGTATGCAGTAAGCCTTTTTTATTCAGCTCGTTCATAACTGCATATACACCGCCGGCTTCATTCAGGTCTTCCATGTAAGTCGGGCCTGCCGGTGCCAGATGGCAGAGGTTCGGTGTCTTCTCGCTAATGCCATTTGCAAAATCGATTTCAAAATCCATACCGATCTCATGAGCGATTGCCGGCAGATGCAGCATACTGTTTGTAGAACATCCCAGTGCCATATCTACAGTCAATGCATTTAAGATTGCTTCTTTTGTCATAATATCTCTTGGGCGGATATTCTTCTCAAGCATCTCCATAACTTTCATACCTGCATGTTTTGCAAGGCGGATTCTCTCAGAATATACGGCCGGGATTGTTCCGTTACCGCGGAGTCCCATTCCAAGCACTTCAGTCAGACAGTTCATACTGTTGGCTGTATACATAC
>OBLO01003647.1_pt1 | contig 10843 bp, 26 predicted proteins | sample 1519401 | NCBI WGS metagenome assembly OBLO01 (sample SAMEA2602897, study PRJEB22501) | metagenome | reverse complement strand
ACCGTCCAACTATCCGCATCAACTTCCGTGCCGGCGACCGTACCGCGCAACTGGTCATCCCCCCGGTGGAACCCCCCAGAACCCGCAAGGTCGTCGAATTCACCGACACGACGGAACGCGGAGGAAACGGATTCGGCTCGACCGGACGATGAACGACAGGAACCAGCCATGAAACGAAACGTCTACACCATCCACGGACAACGATTACGAAACACACAAGCGTCAATGCTTGTCCACATCGTCGAAACGCATCGAATGCCATCATCCGCATTCTACGCGAAACCGTTAGCCACATTGGTCTCCCTCATCGACAGGAATCTCATCATCCCCCTCGCGGACGGCACCTACAAGCCGACCAAGCAAGGCATCGAGACCGCCGACGCGATCAAACGATTAGACAAGGAAGAGCCAATACGAAGGCCGAACATCGCGGAACGTGGCATCAACAGGAACTTCAACAAGTATTGGGACGACTACTACTCGCATCCAAGCACATACGAATACCACCCAACGTTGGAAACAATCTGCGAAAGGAACCGATGATGCAGACACTCAGCCCGAAACAGCAGGAAATGCTCACTGACGTGAGCAACATGCAAGGCCAATATCAGGCCGTCGATAACCAGACAGGCAGGGCACTGCTTCGTAATAAGTTCATCCGTCAAGTGAATGACCGATTCGAGACGACCAAGGAAGGCGAACAACTGCACATGGAAATCGTGCATCAGGCGTTCGAGAAGGCAAGGATGGCGTTAAATGACTGACAATATCAATCCATCGCATTACAAGGATGGCCCGTTCGAATGCATCGAACTATCCCGCCTGCTGTCAAGCGACTGGGGCCAAGCCGTCCAATACTGCTTCAGATGGCAACACAAGAACGGCGTGGAAGACCTCAAAAAGGCGCTCTGGTTCATCAACGACGCAATCGACCACAACGTGCCACCAATCGCCGCATGGAACAGAGAAGATGCCTGCACCTCCGAAGCCAAAGCCGATAAGCTGCTCAAAATACTAGCGACCGAGAACTGGGCCGACCTCGAACGATTCTGGCTGGAACTCGAACACGGAACCGCATGGACGGCACGTCTGGCGCTCGCCGAAAAGATCAATGAAATCAAAAAGGAAGGAAAGTAATCATGGAACATATCGTGCAGTTCGCCATCGGCATTGACGACAAGGCCATCCAGAACCGCATCGAGGAATACGCCTACAGGGACGTGCTCGACAAGCTCGCCAAAAACGCCGTGGACAGTGTTTTCGCGCACACCAGCGCGTATTCGCGGGAAAACATGTGGAAGACCTTGATGGAGGACGCTTTGCGAAGCTTCCTCGAAGAACGCAAGGACGAGATCATCGACAAGGCCGCGAACATGCTCGCAGACCGGTTCCAACGGACGAAGAAGTATCGGGAAGCCATGGGAGACGCCATCGAAAAGGACGGTGAATGATGGATAAGACGCGTGTGGCTCTCACGGCGATCAGCTGCATCACGGTGGTCTTGATTTTATTCATTTGTGGAATGTCACCCAATATCGACAAGAAGACCAATGCGGGTTTTCAAATGGAAATGGTCAAGACCGGTGATGTGACGTGGGCTTGTTTGAAGCATAACGGCGAATACATCGGCTGCAACACGGTGGAGACGGTCAAATGAATGTTTTCGCAGGCAAGACCGGCTACATCGTCTGGCCGCAAGGCGATACGGGAGTTCACACATGCCGCGTGTACGACTCACTGGATGAAGCTGAGAGCGCGGCACGTTCCAAAGCCGACTTCTACCACAGGGCGTATGAGGTGCGTACCGCTTATGAGAGTCCGGCAAGAACCATCAGAACAATCAACCCAAGGAGACACCAATGAGCGACAGAGTGAAAGTCGGCACGAGCAAGGTCACGTTCCGTGTGCGCGCGTTCGACTATCCGCAGATCGAGGTCGCATCCGTCGAAGTGGATGTGCCGATGTACACGAAGGCGGACAACAAGCTCGACAACATGCAGCAGGGACATGTCACGGCGGACGTGCCTGACGGTTTCAACGAGAAGGTCAAAGACGCATTGCAGGTGTTCGCGGACACTCTACAGGCATCGTTCAACGAGGAAGGAGAGTGAAATGTTGAGAAGCATTGATTTTGAAACCATGCCTTACCTGTTTACCGACAAGGCTGGCACTTGTCTGACTGTGGAGTTCGACGGGAGGGAACTGGATGGCATCTACAAGCAGGTGAAAGCCATGTACGATCTGGAGCACCCGTCTTATGGCATGCCCACCGAATCGGGCTGGTATGTGACTCGGGATGGTGAAGACCTGTTGAGCTATGACGGTGACGCATGGCATATCCACAATCTCAAATGCGGTGCGGAACCGTTCGTTGACGGGGATTTGGAAACGATGGACTGGAGTGTGGTCAAACGCACGTTCGATGCTGACGCTTTCCCGCTGATACCAGTGAATCTTAACGATACATCTCGTGCGGAGCGTCGGTTGACCAACCTCACCAACTTTTTGCACACGCTCATTCATGAGTGTGAGACAGTGCGGGACAACCCATCTTCCGACAAGCATACGAAAGACATCGAGAATGCCGTCTGCGGGACGGGAATCAACTTCGGCAAAGACCTGCTCGCACGATTGGAAAACGGGGTGTTCGACCATGAATGTGCATGAAAGCCTATCCGACTGGCGGTCGCTGCCCATGAGCATGCTCGACGGGCATAGGGCGATAATCCAACTCAACGAAGGCACGATCATCGACGGGTATCTGAGATACGTGCCGTCGAAACTCCGCAAGGAATTACGAGGCGCGACGGAAGGAATCTGCGAATCATTGATGGTTGAAGGCGTGTACCAGCCGGTCATCATCAGCGTGAACGCAGGCGGAAAGCATGTGGTTGATGGCGTGAAGGCATTGAACATACTCAAGGAGGTGAGCGCATGAGCGACCAATACGCGGTCAGCATCCGTCATAGCTACACCATGCCGGATGAGACATTCTATGGATATGAGCTGGTCTTATGGCATTGGGACGTGATCGAGAACACTTGGCTGTTTCGTGCGACACGCGAATACCCAGTATCCAAGACCGTCTCACGGAAACAAGCGTTGGAACAGGCGCTTTACGACGCTGAGGAATTGGCTCGAATCTTCCAATGCAAAAACTATGGAACCAACGAAGAAGGAATGTGGGGAGGCCGTGAGTGATGTTCGGGCGTAAGAAGAAGCCCCAGCCCAAGAGTTATCTTCGATGCCCTTACTGCGGTGACGCGCCAATAATAGTTAGCGGCAAATGCACATATCACAATCCACGTCATACCGTCTACCGGTACGAGTGCGTATTGAAGTGTCTTCAAGGCGAGGTCTGTCAGACTGCCGAAGATGCGTTCAACTCGTGGATACGCGCTGTCGCACGCTATTACGACGCAGAGGAAGCTATCAGACAATTCTGCAAGGAGAAGAAATCATGAGTCTGGCTGATGTTTGCTGGAATATTTCAAGCGTGTTCATCGTCATCACATTGGGAGTGATAGCGATACTCTGCGTGCTCATGCTATTAGGCGTGTTCGTATGCATTTTCGACCATGACGATAAGAACGATAAGAGCAGTAAGGAATAACAATGGCGACGAACGTGACTGAGAAAGACAAGACACTGCATGAGGTCATCGACTTTCTGCAAAAAGAGTGGGATGCAGCTAATAACGCTTCTGATAATCCAGACGAAGAAGTGTACGACTTTTACGACGGAATGACGACGGCTTACGAGCATGTAATCAATTACTGCCGTCACATGCTCGGCTATTCCGGCACCATGCCTTCCGAGGTACCCAATCAAAGCGAGGACGCGAAGGAATAGTTATGTGGTTCAAACGCAGACGCAACGAATATGGGTGTCCAATGTGCGGCAGACTACCAGTAATCAAGGCATCGCAAACGGAAAAATACCACGAGAGCCGCAAAGTAAGGACAACACTCACAGTCTACCGGCTCCAATGTCCACGTGGACATATCTCTACCAGCTGGTTCAGCCACGCCGCACTCGCAAGCAGGCAGTGGAAAGAACTCGTGGACGAGTACAAGGGGAAGGATACGAAATGAGCGCGTATCCGTCTTATCGAATCCGTCAGCAAGTGCTCAACATGGATGCGATAGGATACGATGCCAACGAGATCAGCCGTCTGCTCGACATCGACAAGCGGCTCGTGCTCGACATCGAATCCCACCGGCTCCAACAAGACAACCATCCACAACAGGTTACGGAACAGCCAACGTTAATCTGACATGCACCCTATACTGGACAAGTCGCCCAACGGTTGCAAACAAAAGGGGTTGAGGCAACAAGGCCAAACACACCCAAAACGCAACCAAGGAGCCGACACTTGACGCAAACCACATGCGCGACATGCTGGAAGACAACCAACGACAAGCATATCCTCTGCGTATCCTGCGAAACCCAACTCCAATTCGACCTGCAATGGTTCGAAAACCACCTGCAAGACCTCGAATGGCGCACCAACCGCATGGATAAGACAGGCAACGGTGGAGGTGGCGGGCATAATGGACTCGCCACCTCCCCGGCACCATTACGCGAGACCGCGTTCGAACTCATCGAAGGCAACGGCATGGACGATAATCCAAGCCTCCGTGACATCGCCAACGAATACGCGCGATGCCTGAACGTGACCGCTCCACGCGACCGGAAACTGGAAACCCTCATCCGCAGCATCCGACTCACGGACAAGTGGAAGACCAGCAAGGCGACACCAACCTACATGCGAATCATCCACCGTATCCGCCGTAAGGCCCAAGAGCTTCTGGACTTCACCCTCGAAGACCAGATCATCATCGGCGAATGCCCGACCGAAGACTGCCATCACATCGTGAAAGTCATTCCAAACGCCGCGTTCGCGCCGAAATGCCCCGACTGCGGTCAAGTGTATCCAGTATCCGCCATCCGTGAGAACAGGCGACGCAAACTCCTATCCACGCACATCACCGGCACTCAGACCGAAATCCGCAAACTGCTACTGCAATGCGGCATCATCGTCAAACCCGGCACCATGCGCAGTTGGGTCAGCAGGGGAGACTTGGAACCCGTCGCACAGGTCAAGGACACTCGCAAGCAACGCTACCGGCTGTCCGACGTATACAAGCTCGCCGTCAGAAACCCCGAAAAGGAAACGAACATTTGGATGCTCCTACAGGAGGAACAGGCATGAACATCGTTGGGATGAACTCGACCGTGAAGGCTTCGACGTTCTCCCGATCATTGAATGCGTTGTGGACGCGAACTGCTGGGAATACATAGGAGGCTACGCGGAATGAAGATTGTCAATCCGAAAACCGGGCACAAGATTGTTTTTTAGTTTAAGTGTTTGAAGAATCGAGGGGTATGATGTCTGATGGGATTAAAATTTTTTCACTTGAGACTATCTCTGGTGATTCTTTATTGAATGCATATCTGGATGTTTTTACGCGGTTTTATCCAGATTTTGATGAATGGTTTATGCGAAAAGTGGTACCTAATTTGGGTGTCACTCGTGAGATTTTTCTGGCAAAAATTGGAAAAGATATAGCGGGAATTTGTATAATTAAAAATTGCGAACAGGAAAAGAAGATTTGTTCTTTGCGTGTTTTTGAGCCATACCGTGGACAAGGTGTCGGTACGGCTTTAGTTAAACATGCGTTGGATGTTCTGAAGGATGATTATCCTCTCGTGACTGTGCCAGAGGAGTCTCTAACGCAGTATAAGCCTTTCTTTCGAAAGTTTAAATTTCAATTAAAAGATTCATATGATGGCTATTATCGCCTTGGTAAAAAAGAATATGCCTTTAATGGCTTTTTATAGGGGGAAGGAAGAATGAGCAAGATCAATATGACGGAAAACACCACCAGTAAATCAACGAACGAACTGTTTATGCGCGTGTTGCAAGTCGAATCACCGGAACTGTTCGACGGAAGCGACGATCAGCCGGTACGAGTAGTCGGCTACGATTATTCGCCATTCTGCGAAGCAGTCTGCGAAACCTGTGGCGATGACCCCGAAATGCTGACCATCGCATTCGAGACGAAAAGCGGCGAACGTTACAGCGAATACTACGACTATTTTGGACTGCCGAACATTTTGGAAGCATTGGGTAAATGGGATAAGCAGTATGGGATGGATAATGAAATAGGGCGGTGTTAAGGATGAAGTGGTTCACTAGTGACTTGCATTTCGCGCATCCGTTCGTGGCCGCGCTGCGCGGATACGCGCTACCCGGATACGCTAAGGATGCATCGATCAAACAACAAGCCGAACATGAGCATAAGCCGCTCAAGAACTGTGTTGACTGGCGGAAGCATGATGCCGACATCATCCGAAGCATCAACACGTATGTTGGCGAGGAAGACGAACTCTACATTCTGGGAGACATCAGTTCCGGCAGCACGTGGAGCGTAGACCAAGCGATAATGCGCATCCAGAATCTACAGGTTCCGCGCAACCGCAGACACTTGATCCTCGGCAACCACGAAATACACAGTTCCAGCCGCACGCTGACGAAACTAGCTGAAGCGTTCGGTGAAGTCGGAAGAGTCGGCATCACCGAAATCAGAGACGGGTGGGGCAACAATCCACACACGGTATTTTTAAGCCACTTCCAATGGCGTGAAGACTTCACGCAAAGCAAACCCCTAGGCGCAGTCTCAACCAATTGGGACGCGCCGGAATTAGCCAAATACGCGATACCACGCATGAACAACACGCTGCTCCTGCACGGACATACGCACGCGCATGACCCGCTAGAGTTCGGCAGACATCACAATGAGATCAACATCGGATTGGACGCATGGCATTTCGAGCCAGTCAACGAAGCCGAATTGGCGGACAATTGGCTACACGCTGCGTTAAGCGCGTCTGAGTAGTCTACAATGGCACATGAATGGGGGTGGATTCAAACCACCCCCACTATTTTTCTCGGTCAACAGCTCTGTTGGACTTCAAATCATCCATCATTCAAGAATCTCTGCAATCCATCGCCAGCCCTGCCATCCAGACCACGGCGCGCCATGCGGGCGCCCCGCCGCAGTGGGTGCCACCGGTTAGTCGAAGTCCGACGGTTCACCATTGACATAGTTCAGAAACTGGTCGAAGGCATATTGCGCGGTATCTTCATAACGCCATGGCTTCGGCTTCGCGTTCTTTTCCTGCTCTTCCTGCTCTATCAACTGGTCTATTTGGCTTTGTTCATTGCGGTGTTGACACGCGAGCGGCTCGTTGCCTTGGGCTAGGTTCTCGTACACCGTGTATTCGTGCCCGCGATAGCTGTAGACAAGATAGACCATATGGGCGTCGTATCCGTGCCCGTGGTATTTTCTAACGAATGTCGCTTTTCGCATTGTTGCCCCTTTCTTGAGCAGGAAGCCCCCGCCTCTTGTAAGGCGGGGGAGAATGTCACGCAGCAAGCTTGAGATTATGGGCGGCGAGATAGTCGGCTATATCCTGTTCCAGCCGCGTATCAACGTCCGTGTAATAGTCGCGGTACGCGATCACGCCACCGGTACCGTCGAACGCGACATACGCCACACGACGCCCCTTGCTGTCACGGAATCCACGCGGCTTATGTTTGAACCCGCCGAACACGTCGGACAGTTCCTTGACCGATTTGCCGCCAGGAATCACCACCTTGCGCACCATGACCGCGCTGGAAGTGGCAACCACCTCATGCGGTTCGGTTTTCGGCGGCACTTCGGGAATCTCAGCCGTAACCGGCTCAGGCTCCACAACCCCAGCCGCAGCCGATCCAGCCGCGACGCCCTCAACCGGGGTGAAGGAACGCAACGCGCGGATGAACGCCGCAGACTCACGATCAGACGAAACAAAATCCTCACGATAAGCGTTGAACGCCTCAAGAACACCACGCGGGTACTCCTGATTGTCGAAAGCGTCGATATCGCTCTCGTAATCGATGGAATGGCCGTTGCCGTCCGCAGCGTAGAGAACACCGTAGATCCTATCGAACTCATGCGCGAACTCAGCAATGGTATGCCCGCCAAGATCACTCATTGGCTGCTGTGGCTGTGGAACAGTCTCAGCCGGTTCCGGTTCCACCCGTCCAACCGGCTCACACAGTTCCGACTCAACCACTTCCACATCATCCTCAAACGACTCAGGCGAATCATAATCAGCCGGACACAAATAAGACCGGTAACGCGACAAACCCGCATGGCCGACCTTAGCCATGCCGATCTTCCAACCATGCTCAACGTCGAGGGCGTTGAGTGTATAACAACTGGCCTGCGTATCATTCTCGGCGGGCACATACTCGTAATCGTCATGCAACACGGCTTCAGGGATCTCGCCTATCTCAGCCGTCGCATACCGCATCTCACTATCATCGACACGCACGCCACTCCATGCGAGAGCATACGCCTTAGCAGCGGTACGCACCCTATTCGCACTGCACCCAACGCCGCTATCAAGATGCCACTCCTGGACGCCATCACGCTCCACGTAAAGCCACAGCGAAACATGTTCGGTCGTATTGACATGCATGCCCTTAACATCGCCAGGCTCCTTGTTGAAACACCACAGACCTGCGATTTTCCTTGCCATGATAAACCCCTTAAAAAGAAAAACGTTGAAAACAAAGGGCGCGGCACAATCGCCACGCCCTGGAATTAAACAAACAGACTGAATGAATCAGACACCCGCACGCCTATGCGCAGCGGCCTCAGCCTTGAAGAACGCCGCGAAAGCGTCGCCAATGGACGAATAAAACACGCCATCAACACGCCAGCCGTCATAACCGTCGAAAAGATCGGCAAGCTCAGCGCGCATAAGCGGCAACGCCTCACGACGCGGCACCACGCTACGATGCCAATTATTATCGAAATGATCCGCAGCAACCCAAGCGTCGCGTTCCTTACGCGAATCAAAAGACAACAGGCTACAATACGGCTCACCCTCAAAATTGGTAACGCCGACACCAAACTGCCAATACCCGGCATAAAAATGGATACTCATAACCCACACTCCATTCCAGCCCCCTTGCTAAAATGAGAGGGCTTATAAATCGGTTTGTTTTAAGCGAAACCCCAAGAGTGATGCAACACTCTTGGGGTATTTTCATCAGACGGGGAACCCCGCCAAACACGTTCGAATAAACAAAATCCCGGCAGCAAAAGCAACCGGGATTCATAGACGCGGCCTACGCGCCCAACGGCACGGCCTCCTCACGCGCGGTATCAGGTGCGACGTCTATATCGCCGTCACCCCACAACACCGTACCGAGACCAGCACGCGCAGTAGCGAACACCGCAGGATCATTCAACCCAGCGAACGCCGGATAGCTAAAATACTTAGCCATATCCAAGACGCCGCTATAACCATCGCTGAACCTGACTGCCACACGGTGGCCGTCAAGCGGTACCGCGTCAGTCACCAAAACAACACCGTCACACATGAATAAACCTCCTTACCTAAGCGGCTCGATGTGTCCGGGTTGCACATGGGCTTCAACACACTTCCAATTGGATTCGAGATCCTCACGGTGTATTTCAGCCCACGCCAATACCAAACGTTCCTGTTTCCTAGGCAAACCGCCCTTAATCAAATCGCCATCAAACGAGTACTTAGCCCAATGGCCATTATATTCCGCGTGAAAATGCTTCACGGGGCCATGGTCATTGGCGTACATGTAAATGACGATGCCGAAAAACCTGCTTATTCCCGGCAACTATGCCACCTCCTTACTTTCGCGCCGATACTATCGGCTGAACATTATCTTCTGCGGGTCACTTAGAATCCGCGGAAGATTCAGAATCAGGGTCAGAATCAAGAAGTTTCCTAGGGTTGCGCACCTTGAGCGCGTCGCAAATACGAATCGCGACTGCGAGACTCATACCGCTTGTCTTACGTGCGCCAGTCTCGAACGCCGCTACACGCTGATGGCTCAACCCTGCTTTGTCAGCCAGCTGTTGTTGCGTCATGCCGCGCTTCAGTCTGAGTTCCCTCATGCCCATGTCAGTATCCTTCCGTAAGAAAATCCACAGGGTCGCATTGCAACGCCTCAGACAATCGTAACGCCGTCCGCAAATACATTTGCGAAACAGGACGACCATTCGTCTCAAAACGGGAGATGGATGGACGTGCGATGCCGCTCAATCCAGCCAGCTCCACCTGCGTCAATCTGCGTGCCTTGCGAATGTTCTTCAATCCGACGACGCCAGCGGACACGCCGCCACGCCACACATGCTCATCTGGATACAGGTCCAACACGTTGCAATGCAACGCCTGCGCCAGCTTCGCAGCCGTACCCAAATACATGTTCCGCGCCTCGTCCGCATGGTTCTCATACACCCACAGACGCGTGAAATCCACGCCCGTAAGCGAATCCAACTGCTGCAACGTCAGCCCGGAACGCTCACGCAGCGCACGCAAACCCACGTCAGTCTTCCTCGACCTCGCTCGAAACGATTGTCACGGGGTCGTTCAACAGCACGAACCACGAGACCAGCATGTCCTCGGACAGGGAGTCCGCATACTCGCCAACCTTGTCGCTAAACCTGTCGAAATTCTCCTGCGTGGCATCATCATCGTCGGCGAGACGCTTCGCCTCGTCGCCCAACGATTCGGATGGGATAAGATACTCGCTGCACTCCGTCCCCGCCAGACGGTCCAAATAGCCGTCCACGCAACGTCTACGCAGTTCGTCCACCGGAAACTCAAGCCACACGGTGCCCGTCTCATCCCACTTATGACCATGCCTCTTCGTGAATTTCACCGTACGCATGACAACACTCCTTCAAAACGATTCGTCTCTTACTTTAACATCGGCGGCAAGCGAACCTGCCGCCGCTGACAT
>OBLO01003627.1_pt1 | contig 10903 bp, 8 predicted proteins | sample 1519401 | NCBI WGS metagenome assembly OBLO01 (sample SAMEA2602897, study PRJEB22501) | metagenome | reverse complement strand
GAGTGAATCAGTTTAGATTCATCCAAAAATCTTGACTCGAAAAAGTGAATCAGTTTTGATTCACTCGGCGGAAAAATCCACAATTCTCGGTATATGCACCATACAATCCCGACGTGTGTAATTGATGCGGAAATCAGGTATCCAAAGGCGACAACTGCTTGTGCCTAAAAATACAAAGGACGCTATGTTTCACGCTGCATCACTTTTGCAAAGCACATATCAGCTTGTGCGCAATGATTTGGGTCGCAATCGCCCATGTATCAACTCCGCCTATCAGGTCAAACAGCATGGAGTTTGTACCTAGTGTGATGCGTTTGCGCTTAGCATTGGGAAAGTATCGTTTATGCCACAGCGTAGCAAAACGCGTCTACCCAAAACAGTGGCTATCATGGCGCGCATACAAATTCATACATTCCTCGGGCGTGAATCACTGCGGATTCACGTCTGTCGAAAAAGTCCAAATTTCAGACATAGGTTTTTTGCATTGCGTTGGGGATGGGGCGCGTGCTACAATCAAAGCTAGAAAGCTGTGCCCTTTTCCGGGCAAGATTGTAGGAGGAACTGTCAATGAAACTTCGACTTGGCATCATCGGCGCGGGCAACATTGCCTCCGCCCACATCCAAAATGTCCTGGACGGAAAATGCCCGAATATCGAGATTGTGGCCGTGGCCGACCGCAAGGAGAGCCGCCGCCAGTGGGCTGCCGAAAAACTGCCCGATGCCCGCATTTTCACCGAGGGCAGCGACCTTATCGCCGCCAAATGCTGCGACGCGGTTCTCATCGCCGTGCCGCACTACCAGCATCCCACGCTGGCCATCGAGGCGTTCCGCGCCGGGCAGCACGTCATGTGCGAGAAGCCCGCGGGCGTCTACACCTTACAGGTGCGGGAGATGATCGCCGAGGCCGACAAGCACCCTGAATTGACCTTCGGCATGATGTTCAACCAGCGCACCAACTGCGTCTACCGCAAGATGAAGGAGATGCTGGACGCGGGCGAACTGGGCGAGCTCAAGCGCGTGAACTGGATCGTCACCGACTGGTATCGCACCCAGTTTTATTATGACTCCGGCGCATGGCGTGCGACCTGGGCCGGTGAGGGCGGCGGTGTGCTGCTGAACCAGTGCCCCCACCAGCTGGATCTACTGCAATGGCTGTGCGGCCTGCCGGTGCGCGTGCATTCTTTCTGCCATGAGGGCAAGTGGCACGACATTGAGGTCGAGGACGACGTGACCGCCTACATGGAGTTTGCCAACGGTGCGACCGGTGTGTTCATCACCACCACCGCCGACGCCCCCGGCACGAATCGCTTGGAAATCACCGGCACGAAAGGCCGCCTGATTTGCGACGAAAACGGCCTGACCTACGACCGCCTGAAAGAGGACGAGCGCATCTGGTGCGCCACCTGCAAGGAGGGCTTTGAGAAGCCCGGCTGTGAGCGTGTCGAGGTCGAGACCGACGGCGAAAACCCGCAGCACGCAGGCGTGCTGAATGCCTTTGCCGCCCACATCCAGACCGGCGCACCGCTGGTGGCAGACGGCCGCGAGGGCATCAACGGTCTGATGCTCTCCAACGCCATCCACCTGTCGTCCTGGCTGGGCGAGACGGTCACGCTGCCCATCGATGAGAAAAAGTTCCTGAACCTGCTCAACGAGCGCCGCGCGCACTCCCGCCTGAAAGAGGACACTGACGTGGTCATGGACACTGCGTCCAGCTACGGCGGCGGGGCAAAATAAAATGGAAAAGGTAAAAACGGCGGTCATCGGCATTGGCAACATGGGCACGGCACACGCCCAAAGCCTGTGGGATGACCGTGTGCCCGGCCTGGCGCTGGCCGCAGTTTGCGACACCGACCCTGCGCGGCTAGCCTATGCCGCCAAAGCCTGGCCCGGTGTGGCCTGCTATGCCAGCGAGGACGCACTGTTGGCCGCAGGCGGTGTGCAGGCGGCCATCGTTGCTGTACCCCATCCGCTGCACAGCAAAATTGCCTCGCTGGCGTTAGCGGCTGGGCTGCACGTGCTGGTGGAAAAACCGTTGGACGTCCGCCTTTCGGTCGCACAGGCATTGTGTGCACAGGCAAAAGCCAGCGGCAAAGTGTTTGCCCTGATGCTGAACCAGCGCACGAACCCGCTGTTCGCCAAGGCACGGGCCATCGTGCAGGGCGGCCAGCTTGGGCAGCTCAAGCGGTCGGTGTGGATCATCACAAACTGGTATCGCACCCAGCATTACTATGATTCCGGTGCGTGGCGTGCCACCTGGGCGGGCGAGGGCGGCGGTGTGTTGCTGAACCAGGCACCCCACAATCTTGACCTGTGGCAATGGATCTGCGGTATGCCTGAGAGCGTGACCGGCTACTGCGACGTGGCTCGCTACCACCACATAGAGGTCGAGGACGACGCGACGATTTTTGCCAAGTACCCGAACGGTGCGACGGGTGTGTTCATTACCTCCACCGGCGAGATGCCCGGCACGAACCGGCTGGAAATTGCCGGCACAAAGGGTAAGCTTGTCCTGGAGAACGGTGTGCTGAAATGGTGGCGGTTGAAAACGCCCGAGGATGCCATCCGCTTTGCCAGCTCCGACAACTTTGTGACGCCGGACTGCGACTATCAGGAGTTCACCCCCGACGCGCCCGAATCCGCGCACATCGGCATTTTGCGGAACTTCGCGGATGCGATTCTGCACGGCGCACCGCTGCTCAGCCCCGGCGAGGACGGCCTAAAAGAGCTGGCCATCTCCAACGCGGCCTATCTCTCCCAGTGGACCGGCAACGCCGCCATGCCGCTGCCGCCGGATACCGTGCTGTTTGATAAGCTGCTGGCCGAGCGGGTCAAGACCTCCGCCTATAAGCCCAAGACCGATACAGAGCACCCCGACGGCCGATACAGCCGCCGTTGGCAGGTGAATTGGTAACAAGGAGAACGCTATGCCAAAAACAACGCAGCTGTCTTTCCCGGCGGCGGATCCATTTATCCTGCGTGCTGTCGATGGGCGGTACTACCTTTACTGCACTAGCGAGGACGGTAGCGGCATCCCTATCCATGTGTCCGATGATTTGGTGCACTGGCAGCGATGCGGCACAGCCATCGGCAAGGATACCGCCCGCTGGGGCGTGGGTTGCTTCTGGGCGCCCGAGTGCTATGAGATAAACGGCAAATACTACCTGTTTTACAGTGCCGACTGGAAAGAAACCCCGACCGGTGCACTGGAAAACTTCCGAATCGGCGTCGCCGTGGCAGATGACCCGGCCGGGCCGTTCGCCGATATGGCCGACAAGCCGATTTTTGACCCGGGGTATCCCATCATCGATGCCGACGTTTACACCGAGGATGGGCGGTACTACCTTTACTATTCCCGCTGCTGCTATGAGCACAATGTGGACGGCCTTGAAGAAAGCTGGATCTACGGCGTGGAGCTGAAGCCCGATTTTACCGGTGTTATCGGCGAACCTGTGCTGCTGCTGCGCCCGGAGCAGGAGTGGGAGGGGCGCAGCGCTGCCGCCACAGGCCGCCGCTGGAACGAGGGTTCGTATCTCCTGAAGCACAACAGAAAATACTACATGACCTACTCCGGCAATTTCTTTGCAGGGCCGGACTACGCCGTTGGCTACGCTACGGCTGACACCCCGCTGGGCCCCTACACAAAAGCACCCGAAAACCCGATTCTGGAGCGCGGCGCACAGGTGACCGGCACCGGCCACAACTGTATGTTCCGCACCACGGCGGGCGAATTGATGATTTGCTACCATGGCCGCACCGAGGCCACCGGCAATGATCGCATCGCCTTTATCTCCCCGGCGCATTTTGATGAGCAGGGCAGATTGGTCATCGACGCGGAATAACGCACAACACAAAATCCCCCTGCACGACAACGTGCAGGGGGATTTGTGTTTTTTATTGGTCGGCCATCTGCTGGGCTTTCAAGCATAGCTCGGCAGCTCTAAAGGCGTGCGCCTGGGTCATAGCGGTCTCGGTGCGGTCGATGCAGTCGCGGATCAGCCGCCCAAAGAAAGGGCAGCCCACCTTGCCGGTGGCATTCGTGCTGAACTCACCCTGCCGGTTAGCCCAGTAGACCATGTTCTCCCGCTTTTCGCCGGCGGCCAGATCGATGAACTTGCGCAGCTCGATGTAACCGTCTGTGCCGGTGATGAACGTCCGGCCATCGCCCCAGTTGCGCAGGCCGTCTGGCGTGAACCAGTCTACCCGAAAATACCCGCTCACGCCGTTGGCGGCGGTGGCGGTACATTCGCCGAAATCCTCAAACTCCGGCGTGGCGGGGTGGGCGTAGTTGGCCTTGCGGGCAAAGGTGATGTCGACATTCTCGACCCCGGCAAAGTAGAGAAACTGTTCCAGCTGGTGGCTGCCGATATCGCACAAAATGCCGCCGTACCGCGATTTCTCGTAAAACCAGGCCGGGCGCGGGCCGCCCAAGCGGTGTGGGCCGAAGCCCTCAACGTGCAGCACACGGCCAATCGTGTTCTGTTTGATAAGATAATCTGCCAGCGTGGCGGCCTCGCTGTGCAGCCGTTCAGAGTAGTAGACCATGTACTTGCGGCCAGTCTCGGCCACAGCGCGGCGGGCTGCTTCCAGCTGGGGCAGGCTCGTCATTGGCGCTTTGTCAACAAAATAGTCTTTCCCGGCGGCCATCACCCGCAGGCCAAGGGGGCAGCGCTCGCTGGGGATGGCGGCACTGGCGATAAGCTGAATATCCGGGTCGGCCAGCAGCTCGTCCAAGCTGGCCGCTGCCCGCGCCTGGGGAAAAGTGCGGCGGTAGGCGGCAACTTTTTCCGGGTCTTCATCCCAAACGGCGGTCAGTGTTGCACCGGCTTCCAGCAGACCGTTTGTCATGCCGTAGATGTGGCCGTGTTCCAGCCCCACGGCGGCAAATTGAAATTCCCCGGGGCCGACGACGGGCTGCGGTTTCGGCGGCAGATGCAGTTCCATGTTACAAAAGCTCCTTCAGGGCGTTGCAGGCGGCGTCAAAGGCGGCATCGCTGCTGGGATAGCGGTAGCCGCCCACATGGCTGGTATTGCCGTCCTGTTCCAGGTCTTTCAGTCCCTCAAACACTTGCAGGTGCGGTTCCACGGTCACGTCCTCACCGCCCTGGGCGCGGTAGGCGTCCAGAATACGCTTGACGTTGCCCAGACCCTTGCCCGCGGGCACAACGCTGCCATCGGCCAATGCGTCTTTGATATGCAGGTAGTCAATGTAGGGGTTCAGCTCTTCCCAGGCGCTCCACGTCTCCTGGCCGCACTGCACATAGTTGGCGGGGTCGAACACGCCGCGCATCTGGGGGAACGCTTTGTGCAGGTCAAGGCAGCGGGAGGCGATATCACCGTAGATGCCTTTCTCATTTTCGTGGCAGAACAGCACGCCGCTGCCCTCGCCCACGCGGAGCATTTCGCCCACCTGATCGATGACCCTATTGCGGTAGTCGGCGGGATCCTTGCCTACGGGGATGTAGAAGGAGAACATCCGCAGCCGCTTTGCGCCCAGCACCTGGGCAACTTCCAGCGTGTGGCGCAGCTGCTCAAGGTGGGCGGCAAAATCGCCGGTCTCAATATCGATCTTGCCGATGGGCGAGCCGATGGACCAGGTACACAGCCCCGCGTCGTCCAGCTTGCGGCGCACCTCTTTGGCCTTTTCCAGGGAAATGGCGGAGACGTTCTCGCCGTCTACCCCGCGGATTTCCAGGCCGTTCAGCCCATTGCGGCGCATCGCCGCAATCTGGCCGTCGATGGCGGGGGATGCTTCATCAGCAAACGCGTAAATTCTCATGGGAACCCTCCTGTTCGGTATATGTAGGGGCGCCCCTGCGTGTGCGCCCGCCTTGCGTGGCAAACGGGCTGCGGGCGTACACATAGGTGCGCCGCTACGGAGTAAAGCCGCTTGCAAATCACGAACAGCCGCGAGGGACGTCTGCCCTGCGCGGCTGGGGGAAAATTACAGCATCAGTGCAAACAGTCCACCCTGCACGCTGCGGCCGATAAAGGCCACGAGCCGATTCGTTTTCGTGTCGTACCAGTCAGAGAACGGTACGCGGGACGTTGTCTCGTGTAGCTCTTTGGCAACCGGCGCAATCAGCGCGGCCCGCACGGCCGGGTCGTCCGCCATGCGGGCGGTCCAGCAGATCCAGTCGGACTTGGTGTAGTCCGCGCGGGAATCCAGCGGCAGGCCGTAGGTGTTGATGCGCGGCAGATAGCTGGCGGTCTCGGCAGCGTAGAAGCTGTCGGGCAACAGGCCGAGGTGCAGCACCTTGTCCCACAGCAGATTGTACTTCATGCTCCAGCCCTGGCCGTCCAGTGTCAGCGGAGTGTTGCCCTTATCGCCGATTTTTTCCAGCAAGTGGGCGGCCATCGTCTTGGCCTGGGCGGTGCAGCTCTCGTCGCCGGTCAGGCGGGCATAGCAGGCCACGCCCACAATGGCCTTGGCGGCCAGGTTGACGTTGTGTGCCAGGTGCCCGGCAAAGTCGTCGGTGCACAGCTGCTCGGCAGGGTCCTCACCATATTGTACCAGATACTTGACCCAGTTGTCCAGCAGCGAGCGGTACTGATCGGCCAGTGCCTTGTCCGCGCCAAAGGCGCGGGCGGCCTCCAGCATGATCAGCATATTACCGCACTCTTCCACCGGCATCTGGTAGCGCGGATCCCACACATCCGTGCCGGCAGGGTACAGGTAGTACGGCGGGTGGCTGGCCGTGCGGCCAATGGGTTTGCGGGCAGCGTAAACCTGGCCGGTGGCCAGCGGGTAACGGCCGACATCATGCGGGGCAAAATCGCAGTCCCAAACCGGCATTGAGGCAAATTCCAGCACCGGGCGGCAGAGGGCATTGACGAGCTCGGGGCAGTAGTGCAGGAACAGCGGGATGGAGGGGTAGCTCACATCCACCGTGCCGATGCAGCCGTTGGAATCGTTCTCCTTGGAGAGGAATGCCATCTCGCCCTTGGGCGTGGCGATAAGCTTGTGCGCGGCAAAGGTGTGCCGCCAGGCGGCGTTGACGATATCCTCGTAGTCCTGACCGCCGGCTTTCCGGGCATCGTTGCTGACGGTCTCATCCATGGCAGCGCAGCGCAGCAGGATCTCGTCAAAGTGCTTTTGGGCGTAAAGGATGGCGTCGGTGATCTGGCGGCCATCACGGCGATACCATGCCTTGCACAGATCGCCGAAGTAGTTGATGGAGGCAATATCGTCATAGGCGATGACGGCCTGCGCGGGCGCACCGCCCACGGTCAGGCTGCAGGTGGTCTGCACGCCGTCGCCGACGGCCTTGACAACGCCGTCAGCGCTCAGGTACAGGTAGCCCCAGTCGATCGTGATGTGGTCAGCGGAGTGGCTCAGCGGCTTCTGGGTCTCCTGGCCGATGTAGACGGTCTGCTTTGTGCCCAGCGTATACGCGCCGTCGATCATATTCGGGCGCAGCTCACCGTCATAGCAAAGCTTGTCGGACAGGTGCAGCTTGACCTGCACGTCGTGTGCCTTGCCGTCGGTGGCCTTGGCGCTGAATGTGACCAGTGTCAGGGGCATACTCAGCAGATCCAAATCGTCGGGCAGGGCGGGAGTGGCAAAGGTGGTTTCGAGCTGCACGCCGCCAAATTCGCTGACAAAGCGAGTGCGGGTGGCCGTGACTTTCAGTTCGGTCAGCACGGCCTCCGGCTCTGCACCCTCGCCCAGGAAACGGCAGGCAGCACCGTCCACGGTCAGCACACCGCGGATGGGCTTGGCCGGGCCGCTCCAATGGCAGGTGTCGGTCTGGGTCATCGTGTCAGCGGGCATCCAGATGGAAAGATAGGGGTCTGACGCCACCAGTGGGATGGCGGGAAGTCTGTCGATACAGAACATACGCAAATTCTCCTTGTTGAAATGTGGAGAACTCAGCCTTTCAGACCCTGGGTGGAGATACCCTCGACAAGGTTCTTCTGGAAGAAGAAGAAGAGGGTCAGCACCGGGACAAGGGAGGCAGTGGACATGGCAAATGTTGCGCCGTAGTCAGACATCGAGCTGTCGTTGAACATCTTCAAAGCGTAGGCAACGGTGTAAGTGGCGGGCTTGTTCAAGTAGAGCAGCGCACCCATGAAATCTTCCCAGCTGCCCATGAAGGTCAGCACGCCGACAGTGACGAGGGAGGGCACAATCATCGGGACGATGATGCGGAAGAAAACGCCGTACCAGCTGCAGCCGTCGATCTTGGCGGCCTCGTCCATATCGCGGGGGATGCCGCGGATGAACTGCATGATGAGGAAGATGTTGAAGCCGCTGGCAAAGAAAGACGGTACGATCATCGGCAGATAGCTGCCGACCCAGCCTATTTTGTTGAACAGGACAAAGCGGGGGACCATCATGACCTGGCCGGGCAGCATCATCGTAATGATCATCAGCACGAACCAGACGTTGCGGCCCTTGAAGCGGATGCGCGCCAGACCAAAGGCGACGAGCGCCGAGGAAATCGTCATGCCGATGGCGGAAAGAATGGCGACGAACAGCGAGTTCTTGAAGAACACCGTGAAGGTGTAGCCGCCAAAACCCTGCCAGCCCTTGATGTAGTGTTCCAGCGTGGACTGGGCAGGGATAAGGGAGGTGGCGGTGGTAAAGATATCACCGTTGGGCTTGAAGGACGAGGCAATCAGCCACAGCACCGGGTAGAGCATCAGGAAGCTGACAAGCAGCATCAGCACATGGTAGATGGTGGTACTGACCGCACGCCGGCGAGACATGCTGGGGGAAATGTATTTCATCAACATAGTCAATTACCGTCCTTCCGATTCGTAGTAGACCCACGCGCTGGAGGAGCGGAAGATCAAAGCCGTGAAGAAGGCGATGATCAACAGCATGAACCATGCCATGGCGCTGCCGTAGCCCATCTCAAATTGGTTGAAGGCCTTGTTGTACAGGTAGACACCGTAGTACAGGGTCGTGTTCAGCGGCTTGCCGCCGGTGATGAGGTAGCTGGAGTTGAACGCCTGAAACGCGCCGATGACCTGGTTGATGAGGTTGAAGAAGATGATGGGGGTCAGCATCGGCAGCGTGATGGAGAAGAAGCGGCGCACAGGGCCGGCACCGTCCACGATGGCGGCCTCGTGGTAACTCTGGGGAATGTTCTTGATGGCGGCCAGAAAAATCAGCATCGAGGAGCCGAACTGCCACACGCCCAGGGCAATCAGGGTGCCCAGCGCGGTCTTGGGGTTGCCCAGCCAGGCGGTGCTGTCCGGCAGACCGAAGAAGCCCAGCACCTGGTTGATAACGCCCCTGGGGGAGAACAGCTGCTTCCACAGCAGGGCGATGGCAACGCTGCCGCCCATCAGGGAGGGAATGTAGAACGCGGCGCGGTAGAAGCTGGTCAGTCGGGTAGAGCGGGACAGCACCAGCGCGACGAGCAGTGCGACCGTCAGCTTGATGGGCACCTGGATCAGTGCAAACTTGAAAGTGACTTTGAAGGACGTCCAGAACAGATCATCCTCCAAGAACATCTTCTTGAAGTTGTCAAGGCCCACCCACTTGGGGGCGGACAGGATGTTGTAGTTGGTGAAGGCCAGGTACAGCGAGGTGAAAAAGGGAATGGCGGTGAACACGATCAGACCGATGATAAAGGGGAGAATAAAGACATGGCCTGCAACATTGTCCCGATCAAGCCAGCTGCCGAGCTTGTGGGAAAAGCCGTCTTTCTTTTTCATGGCAATGGCTCCTTTCATGGAATGTGGGGGGATTCAAAGAATCACGCCGAAGGGGAAGACCTCCGACGTGATCAAGGAGAAGAAAACTTTTAAAAGAAGAAGGGGATAAGGAAGAAAATCAAATCTTACTCAGCGCTGGCCAGGATGGCGTTTGCCTCATCCATGAACTGCTGGGCAGCAGTGGGCAGGTCGGTGATCTCGCCGTAGCGGACCTGGTCGGAGTACTGGCTCAGCAGGTCAGAGATCTCGGAGTGCTTTGCCGGGTCGGGGTTCATCAGCGGGGAAGCCATGTTGGGCTGGCTGACGTAGTCAACAAACTCAACGACCTGCTTGCCGACCTCGTCCAGAGTGGGGGCGACATACTCGCGCATCTCAGAGGAGATGGGAACGGCGCGCTCGATACCAACGATATCGTAGCAGCTGGTGTCATTGGCGAAGTAGTTGATGAAGCGAACCGCGGCGTCCTTGACATCGCTGTCTGCAGCAACGCACCAGAACATGGAGGGCTTCAGAAAGGTGGAGGAAGCGGTGGCGTCATCGGTGTTGGGAACCATGACCATGCGGATGTCCTTGCCGGCAGCATCGCGGTAACCCTGCAGCTCATTGGCGTACTGGAAGTTACTCCAGGTGTCCACGACCATCTTGTCAAAGGCAGTGGTGGCGGTCCCTTCACCGATCATCAGACCCCAGCCCTCGTTCTGAGCATCCAGTGCCAGCTGCCACATATCCACGATGTACTTCGGATCGTCGAAGCCCAGGGCAGAAGCGTCGTCATTGTAAAGGTTCATGCCGTAGTTGCGCAGGCGGAGACGCAGGTTATCCGCAGTGCAGTCGGTCACGAAAGAATCGCGCAGGCCGGTGGCCTCATAGACTTTCTTGGAAATGTCGGTATACTCGCTCATCGTCGGGTTCATCGGCATCTCGATGCCCAGGTCATCCAGGATGTCCTTGCGGTACCCCATGCAGGGGGCATTCGTGCCGGTGGAGACGGCGTACAGCTTGCCGTCGATCGAGCCGGAGTCAATGACGCTCTGGGCAACGTTGCTCAGGTCAAGGCTGCCGTCGGCAACGTAATCATCCAGCGGTGCCATGACGCCGTTTTCAACGTACTGTGCCAGCTTGGCGTAGTCCATCTGGAAAACGTCGGGGGTCTGGCCGCCGGCGACCTGGGCGGGCAGCTTGGTCCAGTAGCCGTCCCAGTCGGAGTAGTCCATCACGACTTCAATGTCGGGGTTCT
>OBLO01003626.1_pt1 | contig 10905 bp, 9 predicted proteins | sample 1519401 | NCBI WGS metagenome assembly OBLO01 (sample SAMEA2602897, study PRJEB22501) | metagenome | reverse complement strand
GCGACCACCGAGATCTACACTCTTTCCCTACACGACGCTCTTCCGATCTTCAACTTGGGCCATTTTTTTCTCCGCCTGGGTTCCCCCAAATATCCCCCCTTAAGGGGGGGATATATTTGGGGGGGGAGAGCCCTTTAGTTTTTTGCCGGTGGGCAAGTTGAATTTCTCAATAAATTCAGGTACTTCCCAACTTGCCCACCCTGTTTTGAGAATTTTGGGCGGGCAAGTTCAAAAATTTCAATAATTTCAGGCATATCGAACTTGCCCACCCAAACTGGGCAAGTTGGGCAAGTGGTGGGCAAGTGGCCCAAGTTGAATTAATCACCATTGGTAGCCCCCTCTTCGACTTCGCCGCTTCCTGTGGCGAACGGGCCGGTAGGCACGTCGAGGTAACGACCTACGCTACGGCGATACGTGCAGCGGACGACCATCTTCTTCTGGAGACTTTCCTCCAGGAGTCCCTCGAGACGCCGCCTGCTAAATCCGGACAGCGGTTCGGGGAACTCGTCCCTGCGGCTGAAGATTCCTGGCTGGCTCTTGGTCCCCGCAGTGAACGGGGCCCCTGCTATGGCTTTGGCCGCGATGGTATCAGCGAGCATGCGCAGCTGGTCCTTACGGGGGATGATGGGCTCATCTTTTAGGTGGACATCCTGCAGAACGCCGGTTTCGCCGCGCAGCAGGGGCCGCACACGTCCATCAGCCTGACAGTTTGCCTTGACGACCGCGCCGCAGAAGGCCTCATTCGGCCTACACGGGCGGCCAATCTTCTGCTCTATGTCTTTGCGTGTTTTGGTGTCCGCTGGCCAGATAGCGATAGCCAGGCGCACGCCATCGACGAGAGCCGAGGTTCCACGAATGGCGAGGCGCGCGTTCTCGGGGCTTGCGTCCTTCATAGTAGCGAGTGCCTTGGCCATATGGTGCGCAACGAGCACGGTTGCTCCTGTGCGCTCAGCGAGCTGAGCGAGTACGCCCTGCGTGAATGCGCCGGCCTGCGGATCGGCGTTGATGTCGCAGGCGACAAAGGCAGCGAGCGGGTCGATGTTGATGAGTCTGAGGTCCGGTATGCGGCACAGCTGCCGCACCAGGTCGTCATACTCCGGTGTGGTCTCATAGCCCTGCGCGAAGCCGCGGGAGCGGATGAGTGTGACAGGTCCGCCGGTGTTCGGCAGCGGTACTATGGCGAGCCGGCCACGGGCAGCGGCCCTGCGGGAGCCATCCTCGTCCATGGACTGAAGCCGGCGGTGGATGTCGTCCTGAGTGTCCTCGGAAGAGAGGATGACGACGGATCCGTGTGACGTGACTTCACCGCCAAGCCACGTATCCCCGGGGCCGTAGTTCAGGTCTATGCCCTGCATCGGGTTCCCGGCGACGCGCAGCCCGAGGTCCAGGGCGAGCATGCCCTTGCCTGTGCCGCCGCTGGCGACGAGCAGGCAGGGAGCGCCGAGCGGCAGGACGCCGTCGACAAGCCACTGCTGTTCCGGAGCTTCTCCAAGATATGCCTCACCACTGAACCAGTCGGCTATTCTGGGGACGCCCGAATGCGGCGTCACCTGCTGACGTACCTCGTCGAGGCCTTCGCGGACCATGAGGTCGTTGAAGTCGGTAGGGTTGCCCGCGAGGTCACGGAAACTGGGGGAGATGACACTGCCGCCCACGGCGTTGGCTGCGCGTCTGGCGTATTCCATGCCTGGGTTCCAGGGTCTGCCTTGTTTCTGGGTCCACTGGTCGTTGTCTGCGCAGATGATGATGCGGGACTGCGGGAGCACCTGCCTGATGACGGGTGCGACCTCGGGCAGATTTCCTGCATCGAGAGCGGCCACCACGGCATAGCCGGTAGCGGCATGCAGTGAACATGCCGTAGCGTATCCCTCGCAGATGAGCACCGTCTCCTGCGCGCCGTCCAGCCAGGCAAAACAGCCTTTTTTGGCAAATCCCCAGGGGAAGCGCTTACTTCCGTCCGGAGAAATGCGCTGCACGCCGGCCATCGAACCGGTGCTGTCATAGAGCGGGATGATCAGCGCACCGCTGCTGTCTTCGCGTGCCCCTCCCGGGGCAGCGGTCAGGCCTTTGAGCCGGAGATAAGGATTCTCCGGACCGGCCTCATGGGCAGCTGCGTATATCTGCGCAGACCATTTTCTGGCCTCTCTGGCTTTGACTTGGCGTTCGGCCTCACGCGCCGCCTGCATCGATTCGATGCGCTGGCGGAGCATGGTGCGCTCAAGCTCACTGACGATTCGCGCCGGAGCGTTCGTCGCCAGGTCTTCATCCAAGCCGGTTATCTTCTCGGAGAGACCGGTTTTCCAGTTGCCCCACACGCCGCAGGCTACGCCGTCAGCATAGGCGACGTACCATCCGCTGCGCTTTCCTCCCCGGTCATCAGGGAGAGCGAAGCGGTGCATAGTGCCGTCGGGCACTATGTCCTGCAGTCCCAGTCCGTCCACCTCCATGCGCCGGGCCATAACGGAGAGCACCTTCTGCGCGTCAGCGCATGGAAGGCAGGCCTCATTCTGCCTGGCGGCGACATTGAGGTCTATGACAGTGGACATCATGCGCCCCAGCAGACCTTCGCCACGCGGCACATCCGGCAGGCCACGGCGGCGGGGGTCGACTCTGCACGCGGCAGAAGCTCCCCGGCATCAGTTGCCTGGAAGATCCGCGTCGCGCGCTGCAGCATTTTTACGGCTTCGCCTTCGTCATACGGTACGAGCTCGTGATACAGCTCCATGGTGTCTGCATCGACGCAGGTGATCAGTCCGCGGTCGAGGTGCAGTCCCATCATGTAAAGCTGCATCTGATACCAGTATTTCGGATGGCTTCGCCTGATATGTTCACGGCGTGCAGCCATGACATATTTATGTGCGAGGCACTTGCATTCCCAGAGTGCCGGGAGCGGTAAGGGCGCGTCGCCCTCGCCTCTCCAGCAGGTCAGGATACCGTCGGCATGACCGAGCAGGCGGCCGCCAAGAAATGATACCTCAAACTGTCCGCCGGTAAGCGGGTCCTTCGTCACAAGCAGCAGGCGGGCGGAGAGCAGCCATCTAGCGGCACGATCCTCAACATCATGTCCTCTTTCGAATATTCTGCGGACACGAGCCGGGAAGGGACAGGCCGATGCTGTACATCTTGCTTCACGGCCTGCGTCGCGATTTCCAGCATAGGCGGCGTATTCTAATTGTACGCTTCGTTCGCACTCGCCTCCAATCGCGGAGCAGCCAAGGTAAGTTCTCGGCGTCTCGACGCTGGCATCAATGCCCTCGTCGATAAGCCAGTTCAGCCGGTCCGACAGTCCGGACCGGGAATTTAAGTCTATCATCACCCTCCTCCTAGAATTTAACCGCATGCAGGTCTTCCTGTCTATACTTTTGAGACTTTTGCCTGCGTTTTTTGAGCTGACGCTTAACTGGGTTGAACCTGTAGACAGTGACGATGCACCCGTCTCTGGCGTTACAGACGATGCGCAATCTTCTGAAAGCGAAAGTCACTGACCGGTCATCTGATGTCTGGACGCGCGTCCGGCAGGAGGTGAGCGCGGTGATCACCTCCTCCGGGTCAATGCCCCGTTCCCGGCATCGCTCGAGCGCGTGCTTTGTGAAGTGAAGTCCGCTCATCGGTGGGTCTCCGGCGGTTTTGATAAAGATTCTACGACATTGGCCGAATCTATCTGTTTGTTGGGCTCTTCCTTCGTCAGCAGTGCCAGTGCTCGTCTAAGGATGGCGGCCCTCCTGGATGACGTGTCTTTTTGTTGGCCCGTCATCAGCCGAGAGATAGTGGCCTCGCTGAGGCCTGAGACCTCGGCAAGCCGTTTTTGGGTCATCCCACTCGCAACGAGGAAGGCACGGATCTCTGTAGTGATAGTGTCCATGGCGAAAAATTACACTAATGAAATATGTTTAGCAAGATTTATTTCATCTTCGTAATTGCAGAAACGCAATAACTCTCATAAGGAGTGAGTATGAGCCTGAAAGAAGACATCCAAAATATCCTGAGGAAGTACAAGGATACTATCCATGGAGGCAACAATGAGAGAGCCGCAAAAGCTCTCGGAGTGAATGCCCCCACTTTCTGGCGTTGGCTTTCTGGAAAAAATGTTCCCAGGGTTGAGACTCTAGAACCTGTATTTGAAGCCCTGCACGCTACAATCACATTGCCTGGGAGAGAGCCCGAGCATCAAGATTTAGCCCGAGACGTATGCTTCGTCGATGCCAAAGTCGTCCCAGCCGGAGACGGCCTTCCGCCAGTTGCAAGCGAAGACTATCTAGCTGTGCCTCTGGTAGACGAGGTGGGCGCCGGCCCCGGTATTATCCCCCAAGGACGATTAATCTCTTGGTTCCTCGTGTGGCGATATCAGAAGTCAGTCATGCATAAACACGACCTGATAGCTGTACGCATCGGGAATCATTCTACTTCAATGCTACCGACTTTGAGGCCAGAAGATATAGTTTTGGTTGATAGGCAGGATATTGATTGTGCCACCCCGGGTAGGATCATGCTTGTTCTGGACCCTGATGGAGCCGGCATGATTAAGCGTGTGGCTTTAACCCCCATCCGCAAGGACGGAGGGATGCAAGACATCCGCATTACCTTTTATTCTGATAACGTGGCGCTTAATCCCCCCGTGGTCTACAGTCTTAGAGATGATTATGGAGGCGACTGGAGAAAAGCAATAGGGGGACACATTGTCTGGGCGTGGTCAGATATGGAGGGAAGATAAACATGCCGATGATAACTATGTTCTATGGAATTATCATTAAAATGTTCTTCAGCATGAGAGAGCACAACCCTCCGCATATCCATGCTATTTATGGAGAATATGAAGGAATACTTGATCTTCGTTCTATGAATATGATCGAAGGAGACCTGCCTGCCAGAGCCTTGAAACTTGTTCAGGAGTGGATGGCTCTGCATCAGAGCGAACTCCTCGCCATGTGGAATAATAAGCAAATCAAGAAGCTCCCGCCCCTTGTCTAAGGAGGTTCTCATGCATCATCGCATTGCATCGATACAACCTTTACCGGACGCCAAGCTGCAAGTGACATTCATTGATGGAACAGTGAAATATTTTGATTTCAATCCTCTCATTAAGTCTTGGGATGTATTTGCTCCACTGGCTGATCAATATCTCTTCGAACAGGTACGTGTATCTCATGGTGGCTATGGCGTAGAATGGAATGACGATCTAGACTTGTCATGTGATGACCTGTGGTTCGATGGCGTTGAACGACAACCTGCAACGATTGAATATTTGGGTTGAATGGTGAATTTTTAATTGGAGGAAGAAGATGTATCCCAAAAGCTTCTCTTTGTTTTCAAGTGTATTATTTATTACACTTCCTATATCATCTGCTTATGCCAGCTATGATGCGACGACAAATACAGAAACATTAACAAACCAACGTATCAGTAATACAATGGGAGATACAACTAAAGGAGATTTTAAATCATACAATTATCCTGACAGAAATCTTGTCATTACCTGGACTGATAGTTCACGTGGTGATGGTTCTCCTATCAGAGACGCTGTTGTTTATGCAAAAAAATTACTATAATTTCTGATTTTGTCGGAAATCAATGGACAGATAAGGGAGTTATAAGCGATAATGCTACGAATATTAATGCATTTGAAGACATTAATATTACGACTTATAATGATGGCGTATTCACTGAGGGTAAGGGTACAACGAATATAAATGGATTTAAAAATCTAAATATTACATCCAGATCAGGATTCGGTTTGGTAGATAACGGCAATGGAATTACTATTGAAGGTGGAGAGCAGAGCGTCGTCTCTATTAAATCTGAGTATAGAATACGTTCTTTTTGGGGATTTGAAATGCAAGTTTCCCGCCCTGCCATAGGTAGTCATTATCTCTCTGAGAACTATGGTAACGGTATATCCATCAAATCTGGCACGATAAAATTGGACTCTGTGAAAAACTATTCCATTTATGCAGGAAATGGAAGGAAAGGAAGATTTGAAGTCAACCTCGATGCGTCAGAGATAGATATTACCGGAACCATTTATGGAGCAGGAGGAAATATCACCATTACTCCCAGAACGGACGGGATAATGAAGATTTCGCCATCGGACCAAGCGGAAGGCAGGACACTAAAGGATAATAGTATTTTACTCACCAATGGTTCCACTTTAACTATCAATAAATATTCTGCCGAACTTAAGAAGATGCAGATCACCGGAAAAATAGACGTGAGTGGAGAAGGGTCGTCTCTCCTGGCAAATATGACTGGAGATAGCTCTATTTCATCAAGAGAAGGCAGTTCCTCCACTGTCGCGATCGAAGCGAGTAAAGGCGGGAAGGTGGAACTCAATATGAGCGGCGCAAACTCATCCATCTCGGGCGATGTGAAGACCGGCACTGGGCAAAACGCGTCCATCACCGCTAACCTTTCAGGCGGGAGCAGCCGTTTCACCGGCAATGCAGAAGCAGTCGGAGATTTTTCTGGAAACAATACGATTAATCTAAGCCTTTCAGGCGACAACGCACAACAGTTGGGAAATCTGAAAGCCGAAGGAAGTAACACGCTGAAAGCAGTCTACTCCGGCAGGAATTCCTCACTGACGGGCACATCGGATTACACCGCGGACAACAAAGGAATCATGAATCTTTCCTTCACTAACCAGTCTGTCATGAACGGAGACATACTCAATGGCGTGAAGGTATATGAAGACAATGCGTCCCAATCTTCGTTCGCGGGACAGCTGACAGCCAATTTCGATCAGTCATCCTGGAACGGTAACCTCAGCAACCAGGGCGGCACCGCGGATGTTACGCTCCACAGAGGAAGCGTCTGGACCGGTAAATCGTCCATGTCCGGAGCAGACTCGGTTACAAATGTTTCCGTAAATGAAGGCTCCACCTGGAAAGTGACCGCGGACAGTGATGTCTCCACCCTGAAGCTTTCCGGCGGCACAGTTGATCTGGAAGGCGCCGCCCAACAGATAAAGATCGGCCACCTTTCCGCTGACGGGACTCCGGGCACCTTCCGCATGGATCTGACGTATCACGACAATCAGCTCTCAACATATGAAAACGCAGAGGACAGCGATTTCCTGTATGTGGGAGGCGGCGAAGGGCAGACGTTCCGCGTTGAAGCGGCAGACAAATCCAGCCTCAACGGCATGAGAGATGGCGACAAACTGTATTTCGCCAGAACCGCCAGCGACGCCGCCGCGTTTGACGTTGATCATAAAGTGCTGATCCGCAACTGGGACAAAATTTACAACAAGGTGTTCCGCGTCAAAACTGAAGCAGTCACTTCCGCAGCCGCGGCCGGTGACAACACGAACACAACAGCTTCTTCCGGATCCGTGGCCGGTGACAGCGCGGACGCCGCCGCTCCTTCCAAAGCCGCGGCCGGCGCCAGAGCGAAGATTGCCGCTGCCTCTATGACCGAGGCCAGTGCCGGAGAGAACGCAGCCGATTCCTCTGAGGCCGGAACCAGCAACAGTGAAAACACAACAGCCTCCTCAGAAAACAATGAGGACGCCTGGTATCTGACGCCTGAAACCACGGCCGTTGACAACCCTCTCAATCCCAGCGACAACGCCTTCATCCCGAACGCCAATGCCTATGTCCCCGGCTCGGCGCATAACGCGGCCGCTTCCATCTGGCGCGACAACGACACGCTGCTGAAGCGTCTCGGCGAACTGCGCTGGAGCAAAAACAACGACGGCGCCTGGGGCAGAGTCATCAACAGAAGGCTTGCCAGGAGCGGAACCCAGGCCTTCGACGTCAGCATGAACACGCTTCAGCTCGGCTACGACAGGAGGATCCCGCTCTCCTTCGGTGACATTTTCGTCGGCGGCGCCATTGAGCACAGCCGGGGCACCGAAAAATACGATGACGGCGACGGCAGCGTATATATGACTGACGGCGCGCTCTACGGCACGTTCAAAGGCAGAAGCGGCGATTACGTCGATGTCATCGCCAAAGCCGGCAGGCTGTTCACGCATTACTCCTCGGATCTGGGCGATGGCGGCGATTTCGAAAACTGGGGCTTCAGCGCCAGCGCCGAATACGGCCACAAATTCGACCTTGGCTGGTCCTGGTCCGTGGAACCGCAGGCGCAGATCAGGTACAGCTATCTCTGGGGAGACGACTACACGTCGGACAACGGAGCGAAAATCTACCAGGACGACATGGACAGCCTCGTGGGCCGTCTCGGTCTTCTGGTGGCCAAGGAATTCGGGACGGGCACGGAAAACCCTGTCCGGGTTTACGCCAAGGGTTCCGTCCTGCATGAGTTCCTGGGCGACAGGGACGAAACGCTGTACCAGGATGTCGCGATGCATGACAGCACGGACCTTGCCGGTACGTGGTACAGCGCGGGCGTCGGCGCCAATGTCGGCCTCTCTGAGAACTGCTCCCTCTACGTTGACGCGGAGGAGGACTTCGGTACGGACATCAAAGTCCAGTACCGTATCCAGGGCGGTTTCCGATTCGAGTTCTAGCTGAACCGGCGCATTCCCTTATTTAACCAGAAACAGAAAACCGCCGCGGTGCGGAGAACAGCGCGCCGCGGCGGTTTTTGTTTTCTCTCCGAAAGCAGCCCGCCCTGAATATCCTCTGCCGGGCGCTCCAGAATCTTCAGTCATTCGCGTTCAGGCCATCCTGATTCCCGATCTGATGCCGCTTTTCCTCCGGCTGCGCCATCCTGTGAAAGTACAGGGGGAACGGTTTCATGTCGGGGGACGAAAGGGAGCCTCATCTCTTTCCGGCCGGCGGAAAAGCCGCGTGGCGCCTTTCCCCCGGCAGCGGGAGGACATCCGGGGGAGACACCCCGGATAAAAACGTACGAAAAAAGCCTGGCGGCCGGCAGGGCGCCGGAACCGTCAGGCTCTGATTCAAGGGAAAACGCGGCAGAGGCGGGGTATCTGCCGTTTACGAATGGGAAGCCCGCTCCTTCACAAAGATCCTGCACAGCCATCTGCCGGAAGTATCGCAGGCCAGCCCCAGCAGGAGCCCTGCCAGAATGGAGGGGATAACCATCGGGTCGCCTCCGGCCGCGAAGCTGGAGAAGGAGCCGATGAAGGCTCCGGGGACAAAGGCGAGCAGACGGTACTTTCCCCCTGCGCACATCAGAAAGGTAATGATGCACGTTGAGGCCAGGCCGATCGTTTCATCCGGGAAGTACTTCCCGAGATACAGGCAGCCAAAGGCGTACAGCATACCGCTGGCAACGCAGGCGAGGAGCACCGGAAGGCCGCGCAGGCCTTTCTTCGGCGCGGCGAAGTACGCGGTGCAGCCCGCGAATCCGCCCCAGCCCAGCAGACCGGTGTGATTGGCGAAAAACATCCAGATCGTGCAGAGCAGGGCGGTTGCCAGAGCTCCAAGCAGGACTTCGGCTGTGCGGTTCATCAGATCTCCTTTGCCTCGGGCCTGCCGATACGGTTGGGCTTCATGACCACTTCGCCCTTGGTGATGGCTCCTGTCGGACAGACGAGGGAACACAGAAGGCAGCCGACGCATTTTTCAGTGTCAAAGTCGGGCCGGCGCTCCGTCTCATTCCACCTGATGGCCTGATGGGCGCCGTCAAAGCACGAAATATAACAGCGTCCGCAGCCGATGCAAGCCTCAGCCTTCAGCGCGGGATGGACGATATAGTCGCGATCCAGTTCCTCGGCCGGAACGATGTTCTTATTGGCGAGCCCCACGAGATCGGAGAGGTGCTCCACACCATGGTCTTCCAGGTAGTGCATGAGCCCGTTCTTCATATCCTCGACGATGCGGTAGCCGTACTGCATGACAGCGGTTGTCACCTGCAGTGTCGAGGCTCCGAGCAGAATGAATTCCAGAGCGTCCTCCCAGGTCTCGATACCTCCGATGCCGGAAATGGGCAGTCCGGGAATGCCCTCGCGCAGCTGCTGTATAAAGCGCAGCGCAATGGGTTTGACGGCCTTGCCGGAGTATCCCGAAACAGACGACTTGCCGTTAATGACAGGAAGGCCGATGGCGCGGTCCAGATCGAGATCCGTGATCGACTTGATTGTATTGATGGCGGCGATGCCGTCCGCTCCGCCTTCCATACAGGCTTTCGCGACAGGCACCATATCCGTGATATTGGGCGTCATCTTGGCGAGCACGGGCAGTTTCGTGCCCTTTTTCACGGCCGCGCAGTACTTCCGGCAGAGATCGGGATTGGTGCCGACATCGGATCCCATGGCGTGCGAGGTCATCTGCGGGCAGGAGAGGTTCATTTCGATCATGTCGGCGCCGGCCTCGGTCACGAGACGGGCGAGCTCGGTCCAGTCTTCTGCGTCCGGCCCCATGATGGACGCGATCAGCACTTTGTCGGGATACGCTTTCTTCAGCTTCGCGAGATCATCGAGATTCTGCTCCAGGGGATGCTCCGCTATCTGCTCCATGTTCTTGAAGCCGACAAACGGCGTGCCTTCCTTGGTGAGTTCGGCAAAACGCGGCGACACCTCGTCAATGAGGAAACTTTTGGGGCCTATGGTCTTGAAGACAATGCCGCCCCAGCCCGCATCGTAGGCCTTGCTGCACATCTCGTAGCAGTTGCCCACGGGAGAAGAGGAAAGACAGAAGGGGTTCCCGAAATGCACCCCGAGAAAATCGATGGAAAGGTCTCTGCTGATCATTACCTGTTCCTCCCTTCAAGGCTTTCATGAATAACGCGGGCTGCTTCCTTGCCCCGCTTCACGGCCCAGACAACAGTCTTGTCGCCGGCCACGATGTCGCCGGTCAGAAAGACTTTCGGGTCGTCCGTCCGGCAGTCGGGGAAATCCTTCTGCCCGGGTTTCAGCTTAAGGCCAAGGCCGCTCAGATCAGGGAGCTGTCCCACGGCGAGAATGACCTTATCAGCCTTCAGGCGCAGCTCGCCATCGATACGGCGGTGCCTGAAGACAAGGCTGCCGCCTTCGGCACT
>OBLO01003618.1_pt1 | contig 10917 bp, 5 predicted proteins | sample 1519401 | NCBI WGS metagenome assembly OBLO01 (sample SAMEA2602897, study PRJEB22501) | metagenome | reverse complement strand
ATATTCACATATTCCTCCATTGTCAAAGTATTATTCTCTCCGGCTGGAATACCTAGATGTTCAAAATAACGATCATCAAGAGTAAATTCACTACGGCTTATGTCATAATACCAGGGATATATCCTAGTTCTTTGCAAGGCTGTATTTAATATATATTCTTGTGTCAGTTCCACAGTAATATTACGGAAAAAGAACAAGATGTTTTTTTCGCCCTCTTCATTTTCCATTGTAGCAAATTCTCCTCTTATCGGGAATTGTGTATAGTCAACTTGTTCCTGCATAAATGTATGTTCAGGCAGCGAGTATACTTTTTTGCCCTGACGGATTTCTTCCAAAATGGTCGAGAGTATATCTTCTTTCTTATTTAACAGCTTGAATATCTTGTTGGTCGGAAGAGGCATCAGCGCATTGACTGACGAATGTACATGAAGTTCCGTAAGAGCTTGCTGATTCAGTTGTATGACTTCTCTATTTATATCCAATATGATAACTCCGTCAGGCAGAATATTCAGCAAATCATCATTGTAGAGTGTTTGTCCGTTCGCTTCCATATTTTGTTATTTTTCGTTCAATGTACAAGATAATAATTAAATTCATAACAAAGAAAGCCATTTTACTGAAGAAAACATTATTTCAACAAACCTTTTGTACCTGTTTATACAGCTATTTTAATTTGCAACACATTGAATGTTAATACGATATTCCTTTTTTAAGATTCGATACTCATTTATTAAGCCTTATTCCGTTTATTTGCCAGTCATTTTTTTCTGTTCCTTCAGTGAAATTGAATGATTGCACAGAAGAAGACAACGGTTCGAATGTGAGTGAAAATTCTGCTTCGCCGCTTTCAGGCAAATAAAAGTGCTCACCGGGGTTAATCCCATCTGCTTTCTTTAAGGTATACGTTTTACCTTTCTCATCTACCAATCTACAATTCGGGCTGACTCGTATCCAGTATTTGGGTATGTAATATGCATAGAAATGAACGATAGTGGCTGTGTCAGTCAATTCTACCTGCTTCACTTCAAGAATATCGGTATTGGTTGATTCCGACACCGGATAGTTAACGACTTTTGTATTTCCTTGCCATGTAATACTCATTTCATGTTTGACAGCATCCAGATACCTGCGCATTTTTAGTTTCAAACTACCTTTGCCATAACCCGACCACATTTTCACTATTTTACCTTCAGGAGAGATAAGAACATAATTCGGAATACCTCGAACTCCATATTTAGCGTATAATCCGGCTGTTTGTTTTAAGTCATTTAAATTCTGCCAGGTCATTTCATGTTTTGCCGAAGCTGCCTTCCACCTGCTTTTCGTATCGGAGCTTAGACTAATGATAGTAAGACGCTCTTTATATTGTTCTTGAATCTCTTTCATCTCTGGTAAAGCCATAATGCAAGGACCGCAACCGCTACTCCAGAAATCAAGCAATATATATTTTCCATTGAAATCAGTCAGATGATGAATCTTTCCATCCAAATCGAAAAGTTCGGTATCTGCCATTTTATCTCCCTCTTTCACAACTGTAGGCGGGAAAAGATTAACTGCAATTTCCTGTCCTGTTATAGAAGTTTTTTGTGCTTCATTCATTCTATTATACAAAGCCAGTGTTTCATCTTTATAAGAGAAATTTGGATTGTACTTCACCGACATGCTCAATTTATATAGCCTGTCCATCCAAATGTTTGATACAGGAAGTTCCTGCATCAGTTTCATTTCACGTTTGCTGATTAAAGCTGAAATACTGTCTTCTTTCGCACGTAGAGCCTTCCGTTCGGCTTCCGGGGCAGAACGCAGACTTCTTGCTTTGATAGACAAACGTTGATACTCATCCCATAAATCGTGTGAATCTTCAATAAACCTATTATATTCTATTTGTTCCTTTACAGGGCTGTCTACTGTCCACGTATGTATCAAGGTATTCGTTCCGGTTACTTTGATTCTTGCATTAGGAGTTGCATAAATCTCCAGCGACATGGAAGGAAAATCATCATTACGGGTACACATTAGAGATAATTTGTCTAAACCATCTTCTCCGGCATTTCGTTTGAAGAAGAAAGTACCGTTTTGTATGGTATCCATGGCTACTGTACTTCCTACATTTCCGTCAAGTAGAAAAAGAGAAACAAGAGTTCCATCCTTTACACCTTCCACTTTACCTTCAATCGTATACTCGTGTTGTGCTTGTGAAACGAGACTGCCTAATAAAAAGAGGCTGCTAAATAGTAGTTTTTTCATCATCATAATATTAGAAGTAATTATACGCCACAAGGTAAAGCTTTTCTTTATAGAGTGTTACTCCTTTTATTGTTCTTTAATATTTCTGTAAAAGAAAGGGGTACAAAATGCCCTTTCGTTCGTCTACTTGATATGAAGAAAAAAGAACGAATGAAAATATATACTTTACTGCTTGGCGCATTGTTTGTAAGTCCTACACAGGCACAAACAATGCATGATTGGGAGAATCATCATGTTCTCCAGATCAATCGTGAACCGGCAAGAGCCGCTTTTACCCCTTTCTCTGTACAGAAAGGAGACGGTTCAATCTCTTTAGACGGAACCTGGAAATTCCGTTGGACTCCCGTTCCCAATGAAAGAGTCATGAATTTCTATCAAACAAATTTTAATGATAAAGATTGGACGGATTTTCCTGTTCCCGCCAATTGGGAAGTGAACGGATATGGCACGCCTATCTATGTTTCAGCAGGCTATCCGTTTAAAATAGATCCTCCACGGGTGATGGGAGAACCGAAAACTGACTATACCACGTATAAAGAAAGAAACCCGGTAGGGCAATATCGCCGCACTTTTGTATTGCCGACCGGATGGGAAGTGAACGGGCAGACTTTTCTACGCTTTGAAGGTGTAATGAGCGCCTTTTATGTTTGGATCAATGGCGAACGGGTAGGGTATAGCCAAGGCAGTATGGAACCGAGGGAATTTAATGTCACGAAGTATCTGAAATCCGGAGAAAATCAGATTTCACTGGAAGTCTACCGATATAGTGACGGTTCTTATCTGGAAGATCAGGATTTCTGGCGTTTTGGTGGTATTCATCGTAGTATTCATCTGATACATACGCCGGATATTCATGTCCGTGATTATGCGGTACGTACTCTTCCCGCATCTGTTGGTAATTATAAAGACTTTATTTTGCAGATTGATCCGCAATTTAGTGTATATCGAGGGATGACCGGAAAAGGGTATATTTTACAGGGAGTACTGAAGGATGCTTCAGGTAAAGAAGTTGCCACATTGAAAGGTGATGTGGAAGATATGCTTGATTTGGAACATAAAGCAAGCCGGATGAATGAATGGTATCCGCAGCGTGGCCCGCGTAAGATGGGACGCTTGTCAGCTATTATAAAATCACCGGAAAGATGGACGGCAGAAACGCCCTATCTCTATAAATTACACTTAACTCTCCAAAATGAAGAAAGAAAAGTCGTAGAACAGATAGAACAGGCCGTGGGCTTCCGCTCTGTAGAAATCAAAAAAGGACAACTGTTAGTGAATGGTAATCCGGTTCGTTTTCGTGGAGTGAACCGTCACGAACATGATCCACGGACGGCACGTGTCATGAGCGAAGAACGGATGCTTCAGGATATTCTTTTAATGAAGCAGGCAAATATAAATGCTGTGCGCACCAGCCATTACCCCAATGTCAGCCGTTGGTACGAGCTATGCGACAGCTTGGGATTGTACGTGATGGACGAAGCGGATATAGAAGAACACGGATTGCGTGGAACACTCGCAAGTACCCCCGACTGGCATGCAGCATTTATGGACCGTGCGGTCCGTATGGCGGAACGTGATAAGAATTATCCATGTATTGTAATGTGGAGCATGGGAAACGAAAGCGGTTACGGACCAAACTTCGCTGCTATTTCGGCATGGCTGCATGATTTCGATCCCACTCGCCCTGTACACTATGAGGGGGCGCAGGGAGTGGACGGAAATCCTGACCCGAAGACGGTCGATGTTATCAGCCGCTTTTATACCCGGGTGAAACAGGAATATTTAAATCCCGGTATTGCAGAAGGAGAGGATAAAGAACGCGCTGAAAATGCACGTTGGGAACGGTTGCTGGAGATTGCGGAGCGTACCAATGACGACCGTCCGGTGATGACGAGTGAATATGCACATTCCATGGGGAATGCATTAGGAAATTTCAAGGAATATTGGGATGAGATATATAGTAATCCCCGTATGCTGGGTGGTTTTATATGGGATTGGGTAGATCAGGGAATCTACAAGACATTACCCGATGGCCGTACCATGGTGGCTTACGGCGGTGACTTTGGCGATAAGCCGAATTTAAAAGCTTTCTGCTTTAATGGATTGCTGATGAGTGACCGTGAAACTACACCTAAATATTGGGAGGTAAAGAAGGTATATGCACCGGTTGAGTTGAGAGTTGAGAATGGAGAGTTGAGAGTAACCAACCGGAATCATCATATTGATTTATCACTTTATCGTTGCCTGTGGACATTATCAGTGGATGGTAAGGAGAAAGAACGGGGAGAAATAACATTGCCGGAAATAACTCCAGGCGAAAGTAAAACGATTGATTTGCCGGCTTTCCGATCATTAAAAGATATTTATTCTCTTTCCGATTGCCAACTGAAAGTAAGCATTGTTTTGAAATCGGATGCTCTTTGGGCAAAGGCAGGACATGAAGTAACTTGGGAACAATTCTGTTTGCAAAAAGGAGATGTAGCTTCTGCTGATTTAATTAATAAAGGAACGCTTCAAGTGGAAGAGGATGATAAATCTTTATTGATTAGCGGACGCAGTTTTTCTGTTCAGTGGGAAAAGAAAGTGAACGGAAGTATGACCTCCCTTATATATAAGGGCAAAGAAATGCTGGCTCACTCCGATGATTTTCCGGTTCAGCCTGTCACTCAAGTTTTCCGTGCTCCGACAGATAATGACAAGAGCTTCGGAAACTGGTTGGCTAAAGACTGGAAATTGCATGGAATGGATCATCCGCAGATAAATCTGGAATCTTTCCACCATGAAAAACGTGCAGACGGGGCGGCCATTGTCCGGATTCAAACAAGTAATTTATATAAAGAAGGAAAAGTGGTGACTACTTCTGTCTATACGGTCTTTTCAGATGGAACGATTGATCTGGAAACAACTTTCTTGCCACAAGGAGTTCTTCCTGAAATTCCCCGTTTAGGTATCGCATTCTGTCTGGCGCCTGCTTATGATACATTTACCTGGTATGGCAGAGGGCCACAGGATAACTATCCTGACCGCAAAACATCTGCTATGATAGGGCTTTGGAAAGGAGGCGTTGCAGAACAGTACGTACATTATCCACGTCCGCAGGATAGTGGGAACAAAGAGGAAGTGCATTATCTGACCCTGACCGACAAACAGAATAAAGGTATTCGTGTTGACGCGGTAGAAAACGCATTTTCTGCATCTGCCCTGCATTACACTGTACAGGACATCTATGAAGAAACTCACGATTGCAATTTAAAACCACGTGCGGAAGTCATTCTTAATATGGATGCTGCCGTACTCGGATTAGGAAACAGTAGTTGCGGACCGGGTGTATTGAAGAAATATGCCATAGAGAAAAAAGAACATACGTTGCATATCCGCATCAGTAGTAAACAATAATAGCAATAAATAACTAACACAATTATAAAAGTAACAATGAAAAAAGTAACCACTTTATTATCAACCTTGGCGTTGGCAACTACCCTGGCTGCTCAAAACCTTCCACAAACGGAAAGGCAATATCTCTCCGGTCACGGATGCGACGATATGGTTGAATGGGACTTCTTTTGTACCGACGGACGCAATTCCGGCAAATGGACGAAAATCGGCGTACCTTCCTGTTGGGAATTGCAAGGCTTCGGCACTTATCAGTATGGAATCACTTTCTATGGAAAGCCATTTCCTGAAGGCGTTGCCGATGAAAAAGGTATGTATAAGTACGAGTTTGAAGTTCCGGAAAAGTTTCGCGGTAAACAGGTCAATCTTGTATTCGAAGCTTCAATGACAGATACGGAAGTAAAAGTGAACGGACGCAAAGTGGGTTCCAAACATCAGGGAGCCTTCTATCGTTTTTCATACAACGTCACGGATTTCCTGAAATATGGCAAAAAGAATTTACTGGAAGTCACTGTTGCCAAAGAGAGTGAAAATGCCAGTGTGAACCTTGCCGAACGTCGTGCTGATTATTGGAATTTTGGCGGTATCTTCCGTCCGGTGTTCCTGGAGGTGAAACCAGCCGTAAACCTGCGGCACATTGCCATTGACGCAAAGATGGATGGAACTTTCCGTGCCAACTGCTACACAAATATTTCTAATGACGGAATGAGCATCCGTACACAGATTTTAGATAAAAAAGGAAAAAAGATAACGGAAACCACCGTACCCGTAAAAGCTGGAGGTGACTGGACTTCCCTGCAACTGAATGTATCTAACCCTGCACTGTGGACAGCGGAAACTCCGAATCTTTATAAAGCACAATTCTCTCTATTGGATAAGGCCGGTAAGGTTTTGCATAGTGAAACGGAAAATTTTGGTTTCCGCACGATTGAAGTACGCGAAAGCGACGGACTTTATATAAACGGAGTACGTATCAATGTACGTGGTGTCAATCGTCATAGCTTCCGTCCTGAAAGTGGCCGTACATTAAGTAAAGCGAAGAATATCGAAGACGTTCTTTTGATGAAAAGCATGAATATGAATTCCGTCCGTTTGAGCCATTATCCGGCTGACCCGGAATTTTTGGAAGCCTGTGATTCTCTCGGACTTTATGTGATGGATGAGTTGGGAGGCTGGCATGGCAAGTATGATACCCCCACCGGAGTACGTCTGATTGAAGGCATGATAGAACGTGACGTGAATCATCCGTCTATTATTTGGTGGAGTAATGGTAATGAAAAAGGATGGAATACCGAACTGGATGGAGAGTTTCATAAATACGATCCGCAGAAACGTCCGGTTATTCACCCGCAAGGTAACTTCTCCGGTTTTGAAACCATGCATTACCGCTCTTACGGAGAAAGCCAGAACTACATGCGCTTACCGGAAATCTTTATGCCTACGGAATTCTTGCATGGTTTGTACGATGGCGGTCATGGTGCCGGATTATATGATTATTGGGAAATGATGCGCAAGCATCCCCGTTGTATCGGTGGCTTCCTTTGGGTATTGGCAGACGAAGGTGTGAAGCGTGTAGATATGGACGGATTCATTGATAACCAAGGAAACTTTGGAGCAGACGGTATTGTAGGACCACATCACGAAAAGGAGGGTAGCTACTACACTATCAAGCAGTTATGGAGTCCGGTACAAATCATGAATACTTCTATCGACAAGCAATTTGATGGCAAATTCTCCGTAGAAAACCGTTACGATTATCTGAATCTGAATACTTGCCGTTTCCTTTGGAAGCAAGTAAAATTCCCGTTGGCAACAGATGCTTCCAATGCCGCTGTTCAAGTACTGAAAGAAGGTGAAGTGCAAGGCAGTGACGTGGTTGCTCACTCGGCAGGCATTTTGGATATAAAAACAAATATCCTCCCCAATGCAGACGCCCTCTTCCTGACAGCAATCGATCCATACGGCCATGAACTTTGGCGCTGGACTTTCCCGGTCAACAAACTGAATCAGCAGACAGAACAGCTTTCTCCCTTGTCCAGTCGTCCTACTTATACAGAGACAGAAAATGATCTTACTGTGAAAGCGAATAAGCGTACATTCATCTTCTCAAAGAAAGACGGACAACTGAAAGGGGTATCTGTAGATAACCGTAAGATTAGTTTCGCCAATGGCCCCCGTTTCATTGGAGCCCGTCGTGCAGACCGCTCATTGGATCAGTTCTATAACCATGATGATGAGAAAGCAAAAGAAAAAGACCGTACATATAGCGAATTCCCTGATGCTGCCGTATTTACGAAACTGGACGTAAAACAAGATGGAGGTGATCTGATTGTTACCGCCAATTATAAACTGGGCAATCTGGATAAAGCCCAATGGACAATTAACCCGAGTGGGGATTTGGCTTTGGATTACACCTACAATTTCTCCGGTGTCGTAGACTTGATGGGTATTCGTTTCGACTATCCTGAAGATCAGGTAATCAGCAAACGCTGGCTGGGTGCCGGACCTTACCGTGTATGGCAAAACCGTATTCACGGAACGCAATACGATGTATGGGAAAACGACTATAACGATCCTATTCCGGGTGAAACCTTCACATATCCCGAATTCAAAGGATACTTTGGTGATGTTTCCTGGATGAATATCCAAACGAAAGAAGGCACTATCAGTCTGACAAACGAAACTCCCGACACGTATATAGGAGTATATCAGCCTCGTGATGGCCGCGACCGTTTGCTTTATACTCTTCCCGAAAGCGGAATCTCTGTCCTGAACGTGATTCCTCCGGTACGTAATAAAGTAAACTCCACCGATTTGTGTGGTCCCTCTTCACAACCGAAATGGGTAAATGGTCCACAAACCGGACGAGTCATTTTCCGGTTTATGTAAATGAATCATATAAAGGTATCCACATTGCGTTAGGTACCTTTTTTATTTGGCCTTCTCACCGATTTTTCAAGGAAAAAGGCTATAAGTGGGGAATAATCATTATTTTTGTTTCGTTTTATACATTCAGATTAATGAATTCTTTCCTATGTACACAATACTAATTATAGAAGATGAACCCCGGGTTGCAAGTTTGCTGATGAACGGACTGGAGGAAAATGGCTATCAGACAATGGTGGCTTATGACGGACTAATGGGGTTACGGCTTTTCCAGACGCACACATTCGATCTGGTTATATCTGACATCGTTTTGCCTAAGATGGACGGATTTGAACTGGCGAAAGAAATTCGCAAGACCAATCCCCATATCCCTATATTGATGTTGACGGCATTAGGATCGACGAACGATAAACTGGACGGCTTCGATGCCGGTGCAGACGATTACATGGTGAAACCTTTTGATTTCAGAGAGTTAAATGCCAGAATCAAAGTGCTGTTGAAACGTGTGGCGGGTAATGCACAGGAATTGCCGCAGGAACTTGTCTATGCAGATTTGCGTATTGACCTTCAACGTAAAGACGTAGAACGAAACAGCATATCCATAAAACTTTCTCCTAAAGAATACAACTTACTGTTATATATGGTAGAAAATGCCGAAAGAGTATTGAGCAGGGTTGAAATAGCAGAAAAAGTATGGAACACCCATTTTGATACAGGAACGAATTTCATAGATGTATATATCAACTATCTCCGCAAAAAGATAGACAGGGACTTTGAACCGAAACTTATTCATACCAAAGCCGGAATGGGTTTCATACTGACTGATAAATTATGAAGATCAGGACAACGTTGACTCTACAATATGCAGGGCTTACAGCTGCGGTATTTTTCGTATTTGTCATGGCGGTCTACTATGTCAGTGAACACTCGCGTAGTAATGCTTTCTTTCGTAATCTTCAAAGTGAAGCTATAACCAAAGCGCACTTATTCCTTAAAAATCAAGTAGATGCCAAAACCATGCAGTCCATATACCTGAATAATCAGAAGTTTATTGATGAAGTAGAGGTTGCCGTCTATACAACAGATTTTAAAATATTATATCATGATGCTTTGCAAAACGATATTGTCAAAGAAACACCGGAGATGATAAAGCGTATTTTGCAGCGGAAGAACATCAATTTCTATGTGGACGAATATCAGGCCATAGGACTGGTATATCCGTTTGAAGGCAAAGACTATGTGGTTACCGCCGCAGCCTACGACGGTTATGGATACGCCAACCGGGATGCGCTAAGAAACATGCTCATTCTCTTATTTATCGGTGGATTGAGCGTATTGGTGGTTGTGGGGTATATCCTTTCGCGAAGCACTTTAAAACCGATACGTAACATCGTGAAAGAAGCGGAGAAAATCACGGCATCGCATATTGATAAAAGATTGCCCGTAAAGAATGAACAGGATGAACTGGGAGAATTGAGTACGACATTTAATGCTTTACTGGAACGCTTGGAAAAGTCTTTCAATTCACAGAAGATGTTCGTCAGTAATGTATCTCATGAATTACGTACTCCTATGGCAGCCCTTACAGCTGAACTGGATTTAGCTTTATTGAAAGAACGAAGTTCCGAGCAATATCAGATAGCTATCGGCAATGCATTGCAGGATTCTCACAGGATTGTAAACCTGATCGACGGATTGTTGAATTTGGCAAAAGCGGACTATCAGTCGGAACAGATAACAATGGATGAAGTCCGTTTGGACGAACTGTTGCTGGACGCCAGAGAGCTGGTATTAAAAGCCCATCCGGATTATCACATCGAATTAGTATTTGAGCAGGAAGCCGAAGAAGATAATGTGCTGACAGTAATCGGAAACAGCTATTTGCTGACTACCGCTTTTGTGAATTTAATAGAGAATAACTGCAAATATTCTTCCAACCGAACTTCGTCAGTCTTGATAGCCTATTGGGAGCAATGGGCAATCATCCGCCTGTCAGATACCGGTGTAGGCATGTCTGATACGGATAAAGAAAACCTGTTTACACTGTTTTATCGCGGAGAAAATAAGAATATTGCTCCCGGAAATGGTATAGGTATGGCCTTGACACAAAAGATCATCCACCTTCACAAAGGCGAACTTACCGTATCTTCCCATAAGGATGAGGGCACTACCTTTGTGGTGAAGCTCCCGCATATCTAAGAAACTCTAATCGTTTTCTAATACCACTCTAATCATTCTCTAACAGCTTCCCGGTGAAGTCCTCCTTACTTTTGCATCGAATTAATAAATGCAGTTAGTAACTAAAAAAATTAGAGATTATGGTATGGAAGAAAAAACTGCGTTCACCACAGTACACATTCAATTCAGAGAAAGTATTTTTGGTTGCCACAC
>OBLO01003604.1_pt1 | contig 10950 bp, 6 predicted proteins | sample 1519401 | NCBI WGS metagenome assembly OBLO01 (sample SAMEA2602897, study PRJEB22501) | metagenome | reverse complement strand
ACGAGAACCTCAACGCCAAAACGCCGGAGGCCGCCATGGCCCGCCGCTACTGGAAAGAGAAGCGCGGCCTGTCCGACGCGGCCATCCGCCGCTTCGGCCTGGGCTATGCGCCCGATGATTTCGTCGGCCTGCTGCACTATTTAAAGCACCTTGGCTTCTCGGAAAGCGAACTCGAAACTTCCGGCCTTGTCAAGCGCAGCGCCAAGGGCAATCTCTACGATATCTTCCGCCACCGCGTCATGGTACCCATCATCGATGTGCGCGGGGCTATCATCGCCTTTGGCGGCCGCGTGCTGGATGATTCTAAGCCCAAGTACATCAACAGCCCGGAGACGATGGTTTACCACAAATCCCGCACGCTGTTTGCGCTGAACGTCGCAAAAAAATCCAAGTCCAAGCGCTACATCCTCTGCGAAGGCTACATGGACGTTATCTCAATGCACGAGGCTGGGTTCGACACGGCGGTCTGTGCCTGCGGAACGGCCCTGACAGCCGAGCAGGCCAAGCTGCTGAGCGAATACGCCGACGAGGTCGTATTGAGTTACGACTCCGACGAGGCGGGCCAGAAAGCCACCGAGCGCAGCCTGGGCATCATGGCCAATACGCCGATGAAAGTCAGCGTGTTAAGCTACCAGGGCGCGAAGGACCCCGACGAGTTCATCAAAAAATATGGCCGTGAGCGGTTTGAAATGCTCTTGAACGGCACGGCCAATCCCACCGAGTTCCAGCTGAAAAAGGCAAAATCCAAGTACGACCTGCGCAGCGACGATGGGCGGTTGAGCTACATCCGCGAGGCTATCGACATTCTGACCGAACGCGGCGTCAGCCCCACGGCGCGGGATGTCTACGCCGGGCGGCTGGCCGACGAGACCGGCGTCTCCAAACAGGCCATCGTATCCCAGATGCAGGGCGCGGTGCGCACCGCCGAGCGCCGCAATTACCGCAAGGAACAGCGCGATTTATCCAAAGAGGGCATTGCCGCTGATATCCGTGTGCCCTACACCAGCGGCGGCGAGTCTGCCCTGGGCGCGGCCAGTGCGGCCCGGCAGCTGGCCGCGGCCCTGCTGCAAAAGCCGGAGGAAGTGCCCTACGTGCGCAGCCGCCTGGATATGGAGATGGTGCTTGACCCTGAAATGAAAACGGTGCTGAACGCCATCTTCCGCTGTGTGGACGAGCAGCTGCCGCTGAACCTGACGACCTTGCAGCAGATGCTGGACGACAAGGCCTTCGGGCAGATTGCCCTGGCTCAGGCGCAGAACCACGGTACGCCCCTGCAAAGACAGGATATTGATATGTACCTGGACCGTATGCAGACCGCCAAGCCCGCCAGCGAAAAGGTCAAGCAGATGGACGCTGACCAGTTCGCAAACTTCTTTGCCGATATCGGCAAGCGCAAGGGCGCCCACCAGCCGACGCCCGATGAATAACGCCATCCCACATCGTTGTTGAACAATATAAAACCAAAAGGAGAACCTACTTATGGCAGAAAAGAAAGACCCCATCCGCAATCTGATCGACAGCGGCCGCCGTGCAGGCAAGCTGACCAGCACCGAAATCAGCGACGCTATGGAAGAAGCCGGCAACGTCCTGGAAGTCGAAGCGATGGAAAAGCTCTATGAGGAGCTGGAAAGCAACGGCATTGAGGTCATCGACGACACCCCCGTCGAGGTGGACGACACCGTTGCCGCCCCGGATGACGGCACCGACGATTACGAGGACGGCCTGACCGCCGACGGCATCACCATCGACGACCCCGTCAAAGTTTACTTAAAGGAGATCGGCCGCGTGCCGCTGCTGACCCCCGAGGAAGAAACCGAGCTGGCGCTGAAGATTCAGGCCGGCGGCCCCGAGGGCGAGAAGGCCAAGCAGCGTTTGAGCGAGGCCAACCTGCGTCTGGTCGTTTCCATCGCCAAGCGCTATGTCGGCCGCGGCATGCAGTTCCTGGATCTCATCCAGGAGGGCAACCTGGGTCTGATCAAGGCTGTGGAAAAGTTCGACCACACCAAGGGCTTCAAGTTCTCCACCTATGCAACGTGGTGGATCCGCCAGGCCATCACCCGTGCCATCGCTGACCAGGCCCGCACCATCCGCATCCCGGTCCACATGGTCGAAACTATCAACAAGGTCAAGAAGGTGTCCAGCCAGCTGCTGCACGAGTGCGGCCACGACCCCAGCGCCGAGGAAATTGCCGAGCGCCTGGATATGCCGGTCGATAAGGTCCGCGAGATCATGCGCGTAGCTCAGGAGCCGGTCAGCCTGGAAACCCCCATCGGCGAGGAGGAGGACAGCCACCTGGGCGACTTCATCCCCGACGACGACGCCCCGGTCCCCGCCGAGGCCGCCAGCCAGACCCTGCTGAAAGAGCAGTTGGCCGATGTGCTCAAGACCCTGACCCCGCGTGAGGAAAAGGTCCTGCGCCTGCGCTTCGGCCTGGAGGATGGCCGCCCCCGCACGTTGGAAGAGGTCGGCAAGGAGTTCAACGTCACCCGTGAGCGTATCCGCCAGATCGAGGCCAAGGCCCTGCGCAAGCTGCGCCACCCCAGCCGCAGCAAAAAACTGCGTGACTTCCTGGATTAAGCCCCAAATTGCGGTATTTGGGCCTGAATGTGGTTATTCATACATCAAAAACGACGTTTCATCCGAAAAGAGTGGCAAACTCCACCCTGATGATGTAGAATCATGACAGAAAGTTCTTCAAGGAAAGGCTGCAGGCAGCACCCCCAACAAGGCGCTGCCCGCTGAAAATCAAGGAGGAAAATAGTATGATTTGTGTACATTGCGGACGCGATATCCCCAACGGAACGAAGTTCTGCCCCTTCTGCGGCCAGCCGGTCGCCGCTGACCAGCCCGCCGGTCAGCCTGCGTTCAACATCCAGCCCGGCGCAAGCGTGCGGCCGCCGCAGCAGCCCCCGGTCATGGGCGCACAGCAGCCCATGGGCGGCCAGTCCGCAGCGGCCACCGCAACGGTGACGCCCAAAGCACCCATCGACCCCAAGAAGCTGGCTGTGCCGGTCGCTGTGGCGGCTGTCGTGGTCGTGGGCGGTGTGCTGATTGCCACCCATAAGCCCACCGTCAACTTGAACAAGTACATCACCCTGTCTGCCGAGGGCTACAACTCCATCGGCACGCTGGATGTCGAGTTCGACACCGACAAGCTGGAAAAGGACTACGGCAAAAAGATTGCCAAGAACTTCCAGAAGGCGATGAAGAACCACGAGGAGGACACCTACGGCCTCAGCAACCTGGCCGGTTCCCTGTATGAGGGCAGCGAGACGAGCCTGTTCGTGACCTATTGCGCCGACGGCAGCGCCGACAAGACCTGCAACCTGAGCAACGGCGATGTTGTCACCTACACTTGGGACGGTGTCAATGAGCAGACCAAGAAGGAAGCCGAGGAAATGTTCGGCGTCAAGATCAAGTGCAGCGACGTGACCTACAAGGTCTCCGGCCTGACTGCTGTGAATACCTTTGATGCTTTCGACGGCGTCGAGGTCGAGTTCAACGGCATCTCCCCGGACGGCAGCGCCACGGTCAACACCCTGCCCACCGCCGAGGCCGCCGAGGGCTTGTACTACACGCTGGACGAGCAGTATAACCTCGCCAACGGCGACACCGTCACCGTGACGGTACACAGCAACCGCGATGATTTCAGCGACTGCATCGAGAAGTATGGCGCTATCCCCGCCGCCACTGAAAAGACCTACACGGTGGAGGGGCTGAACGAGTATGTCACCGATTCCGACGGCCTGACCGATTCCGTGCTGGTCAGCTTGCAGAACCAGGCCGAGGATGTGTTGAATGCATACATTGCCAAGTCTTGGGACAGCGAGTGCGTCACCCTCAAGGGGATGAGCTACTTGGGCTACTACATCCTGACCCCGAAAAACAAGGATAACTACGGTGTTTCTCAGGATGTTATCATCCTGCCTTATCAGGTGACCTCGCATAACCACTTTGAGGATGATAAAGGCCAGGTTTATGATGCAGATGTTTCGTACTACTGGTACATCGCTTTCAGGAACGTCAGCAAAGATGCCGACGGTAACATCGCCGGTGGTCTGGATGACTACTATACAGCGAATGCGAGCTTCGATGTTAAAACCGGCCTCGATGATGGCTGGTGGGAGAAGTACTGGAGCTACGATGGCTACCAAACCCTGGACGAACTGTACAGCAATGCTGTCACCCGTAATGTTGAGGACTACAACCATCAGGACAATGTCGGCTGATAACGGCCTGACACCAATCTGAAACCAACAGCCCCGCCTGCCCGGCGGGGCTGTTTTGCTGCCAGGGGGTTGCATTTTGTGCTTGTATGTGATACACTTGCCCACGTGTGAAAAAACTATAATGCGGAGGGAAATAGGAAAAATCATGAAAGAAAAAAACAGAAGCAGCTTCTCCGGTAAGCTCGGCTTTGTGCTGTCGGCGGCCGGGGCATCGGTGGGGCTGGGCAATATCTGGCGGTTCCCGTATCTGGCGGCTAAATACGGCGGCGGTATTTTCCTGCTGATTTATATTGTGCTGGCGCTCACCTTCGGCTACACGATGATTATGGCTGAGACCGCCCTGGGCCGCATGACCCACAAAAGCCCAGTCAGCGCCTACGGCAGCTTTGCCAAGCCGGGCAAGAAAAACGGCTTTCTCGGCTTTGGCGGCTGGATCAACGCCATTATCCCGGTCTTGATCGTGCCGTACTACTCGGTCATCGGCGGCTGGGTCATCAAGTATCTGTTTGAGTATCTGCGCGGCAACGCCCAGGGCCTTGCACAGGATGACTATTTCAGCGCCTTCATTGCGGACGGAGCCTCGGCGGAGATTTGCTTTCTGCTGTTTGCGCTCTTCACGCTGGGCATCATCTTTGCGGGCGTACGCAACGGCGTCGAGCGCGTCTCCAAGATCATGATGCCGGTGCTGGTGGTGCTGTCGGTTATTATCGCGGTCTACTCGATCACGCGGCCCGGCGCGCTGGCGGGCGTGGCCTACTTCCTGGTGCCCAACCCGGACAACTTCTCCTGGATGACCGTGGTCACGGCCATGGGCCAGATGTTCTACTCGCTGTCCATCGCCATGGGCATTTTGGTCACGTTCGGTTCTTACATGAAAAAGGACGTCTCGATCGAGGAATCCACCGAACACGTCGAGATTTTTGACACGATCATCGCCATCATGGCGGGCCTTATGATCATCCCGGCGGTGTTTGCTTTCTCCGGCGGCGACCCGGACACCTTACAGGCAGGCCCGGCGTTAATGTTCATTACCATCCCCAAGGTGTTTGCCAGCATGGGGCTGGGCACGGTCGTCGGTGTGCTGTTCTTCCTGCTCGTACTGTTCGCGGCGGTCACAAGCTCGATTGCTCTGACCGAGAGCGCTGTCTCGACCTTTGAAGATGAGCTGGGCTGGGGCCGCAAAAAATCCACGGTGCTTGTCGGCGTCATCATGGTGGCGCTGGGTACGCTGTCCAGCCTGGGTTATGGCCCACTGGCGGGCGTGACCATCATCGGAATGCAGTTCCTCGACTTCTTCGACTTCCTGACCAACTCGGTCATGATGCCGATTGCGGCCATTGCTACCTGCCTGCTTGTCTCTCGCGTCATTGGTGTGGAGAAAATCGAGCAGGAGGTCGAGACGGACGGTCAGCCCTTCCGCCGCAAGAGGATTTTTGCCTTTATGATCCGCTGGCTCTGCCCAATTTTTGCCGCCATCATCCTGGCCAGCTCGGTAGCCAACGCGTTTGGAATCATTAAGATGTGACAACAAAAAAAGCCTTCCCCCACAGGGGAAGGCTTTTCTTGTTGTAGGGGTCGGCGTCCTCGACGGCCCGGGAACGTTTCCGCAGCCGCTTACTTTTTTGCCGGGCTGTACCGCAAAACTTTCTCCGAGAAATTTTTGCTGAAAAACTGCACGAACGGTCCCAGCCCAAACGCACAGATCAGTGTGCCCAGACCAATTAGACCGCCCGACACAAATGTGATGACCGCGCACAGCGCGTCGGTGAAAACACGGCAGCCGAAGTAGGGAACAGGGAGGCGGTCGGCCATCATCAGAGAGAGCGCGTCATAGGGCGCAACACCTAAATCGGCCGTCTGGTACAGCGAACACCCAAACGCCACCACCAGCACACCCACGGCCACCCAAACCAGCTGTACAGGGAGTGTGTCCGCCGTGCCAAACACCCGGACAAGCGCGTCGTTCGTGAATGTCACAATAAACCCGATGCAAAAGCTGTTGATGATGGTGCCCAGCCCGATGTACCGCCGCCCCCAAATCAGCTGCGGTATAAATAGGAACAGGTTCATGAGCACATTCTCGATGCTGAACGGCAGGCCGACCAACTCCGCCAGCCGCAGGTTCAGCGCACTGATGGAGTCGTTCCCTAGGTGCGAAAACTTGAACACCGCAATGCCGATGCCGATAATGACCACGCCTGCAATCATACCCAGGATGCGGCGCAGGCTGATTTTCTGACCGAGAATATTCATATGCAAAACTTCCTTTTCTGTATCGCCTGACTTGAAGCCTCCCCTCAAGGGGAGCCTTATGGAGTTATTTATAATAACTATCCCGTAAAATGCACCCCTTTGTCAAGGGTAAACCTGTTTAAAATATCACACCTAACCTTGTGAAAACTGCCGAAACGGGCAGGTGTAACCGCTACGCCGGATTTGTCAAGTGCGGGGAAACGGTGCAAAATCAGCAAATTGCTGAAATTTTGTTACACTGGCCCGGGCGTTCGACGCAAAGAAAAAACTTCATAAAAAAGCCGAAAAAACCTTGACAGCAAGCCTTTTACCCTGTATACTAATACAGTATCACAAAAATGGAATAGAGCGCCCTAAAGGGATTTTGCGAAATCTGCAAAATCGAAAAGTTTGTGAAAAACGACGAATATGCCGCATTTTCACAGTATGCTTTCGGGTCGCTTTCGCCAACTTTGTCAATCTATGGAATAGGAGTGGTCGCGTTTTATGGTAAAGGTCAAGCCCGTACAAAACGGCAGAACGACCCGCATGAGCTTTTCCCGCATCAACGAAGTGATTGGTATGCCCAATCTGATCGAGATCCAGAAAAACTCTTACAACTGGTTCCTGGAGGAAGGCCTGCACGAGGTTTTCCACGACATTGCCGCGATCGAGGACTACACCGGCAACCTGGTGCTGGAGTTCGTTGATTATCGGCTGGACAAGAACCCCAAATATTCTATTAAAGAATGTAAAGAGCGGGATGCCACGTATGCGGCACCCCTGTACGTCACTGCCCGTCTGTTCAACAAGCAGACCGGCGAGGTGAAGGAGCAGGAGATTTTCATGGGCGACTTCCCGCTCATGACCGATGCCGGCACCTTTATTTCCAACGGTGCAGAGCGTGCGATCGTCTCTCAGCTGGTCCGTTCTCCCGGTGTTTTCTATGGCTCCAGCAAGGACCGTACCGGCAAGGACCTGTTTACCGCCACCATGAACCCCAACCGCGGCGCATGGCTGGAGTATGAGACGGATTCCTCCGATGTGTACTATGTCCGCATCGATAAGAACCGCAAGCTGCCGGTCACCACGCTGCTGCGTGCCCTGGGCCTGTCCACCGATGAGCAGATCAAGCAGTTCTTCGGCGATTCCGAGCCGAAGATCAACGCCTCTCTCGAGAAGGACATCACCCACAACACCGAGGAAGGCCTGCTGGAGGTTTACCGCAAGCTGCGCCCCGGTGAGCCCCCGACGGTCGAGAACTCCCGCGCCCATCTGAACAACCTGTTCTTCGACCCGCGCCGCTACGACCTGGCTCGTTTCGGCCGCTACAAGATGAACAACAAGCTCAGCCTGACCCGTCGCATTGCCGGCTACAAGGCTGCTGAGGATATCATCGCCCCCCTGACCGGCGAGCTGCTGGCCGCCAAGGGCGAGAAGATCAACATGGCCAAGGCTGAGGAAATCGACAACGCCGGTGTCACCCGCGTCGTCATCCTGGTCGAGAAGAAGGGCGAGGAGCCGCGTCCGTTCATCGTCATTTCCAACGGCTGCGTCAACGCCCAGAATTTCTTCAGCTTTGACGTTGAGGCCGAGGCCGGTGTCAACGAGCGTGCCAACTTCGCCGAGATCCGCAAGATCCTCGACACCACCTCCGACGTGGAAGAGCAGAAGGAGCTGCTGCGCCAGAACCACGATGTTCTGATCAGCCGCACCGTCACCGTCGATGACATCTTCGCTTCCGTCAACTACCTGCTGGGCCTTGACCACGGCATCGGCACCACCGATGAGATCGACCACCTGGGCAACCGCCGCGTCCGCAGCGTCGGTGAGCTGCTGCAGAACCAGTTCCGCATCGGCTTCTCCCGCATGGAGCGCGTCATCCGTGAGCGCATGACCCTGCAGAACCAGGAGAACGGCGAAATCACCCCGCAGAGCCTGGTCAACATCCGCCCGGTCGTCGCCGCCATCAAGGAGTTCATCGGTTCCAGCCCGCTGTCCCAGTTCATGGACCAGAACAACCCCCTGGCCGAGCTGACCCACAAGCGTCGTCTGTCCGCTCTGGGCCCCGGCGGTCTGTCCCGTGACCGCGCAGGCTTCGAGGTCCGCGACGTTCACTACACCCACTATGGCCGTCTGTGCCCCATCGAGACGCCTGAAGGCCCGAACATCGGTCTGATTTCCTACTTGGCTACCTACGCCAAGATCAACAAGTACGGCTTTGTCGAGGCCCCCTACCGCAAGGTGGACAAGGCTACCGGCACCGTCACCGATGAAGTTATCTATATGACTGCCGACGAGGAGGACGAGTACATCGTCGCCCAGGCCAACGAGCCGCTGGATGAGAACAACCACTTCGTCCGTACCCGCGTTTCCGGCCGTCACCGCAACGACATTCAGGAGTTTGAGGCCTCTCAGGTCGACTTTATGGATGTTTCTCCCCGCATGATGGTTTCCGTCGCTACGGCCTGCATCCCGTTCCTGGAGAATGATGACTGTAACCGTGCTCTGATGGGCTCCAACATGCAGCGCCAGGCCGTGCCTCTGATGGTCACCCAGCAGCCGCTGGTCGCCACCGGCATGGAGTACAAGGCTGCCACCGACTCCGGTGTCTGCGTCCTGGCCGCCCACGACGGCACGGTTGAGTATGTGGATGCTGAAAAGGTCGTTGTCCGCTGCGCAGACGGTTCTGCCGATACCTACGAACTCATCAAGTTCATGCGCTCCAACCAGGGCAACTGCAACAACCAGCGCCCCATCGTCAATGTTGGCGATGTCGTCAAGGCAGGCGACGTGCTGGCTGACGGTCCCGCCACCAAGAACGGCGAGATCAGCCTGGGCAAGAACGCCCTGATCGGCTTCATGACCTGGGAAGGCTACAACTACGAGGACGCCGTTCTGCTGAACGAGAAGCTCGTCCGCGAGGATGTCTACACCTCTATCCATATCGAAGAGTACGAGACCGAGGCCCGCGACACCAAGCTCGGACCTGAGGAAATCACCCGCGATATCCCGAACGTCGGCGACGACGCTCTGAAAGATCTGGACGACCGCGGCATCATCCGCATCGGTGCTGAGGTCAAGACCGGCGACATCCTCGTCGGCAAGGTCACCCCGAAGGGCGAGACCGAGCTGACCGCCGAGGAACGCCTGCTGCGCGCCATCTTCGGCGAGAAGGCCCGCGAAGTCCGTGACACCTCCCTGCGCGTGCCCCACGGCGCCTACGGCATCGTTGTTGACGTCAAGGTCTTTACCCCCGAGAACAGCGACGAGCTGCAGCCCGGCGTGCGTATGTGCGTGCGCTGCTACATCGCCCAGAAGCGTAAGATCAGCGTCGGCGATAAGATGGCAGGCCGTCACGGCAACAAGGGTGTCGTTTCCCGCATCCTGCCGCAGGAGGATATGCCCTTCCTGCCCGACGGCACCCCGCTGGACATCGTGCTGAACCCCCTGGGCGTGCCTTCCCGTATGAACATCGGTCAGGTGCTGGAAGTCCACCTGGGCTACGCCGCCAAGACCCTGGGCTGGAAGGTGGCCACCCCCATCTTCAACGGCGCCAACGAAAAGGATATCCAGGAGCTGCTCAAGCAGGCCGGTCTGAACGAGAACGGCAAGAGCTGGCTCTACGACGGCCGTACCGGCAGACGGTTTGATAACCCCGTCACCGTGGGCTACGTTTACTTCCTGAAACTCCATCACCTGGTGGACGATAAGATCCACGCTCGCTCCACCGGCCCCTACAGCTTGGTCACCCAGCAGCCGCTGGGCGGCAAGGCGCAGTTCGGCGGCCAGCGCTTCGGCGAAATGGAAGTCTGGGCGCTGGAAGCCTACGGCGCCGCCTACACCCTTCAGGAGATCCTCACCGTCAAGTCCGATGACGTGGTGGGGCGTGTCCGTACCTATGAATCCATCGTCAAAGGTCACAACGTGCCCAAGCCCGGCGTGCCCGAATCCTTCAAGGTCTTGATGAAGGAATTGCAGGCACTCTGCCTGGACGTCCGCGTGCTGGATCGCAACGGCGATGAAGTGGAGCTGAAGGACGATGAGGACGAGGGCTTCACGCCGGATCGCCGCCAGATGTCTGACTTTGACTATGCCAGCGATGAGGGAGAATTCGCCGCCCACGGCTTCACCACCGGCAAGATGGAAGCGGACGGCAACGTGGTTTCCGATTTTGAGGAAGGCGAGTTGTTTATCGACGATTCCGCTGATACAGAATCCGAACCCAATGAAGAAGAATAATCAGAGGAGGTAGAATTGAGAATGAGTTGTCCTGATTTTGACGCAATTAAAATCTCCATCGCCTCTCCAGACACCATTCGGGAATGGTCCTATGGCGAGGTTCTGAAGCCGGAAACCATAAACTACGGCACCCTCAAGCCGTGACGGGACGGCCCTTCTTGAGAGCGGATCGTAGGCGCGACCAAGAGTTGGGGAGGCCAATTCTGGAAGGATAACAAAATTTGCTACAATGGCAAGATCTGCGACC
>OBLO01003603.1_pt1 | contig 10955 bp, 7 predicted proteins | sample 1519401 | NCBI WGS metagenome assembly OBLO01 (sample SAMEA2602897, study PRJEB22501) | metagenome | reverse complement strand
TCGATTGGACAGTGGCTCGGCTTTGTGCTGGAAACGCTGCCGGAATTGCAGAAATTGACAAGATGGTAGCACGTATCCGTACTTTGGCAAAGCAATTGCAGGATGGGCTTGCCATGTAAGTAAGGTAAGAGGAAAAGAAACTGCCGGTTCTAAGAACAAGGATTCTAAGAATCGGCAGTTTTTTGAGGGTATTAGAAAATATCGTATTTATATTTCATTACGCGGTAGGCGTAACGTTTGGACTGGTAAGTGAAGGTGCGAATCATTTTTCCATTTTTGTCATACTCGCCGTAGGTGTGGTTCATGCCACTGCTGAATGTGATGTTTTCATCAAAATGCTGGACACTGCTGACAACACTGGAATAAGGAACAGCAAATTTTTTTACAAGCCGGTAGGTCTTTTTCTTCTCATCCACCAGATATTTGTAGTAATAAGAAGCCTTTCCTTTTTTGTAGGAGCCGACGCCTTTATAACTTTTCCAACTGAATTTTGGAAGTGTTTTTGCACTGCCGAAATTGTTGTTGTACAGGTAGAGGTAATACTGCCCATTTGGGAGGGTATCATCTTTTTCTACAGTAATCGTATGCTGACCGGCATGACCGACAAATTTGACACCGGTCCGCTTGAGAAGATACTTTGCAAGCGATGTCTTTTTGTAGAGGGAGCCGGAGTGGATGATGTACTTGATTTTCGGCTTTTTGTAAATATTGCTGACCTTTACCAAAGAACTTTCTTCCCGGCTGCTCACAATTAGTTCTCCATCATTAATTAAATCTAAGGAATTTAAATGGAGCCAGTCAAGTTCAGTTCCTCCGTAGGTGTTTTTACCACCCTTTCGCTGAACATGTTTTTTTCTGGAAGCCGACATAAGTTTTGCAAAATCAACTAATTTTTTTGTTTTTTTAGTTTTAATATCAACAGAAATAACAACGTCTTCAATTGTTTTTTTCTTCTTATCATTTACAAGACACAGTAATTTTTTATGAGCCGCATCATACATAAAATCGTGGTGGAGTTCGTAACCTTTGAGAGAGATTTGTCTCACGATATGCCCTAAGCGGTTCATCACGGCAAGTTTGTCAATATCATAGGAGAAAATCCAGTTGCCGTCTACGGTGAGAATTCGGTCGGTGCGGTAGCCATTCAGTGGTGTCAAGCCGCGGCTTACACCGTTGTTATCGTAATAGTAAATGTTGGTGGCATCTGATTTATCGTGTCCAAACATGGCATAGAAGCCGAGCGAGACGGCAGTTTTGCTTTTTCCGTTTTTCACTTTTTTGATTTTCGGAATCGCTTTTTCCTTTTTTGGTGTCGTTGAAAAGCGAACAGTCTTTTTCCGCTCATTTGCTGCATTGTAGAAATTAATTTCTACTGTATTTTTTCTGCCGGCAGCGAGTCCCGGAATTAGATATTCGTGAGTTAGGCGCACATTTGCTTCCGATCCGCCTGCTAAAGTGCCGGAAATCGTTTCCGCACCTTTGGCTGTAATGGTGTACTTGGCGTAAAGTGGTTCTGTAGAAACCGCATAAAAGTAAATAGAGGTACTCAGTGTGCCATATGGATTTTTTACTAACAGAGGGGCATCCAAAGTTCTTTTCCCCTTTTTCCATTTGGTCAGATAAGAAGTTGCTTCCCTCTGGTATTTGGTTGTATAAACGTTTTTTGTACTGTGTTTGATAGTAAGTATTTTTGCCTGAGATTTTGTGGCGCAAACGAAAGTGCCGCAAAACAGAAGGAAAAACAAACTTACCAGTAGTTTCTTTTGTTTCATTGGATGGTCTCCTTTTCATAGTATACATCAGTAAAATCATATTTTATTACGCGGTAAGCGTATCGTTTTGCGGCATAAGTATATGTACAAATCATGTTTCCTTGTTTATCGTATTCGCCATAAGTGTGATCCATGCCGCTGCTGAATGTGACGTTATTTCCAATATAATTCACTCCGCTGACTACACTGGAGTACGGAACGGAAAACTGCTGAACCAATTCGTATGTTTTTTGGTTTTCATCGACTAAATATTTGCAAAAATAGGAGGCAGTTCCTTTGCGGTAAGTGCCGACGCCCGGATAGAGGCTCCAGTCAAATTGAGGGAGTGTTTTGGCACTGCCAAAGTTATTATTGTACATAAACAAATAATATTGTCCATTTGGCAGTGAAGCATCGTGTTCTACTGTAATCGTGTGCTGACCGGCATGTCCGACAAAGTTCCCTTTTTGTTTTAATAGCAGTTTTTCATATTTGGTTCCTTTATAAAGAGAGCCGCTGTGGATTAAGTAGTCAATGGAAGGATTCTCGTAAATATTATTGATTTTAATAATTACGCTTTCTTCCCGGCTGCTGAATACGGCATCTTTATCATTAATCATATCCAGAGAATTCAAATGAAGCCAGTCAAGCTCAGTTCCGCCATATGTATTTTTTCCGCCTTTGCGTTGTACGGATCGCTTTCTCATGGACTTCATCATTTTCTCAAAATTGACCAGTTTTTTTATTTTTCCGGTTTCAATATTGACAGAAATCAAAACATCTTCAATTGTGTCTTTGTCGGTATCGTTGACAAGACATAAAAGCTCATTTCGTTTTTCATCGTACATAAAGTCATGATGAAGTTCGTATTTGCCAAGAGAAAGTGTCTTTTCGACTTTTCCCAGTCGGTTGACAAATGCAATGTCTGTGAGGCTGTAGGAGTAGACAAGTTTACCATCAATCGTTAAAATACGGTCGGTGCGGTAGTCATTCAATGGTGTTTTTCCCCGGCAGATACCGTTATTGTCATAATAATAAATATTTTTTGCCTTAGATTTATCATGTCCCAAAACGGCAAAAAGTCCATCGGTCAAAGAAGATTTGCTATTCCCCTTTTCCACTTTGGTAATGGCAGGAATCTGTTTGTCCTTTTTAAGTGTAACAGTATATTGATAGGTATGAATCAAATTGTTTCCTGCGTCATAAAAAGCAAGGGAAAAATGATTTTCAAGTCCCGGTGCCAGTCCGGTAATTAAGTATTCGTGTGTTTTTGTTACGCCGGAATCGGAATCATTTTTCAAGCGGTGTTTTATCACGCTGCCATTGTTACAGGTCACTTCACAGACGACATAACTATCCTGTTCCGATACGCCGTAATAATAAAAGGAACCGGTATTTGTCCCATATGGATTCCAGACAACAAGTGGATCTTCGATTGTGTAGGAATTATTGTTTCTCATATTTTGAAGCTGGTTGTCTGCTTCTGTCTGGTAAGCATCCTCATAAATATTTTTGCTTTGGTGTTTGATATCCTGAACCGGAAAATCTTCACTGACTAAACCGGTATGTTTTTTTTGCTCGATTTGTTTTTGTCTTATATAATGCCGATAGCAGAATAGGCAGACAAAACCGATTAAAAGAATACCAATGATGCTTATCCAAAGTGCTTTTCTTTTCATGCGTGTACTCCTTTTTATGTAATGATAGATTTAGTGTAAAAAATAATTATGTCAAAACAATTTCAGGTAGGTGTTTGGAATAGGTGTTCGGGGGGGATTTTATTTGTTTCCGTAATTCGGCAGAATATCTTTGGTCTTGTGGGCGCTTTCGCTCGTTGAGTACGTAGCGGTATGGGCACTGAAACTACCAGTGGTCTCCGCTCCGCTTCGGTCGTTGCAGAACAGAAGTCCACTGGACTTCTTGCAACTCATACCGACGTACTCAAAACCCACAAGACCTAAAGATATTCTGCCGAATTACTGGAATCAAAATAGAGTACCAGCGAACACTTGACACAAATCAATTGCGTCATATTGTATAAAACAACGGAGAACAACATTAAGGAGTAAAAATTTTGTATTGAATGTTTACTGTTATTTATTAGGATTCCAGTAATTTAAGTAGAAAAACTTTGTGACTCGCGGGTTTTGAGTACGTCGGTATGGAGCACTGGTAGTTTCAGTGCCCATACCGCTACGCACTCAACGAGCGGGAGCACCCGCGAGACGCAAAGCTTTTCTACTTAAATTACGGAAACTAAAAAATATCTTGCATGTTACCCATTTTTTGTCTACAATTAGTTCTATTACAAAAAAGATAGAAAGAAGGAAATATAACAATATGAAACAGGACAAAACTTTTCTTGGAACGGAGCCGGTGGGAAAACTGCTTTTTAAACTGGCAGTGCCAACGGTTATTGCACAGCTTGTGAATATGCTCTATAACATTGTTGACCGCATTTATATTGGACATATGCCGGGAGACGGAAGCCTTGCACTGACCGGGGTTGGTGTGTGCATGCCATTGATTATGATTGTGTCAGCGTTTGCAGCGTTAATCAGTTCCGGTGGTGCACCGCGTGCTTCGATTGCGATGGGAAAGGGAGAGCATGAGTCGGCAGAGAAGATTCTTGGCGGCTGCGTTACGGTGCAGGTAGTGATTTCTCTTATTTTGACGGTAGTTATTCTGGTTTGGAATAAAGATTTGCTTCTTGCTTTTGGAGCAAGTGAAAATACAATTTCGTATGCAAATTCATATATGAGTTTGTATGCATTTGGCACACTTTTTGTACAGCTGACCTTGGGAATGAATGCATTTATTACGGCACAGGGATTTGCAAAGACCGGTATGTTTACGGTAATGATAGGTGCAGTGGCTAATATTATATTGGATCCTGTTTTTATTTATGGGTTTCATATGGGAGTAAGAGGAGCTGCACTTGCTACTATTTTATCGCAGGGAATTTCTTGTGTGTGGGTAATTCATTTTCTATGTGGTGAGAAAACGATTCTCCGCCTCAAAAGAAAAAATCTTCGAGTGGATTTTGGTTTGGTGCTTCCGTGTCTTGCATTGGGACTTTCTGCGTTTATCATGCAGGCAAGTGAGAGTGTCATTTCGGTCTGTTTTAATTCGTCGTTACTTGCTTACGGAGGGGATTTGGCGGTCGGTGCGATGACAATTTTAACAAGTGTGATGCAGTTTGCGATGCTTCCGCTGCAAGGGCTTGGCCAAGGGGCACAGCCGATTACCAGTTATAATTACGGAGCGAAAAATCGTGAGCGTGTGAAAAAAAGTTTTCGTTTGCTGCTAACAATTAGTTTGGTATACTCTGTTGTTTTGTGGGCATTTATTTTAATCAGCCCGCGTCTTTTTGTGGGCATGTTTACAAGCGATGCCACTTTGCTTGATTTTACTTCCCAGGCATTACGTGTATATTGTGGGGCACTGTTTATTTTCGGTATCCAGATTGCCTGCCAGATGACGTTTGTCTCAATTGGAAGTGCTGTTTGTTCAATTATTGTAGCGGTGTTGAGAAAATTTGTTTTGTTAATTCCGCTCATTTATATTCTGCCGCAGCTTTTTGTGGAGCAGACCTTTGCCGTGTATCTGGCAGAACCGGTTGCGGACGTGTTTGCCGTTACCTTTACTGCTATTTTGTTTACGATTCAATTTAAGAAAATACTTGCAAAGTTAAATTAAAGGATTTTACAAAAGGAAAGCCTCGGATTGCCTTAAAAACGATTTTTTAGGCAGTTTAGGGGCTTTTATTAATGCCTGGTTTTTTGAAAAAATTTTTCAAATTTTTTACTTTTGTTAGGTAGTGGATTTTACAATGAAATTTTAAGATGGGATTGTAACGAAGGAAATGCAGAATAAGAAAGTGCCACATCCGTGGCAGGAAAAATGGAGGTAAAAATGAAAAGAATGAACAGAGTAATTGCTTTTTCTGCGTTGGCAGCATTGAGTCTGACCTTAAATCCCATTCAGGCAGGAGCCTATGGAGAGACAACAGAAAAAAGCACGTTGACAGCAGACACAAAAGCAGTCAGTGAGTACCAGACATGGAAAGACAGCACCTGGACAGGGAAAGAGTCCATTGATTCCGGCAAGATTGTATTGACACCGGGTGCAACAGAGAAAGATTTGAATTTTTGCTGGTATTCCAAAACAAAAGGATTAGCAAAAGTAAAATTAGGAAAGAAAGAAGATTTATCCGACGCCAAAGTATATGACGGCACAGTTACCGATATTAACCGTTCCAACAGTGTGGAGACTTACAAAGCTTCCAACAAAGTATCCATAAAAGGCGCATTGGAGAAAAACACTACTTATTACTACAGCTATTCCAACGACGGAACGACATGGAGTAAGGCAGAAAAGTATCAGACAAAAGATTTTTCTTCTTACAAAATCTGGCTGGTAGGTGACCCGCAGGTTGGTGCATCTGGTTCCGAAGGACAGGGAACAATTGATGATGTAAATATCGCGGTTGATACTTACAACTGGAACAAAACATTGGAGATGGCAAAGAAAAAAGATGGAGATGCTAGTTTTGTACTGTCAGTAGGTGACCAGATTGATTATGCTGCAGCAGATGAAGCAGATACAAAGAATGTAAGAGAGAGCGAGTATGCCGGTTTCTTATATCCGTCGGTACTTCGTAATCTACCGCTTGCTTCTTCCATCGGTAACCATGAGAGCAAAGGAACCGATTACAAGTATCATTATAACAACCCAAATACAGAGGATAATTTGGGAGCAACGAACTCCGGAAGTGATTACTACTTCAGCTATGGCGATGTACTATACATTGTTTTGAATAGTAATAACCGTAATGCGGCAGAGCACAGCAAACTGATGGAAAAGGCAATTAAAAGCGCACCAAATGCGAAATGGAAAGTAGTAGCCTTCCACCATGATATTTATGGTTCCGGACAGCCACACTCCGATTTTGATGGAGCAAATCTTCGTACAATTTTTGCGCCACTTATGGATAAGTATGACATTGATGTCTGCTTAACCGGTCATGACCACAGTTATGCAAGAACCTATCAGATTATTGATGGTACTGCAATTGAATACGGACAGGATTCGGCAACAAATCCGGAAGGAACATTGTATATTGCGGCAGGTTCTGCCAGTGGTTCTAAGTTCTATAACTTAGCTACGCAGAAACAGTATTACATCGCAGAGCGTTCCAACAATCAGCTTCCGACCTATTCGACCATTGATTTTTCGGATCAGGCATTTACAATCAAGACTTTTGATTATACAGGTGCTGAATATGCAAAACCATTTACCATTAAAAAGGAAAGCCAAAAAGATTCAGCACAGCAGTTGATTAAAAAAGCAGAAGGATTAAGCAGTTCCGTATACAGTGAAGATTCTTTGAAAAAAGTAGATGATGCGGTGAAAGTGTTGAAAGAGATTGTTGCATCCACATCAAAGGATAAGGGAGCAGAAAAATTGTCTGTACTTTATGACAAGACAAACAATGCGGACAATGCCAAAGACCCATTGAACTACTATGGATATGCACAGGGTGAATTCGCTTCTAAACTTGGTGATACGACAACGACGACACTTCGTGCAGGATTCTCAAGTTTGTTAGACAAGACACTGCTTCCGGATTTGACAACAAAGATTCCGGCAGCTACATATGACACAGCATATGCAAACTTGAAAAAAGCAATTGACAATGTGGAATACAAAGTAGTGAGTTCCTACGGTGATGATGATTTGGATTTGGATGATGGTGAGCCGGCTGCTAAGACCACAGTGAAAAAGGCAGCACTTACGATTAAAAAAGGTAAAAAATCCATTGCCGGTAAAACGGTGAAACTGAAAAAAGGCAAATCCTTTAAAATCATAACTAAGAGAACCAACACAAAGAAAAAAGTTACTTACAAATCTTCCAACAAAAAGTATGTGAAGGTAAGTGCAGCCGGTAAAGTAACGGCGAAGAAGTATACAAAGAAAACCGTAACAATCACTGTAAAAGCAGGTACATTAAAGAAAACCTTTAAAGTGAAAGTTACAAGATAGGATGATTGAATTATATGGAGCGGATAACGAAGAAGAAAGCAATTGAAATCATTGGCACGGCGGCAGCACTTTTGGTATTGTTTGGTATCATCTGGTATGTAAGCAGTTCAGTGAAAAAGACACCACTGATTAGCGAAGATGGTTTAGAGTATGCCAAAGCCACTGTGGTGGAAATTGTAAAAGGAAACAGCGGTGGAAATAATACCGGTGAGGGAGAGATGGCGGGAAGTCAGGATGTGAAAGTAAAAATCACATCCGGCTCCCACAAGGGAAAAACCGTAGAAGCAAATAATCTAAATGGTTATTTGTACGGGGCAAATTGTCAGGTTGGAACAAAAGTAATTGTACAGATTAGTGCATATGGTGATGTAATCAATGCCAATGTGTATAACTACGACAGAGAGTATGTCATGTATGCTTTAATCGGATTGTTTTTACTGATACTTTGTCTCATCGGTGGAAAACGAGGAATTTATTCCGCTATCGCTCTGGTGTTTACCTTTATATGTATCATCGGTTTATACCTTCCCCTGCTTTATGAGGGAGCGAGCCCATTTCCTTTAACGATTGCAGTCGTTTGTCTGATTACCATTGTATCGCTTCTGTTAATCGGCGGATTTACAAAGAAAACCGTATGTGCCACGATAGGAACAATTATGGGAGTTGCGGTATCCGGAATTATCGCCATGTTATTTGGAAAATTGTCACACATATCCGGATACAACACCGAAGAAATTGAAAATCTGATTTATGTGGCTCAGAATTGTAAATTGCAGGTAGGAGATCTGTTATACTCCGGTATTTTGATTGCTTCGTTAGGAGCGGTTATGGATGTGGCAATGTCCATTTCCAGTACGATACAGGAAATTCATGACAGAAATCCTGAGATTAGCAAAAAGGAATTATTCAAATCCGGAATTCATGTCGGAAAAGATATGATGGGAACGATGTCAAATACATTAATTCTTGCTTTTACCGGAAGTTCCTTGAATACGATGATTATGATTTATGCGTATTCGTATCCGTACAACCAAATGATAAATATGTATTCAATCGGGATTGAACTATTAAGAGGAATATCGGGAACCATCGGAATTATTTTGGCGGTGCCGTTTGTATCACTGATTGGTTCTCTGTATCTAAAACCAAATAAATGAAAAAAGAGAGGTAATGAATTATGAAACTGAAAAAAATAATTGCAACATCACTTACTATGGCAATGGCATTTACACTTGCGCCAATTGCAGTACCAAACCAGTCGAAAGCAGCAACCGCAACAATTACATTGTCCGGTTCTACATCGATTTCTCCACTGGCTCAGCAGCTGGCAAAACAGTACGCAAAAGAAAATAAAGGAATCAAAATTAACTTTACCAATATTACCGGTTCCGGCTCGGGAATTTCAGATGCAATGAACGGAAAGGTAGACATCGGAATGTCTTCTCGTGCTTTGAAAGCAGATGAAGCAGCGGTATTAAAGGCAAATGTAATCTGCAACGATGGAATTGCGATTGTTGTAAATAAAAGTAATCCGGTCGGAAATATCACACCGGAACAGCTCTATGACTTGTATGCAAAAAAGACAACAAACTGGAAGAGCATTGTTTCTTCTTACAACAAGGCAGCAGCCGTATACGGACGTGAATCCGGTTCCGGAACAAGAAGTTGTTTTGAAGATGTTTTGAAGAATGACTTCAAAAAGGACATTGCGAAAAATTATGGAAAACTGGACGCTGAAATTTCAACAACCGGTGCGATGCAGACATCAGTAAAAACAAATCCCGGTGCAATCGGTTATATGTCACTTGGTGATTTGGATGAAAAACAGGTAAAAGCCGTAAAATTTAATGGTGTATCTCCGACAACAGAAAATGTAGCAAATGGTACATATAAGATGAGTCGTCCATTCGTACTTGCAACAAAAGGGGAAGCAACCGGAGCAGCCGGAAACTTCATTAAATGGATTAAGACCAGTAGCAATGCAAAGAAAATCATCACAAAAATGGGATTTGTAAATTTATCTCAGGTAAAAATTGCTCCACGTCGGATTAAATTGAATGTAAAGAGCAAAATCACTTTGAAAAAGGGCAAGAAAAAAACAATTAAATACACGGTTTATCCTGCTAATGCCGTAAACAAAGCTGTGAAGTTTAAATCTTCTAACAAAAAGGTAGCAACCGTTAGCAAAAAGGGTGTTATCAAGGCAAAGAAAAAAGGTAAAGCAACGATTACCATTACAACCGTAGAGGGTAATGTAAAAGCAAAAATCAAAGTAACAGTTAAGAAAAAATAATTGGAAAAAGTCATCCAAAGGATGACTGATGGGGCGCAGGTTTTGACGAGTCCTTAGTGGATATCGGAAAAAACTGTGTCCCTTTCCTTATATGAAGGAGACACGCAAAAATATGAAAGTACATAAAAAATTATCGGATCTTTTGTTTCGATATCTTTTATTCCTTTTTACCATTGTAACGGTAATCGCTGTTATTATGATTGGTGTTTATATGTTTCAGTCCGGTGGACCGAGTATTGCGAAAGTAGGAATTAAAAACTTTTTGTTTGGAAAGACGTGGGATACTTCCGTGGAACCGGCAAAGTATGGAATTTTACCATTTTTGTTATCATCCGTATTTTCTATGATTGGGACCGTTGTGATTACAGTTCCGGTTTCCATTCTGGTAGCGGTTGGAATGAGCCATTTTATTCCGAGACCGGTTGCCTCCGTACTTCGGACAGTAATTAGTATGCTGGCTGGTATTCCATCGGTTATTTACGGATTTTTGGGAATGATTCTTTTAGTTCCTTTTGTACAGAATATGTTCTCACTTCCTGCCGGATTAACACTTCTTTCAGCGATTGTTGTATTGATTGTAATGACATTGCCAACCATTATTTCGGTCAGTGAATCAAGTATTACAGCGGTGCCGGAAGAATATATGGAGGCCTCGTTAGCACTGGGTGTCAACCGCGAGTATACCATTTTACATATTATTGTGCCGGCGGCAAAATCCGGTATTTTATCGGCGGGTTTTTTTTTTGTTTCAGTGGGGGGTGGGGGGGGGGGGGGGGGGGAAGTGTGGAAGCGGGAAAGTGGGCAGAAAGGCCAAACACTTGTGATGGTGCGGGTGTTTTTTGATCGAGAGTTGTGACAAGAAGAGT
>OBLO01003598.1_pt1 | contig 10959 bp, 10 predicted proteins | sample 1519401 | NCBI WGS metagenome assembly OBLO01 (sample SAMEA2602897, study PRJEB22501) | metagenome | reverse complement strand
AATACACAGGCAGCTTACAGCCAGGGAAGTCTGATGGGACAGCTTGCAGTCAAGGTATGTTACACCAAAGGTGCTGAGTGGGTAGATGAACTGGTGCAGTATATTTATGAAAATGTAAAATATATGAGCAAGTTCGTGAAAGAGAATTTCCCGAAAGCGAAGATGGTAGAGCCGGAAGGAACCTATCTGGTATGGGTTGATTTTTCCGGATATGGACTTAGCAATGAAGAGCTGGAGCACCTGATGCTGGAGGAGGCAAAATTGTGGCTGGATTCCGGAATCATCTTCGGACCGGAGACCGCTCAGTTCGAGAGATTCAATGTTGCCTGCCCTCGTGCGACTGTAAAGCAGGCACTGACACAGCTGAAAGACGCACTGGATAAGCATCTGGCAGCAAAATAATATAAAAAGAGGATTGAGAGGGAAAAAAGATGGACAAACAAAAGAAAAATATGGGGGCAGTGGCATTTCTTCCACTGATCGTATTTCTGGTATGTTATGTAGGGTGCGGGATTACATTTACCCTGCTTGGAGCAGACGAACCGTTCGGAAAGTTCCCGCGTCACGTCGCGCTTCTTGCAGGGTGTGCGGTAGCACTTCTCCTTAACCGTGGCATTGGTGTACAGGATAAGCTGAATATTATGACAACGAGCATGGGAAATTCAGGAGTTATGATGATCGTTCTGATCTACCTGATGGCTGGTGGATTCCAGGGAGCAGCAGCGGCAATGGGCGGAAAAGATTCGGTTGTGAATCTCTGTCTGCATTTTATTCCGGTGAAACTTTTGGTTCCGGGTGTATTTTTGATGTGCTGCTTTATTTCTACATCGATCGGAACATCCATGGGAACGATTGCAGCGATGGCTCCGATTGCGATCAATGTGGCACAGGGAGCGCATTTAAATGTTGCGGTAGTCGGTGCGGCAGTGATCGGGGGATCTTATTTTGGAGATAACCTTTCCATGATTTCAGATACAACCATTTCTGCAGCAGAAGGATGTGGTTCTGAGATGAAAGACAAATTTAAAATGAACTTTTTCATTGCTCTTCCGGCGGCAATTGTGGCAATGATCCTGTACTCGATTTTTGGCGGAGTCGGAAGCGGAGCAATCGAAGCAGGAAGCTATAGTATCATCGAAGTCCTTCCTTATTTTATTGTTCTAATTGCGGCACTTATGGGAGTTAATGTTGCAGTAGTCCTTTTTGTCGGAATACTTGCATCCGGTATCATTGGACTTTGTGTCGGAAGCTGTGGATTTTTTGAATGGATCCAGGCAATTGGAAGTGGCATGAGCGATATGTTCAGCATCAGTATCGTTGCGATTTTAGTATCTGGTATTATCGGTCTTGTACGTGAATATGGCGGTGTTGAATGGCTGGTGGGCGCGATCAGCAGCAAGATCAAGAGCAGACGTGGTGCGGAATATGGAATCGGACTGATGTCAGGTATCCTTTCCGCAGCTATGGTAAATAATACGATCGCAATCATTGTTACCTGTCCGATCGCAAAAGAAATCGGGGAAAAATATAAGATCGCACCGAAGAGACTTGCCAGTCTGGTGGATATCTTTGCCTGCGCATTTATTGCACTGATGCCACATGATGGTGGTATGCTGATGATTACGGCACTTGCTGATGTATCACCGCTTAATGTACTGAAATATTCGTTCTATATGTTTGGACTGATCATTGCGACCTGCGTTACGATACAGTTCGGATTGATGGACAAGAAAAATTAGACAGGATGAAATTTAAAATATGAAAGATCTAACAAAAGGAAAACCATCCACACTGATACTGGCTTTTGCGCTGCCGATCTTTTTCGCAAATCTTCTGCAGCTTACATACAGTCTTGTGGATACCAGAATTGTCGGAACTTTCCTGGGAGAGGATGCGCTGGCGGCTGTCGGCGCGACCACAACCTTAAGTAATCTGATCATTGGATTCTTGCAGGGACTTTCGGGGGGATTCGCGATTATTATTGCACAGAAATTCGGTGCAAAGGATTATAAAAATGTGAAGAAATCATTCGCAATGTCGCTGACCATGGGTACAGGAATTGCAATATTTTTTACGGTGTTCGGATTGTTATTTTTACAGCCGATCTTAAATATACTGAATGTTCCGTCAGATCTGATGGCAACGGCAAAAAGCTATATTTTCGTGATCATTGCAGGGCTTGTGGCGACATTTCTCTATGATGCCTGCGCGGCTGCACTCCGGTCACTCGGAGATACCGTGACGCCACTTGTGATCCTGGCAATCTCAGTTGCACTGAATATTGTTGGGGATCTGCTTTTTGTCGTAGTGCTGAAAAGCGGAGTGCGGGGAGCTGCGATCGCAACGGTACTGGCACAGGCAATCGCGTTTGTTGTGTGCTGGATTTATATGGTAAAGAGATATGAACTGTTAAGACTTAGCCGGGAAGATTTCAAAGATCCGAATCCGGTTATGGTGAAAAATATGCTGGGTGCGGGAATGTCCATGGGATTCATGAGCTCTCTGATCAATATCGGTTCCCTGACGCTTCAGACAGCGATCAATAAACTTGGAAATGATTATATCGTAGCACAGACAGCGGCCCGGAAGCTGACTGAAATGTTCATGATTATGTTTACAGTATTTGGAAATACGATGGCGACCTACTGTGGACAGAACCTTGGAGCAGGAAAGATCGACCGGATCAAAAAAGGGATCTGGCTTGCGATTTTCTATACTTGTATCTGGTGTACACTTGTGATCGTGGCAAGCTACACGATTGGAGATAAACTGGTCTATCTGGTAACAGGTACACATAATGAAAATGTGATCTTAAATGCGACCAGATATCTGAAATTTGATACATTGTTTTATTATGTAACAGCAGTAATCTGCATTGTGCGAAATGCCATGCAGGGACTGGATGACCATATTACACCGATCGTATCAAGTACACTTGAAATGGTTGGGAAAATTGTGATTGCATTTACACTGGTTCCACATCTTGGATACACGGGGGTTATCATTGCGGAGCCGATTGTGTGGTTTGTTATGGTGATTCCGCTGATCGTGCAGATTTTCCGGATGCCGGTGCTGAAGCAGACAAGCCTTTCTTGACACTATTCATACGCCTGTGCTAGAATAGGCTTGTTTAGAAAAATAAATACAGATGCGTAAGGTGTCAATCAGACGGAATGTCTGGATTGGTGAAAAGGGAAACAGGTGCAAGTCCTGTATGAACTCGTCACCGTAATTTGCAAGCTTAGGCTGTCATACCACTGGGAGACCGGGAAGGAAAGCCACAAGCGTCTGAGCAATCAGTCGGGAGACCTGCCTTTCGCAGTACAGGAACGGAAAGTTCATGCCACGAGTAACTGGCAGTACGAAAGATAGAAACTTCAGACTGATTTTGCGAGGGCAAAATGTCAGTTTCTTTTTTGTACGCCCTCGTTAAATTTAGATACGGGGGATTTTTTTGTTTACAAAAAATATGCTGTAAAGTGTAATGAATATCATTCCGATTCCTGAAAGTATGACAAAAAAGTCAGGGAGGATCAAGATGAAGAAACGAGTATTAGTAGCATTACTGGCAACAGCACTTACGGTGTCTATGATGACTGGATGTGGAAGCAAGAAGACAGAGGACACTTCTTCTACAAAGACAGAAGAAACATCCGAAGACAGCGATCAGGAGGCAGCAGACAAAGTGGCAAAGCTGATCGATGACATTTATGTGCAGGAAAGAACAGACAAGACAGATGAACAGTGTAAGGCTGCAAAAGAAGCCTGGGATAAGCTTACTGATGCACAGAAAGAACTGGTAGAAGGCGAGAACGCTGATCCGGATTATTTTGGAAGGGATACAGGCGATGCATCGAAAGATGATCCGCTGAACGAAGATAACATCGGAGAAAATGAAATTCTGGTTGTAAGCTTTGGTACATCTTTTAATGACAGCCGTGCAGAGGATATCGGTGGTGTGGAAAAAGCACTTCAGGCAGCATATCCGGACTGGTCTGTAAGAAGAGCATTTACAGCACAGATCATCATCAACCATGTACAGGCCCGTGATGATGAGAAGATCGACAATATGGATCAGGCACTGGAAAGAGCAGTCGACAACGGGGTTAAGAACCTGGTCGTACAGCCGACACATCTGATGCATGGTGCCGAGTATGATGAACTGACAGAAGCAGTTGAGAACTACAAAGATAAATTTGAATCTGTAAAAATTGCAGAACCACTTCTCGGTGAAGTCGGAGCGGATGAAACAGCGATCAATGAGGATAAAGCAGCTGTTGCAGAAGCAATTACAGCAGAAGCTGTAAAGACAGCTGGATTTGACAGCCTGGATGCGGCAAAAGAAGAGGGAACCGCATTTGTATTTATGGGACATGGAACTTCTCATACAGCAAAGATCAGCTATTCACAGATGCAGACACAGATGGAACAGCTTGGTTATGAGAATGTATTTATCGGAACCGTAGAAGGCGAACCGGAAGATACCGCTTGTGAAGCAGTAATTGAAAAGCTCAAAAATGCAGGATACAAGAAAGTAATCCTTCGTCCACTGATGGTTGTAGCAGGAGATCATGCAAACAACGATATGGCAGGCGATGATGACGATTCTTGGAAGAGCCAGTTTGAAGCATCCGGAGTATTTGACAGTATTGATACACAGATTGCAGGTCTTGGTGAGATCGATGCGATCCAGCAGCTTTATGTGGCACATACACAGGCTGCAATTGATGCAGAATAAATAAAAAAAGAGGGATTTATAAGATGAAAAAGAAACTGTTAGTATTGGTATTATCTGCTGTAATGGCAGTGGGAATGATGAGCGGATGCGGTGCAAAATCAGACACATCAGATACGAAAGCAAAGACAGCAGAAAGCTCTTCTGCTAAAGAAGAGGAAACAGAGGAACAGACAGAGTGTGAGCTTGAAGACGGAACCTACACAGCAGAGTTCAAGACTGACAGCGGAATGTTTCATGTAAATGAAGCGAATGACGGAAAAGGAACACTCACAGTAAAAGACGGGAAAATGACGATCCATGTCAGCCTGGTTTCTAAGAAGATCGTCAACCTGTTTGAAGGAACATCCGAAGATGCACAGAAAGATGGTGCAGAACTTCTGGAACCTACAACAGATACGGTAACCTATAGCGACGGTGCAACAGAAGAAGTTTATGGATTTGATATTCCGGTTCCTGAACTGGATAAAGAATTTGATGTGGCTCTGCTCGGAAAAAAAGGAGTCTGGTATGATCATAAGGTAAGTGTGACCAATCCGGTGAAAGTCGAAGAATAATTGAAGATAAGTGAAAGGACTGTTTCCCTGAGAAATGGGAAATGGTCCTTTTTTTTCTTGGGCATGAACTGGATAACACTATACTTTTATATGTCAGATAGTGTATACTAGGCAGTGGAAGATCATACAAAAGAGAGAATGTTTTGTATATAAAAACTAAAATGTGGAGAGGAAGTTAAAATACGATGTACTACGTACCAGATGGCACAAAAGAGTGTGGATTTTATGAATGTAAAAAATGTGGAAACCGTTTCTTATCCTTACAGACAATGAACCGGATCCCATGTCCGGAATGTGAGGCAGAGATCGACTATGAGATCGGACCAGACGAATCCATGGAAGATGCTCTGGACACGGCAGAATTACTGGAAAAGATCATCGGTGAAGAAGAAGTAGAGAAAATGGATGGACTTCTGAGTCTTGCAATTACCGGTGGAGACTGTAACTGGATTTAATTTTCGGTTAAAAGTGTTGAATGGGTGGTTAGGAAAAACAAACGAAGTGTGTTATAATAGAAATATGAGTAAAAGAGGGAGAAAATAGATGGATATTCATGATTTGAAAATATTTCTGATGATCGCACAGGAAGGCAGTGTTTCCGGAAACACGTACAGGAATGGCTGCAAAAGATTCGCTCAGGAGAGATTACACGATAAGAAAAAAGTTGATAAGTAGTAACGAAAAGTTGCGGGTAAGTCACAAACTATACAGAATGCATGAAAAAGCGGAGTATAGTTTGTGCCTTTTTGTCTACAATTCCATGGAAATAGATGATGACTATAATAATGGAATATTTATAGAAAAATTGAATTTGAATAAAATGTATAAAAGAATATAATGGTAATACATGGATGCTGGCAAAATATACAAATAATCGTGCTGGCACAAATATATTTTTTACAGGAGGATTTGAAAATGAATATTGGGGTAACAGAAATCAGTCCAAGAGAGGTGCAGAGAAAGGCAGAGAAATGTTTTAAAGATGGATATTACTGCTGTGAAGCTCTGGTCAGCACGATCCGCGATGAATTCAAACTGGATGTGCCGAAAGAGGTTGTAGCTATGGCATCCGGAATGGCAGTAGGAGCAGGAAAATCAGGATGTGTCTGCGGTGCATTTAACGGAGGAATTCTTGCACTTGGAATGTTCTTCGGCCGTACCGAACAGGATGGACCGACCAACCCGAAGAGTATCAAATGTATGGAGCTTACGCACGAGCTTCATGACTGGTTCAAGAAGGCAAATGGTAAAAATGCAATCTGCTGCAGAGTTCTTACAAAGGAATTCAATATGGGACAGGGTGAACACAAAGAACAGTGTATCTATTTTACAGGACTTTGTGCATGGAAGGTAGCGCAGATCGTCTGTCGTGAGCTTGGTATCAAGAATCTGGATGAAATTGATGAACCGTGCGAAAGAAGAAAAATTGCAGATATCTAAATAAAGTGGTAACGACAGCCGCTTGATGAGAGAAAGGGAAAGAAACAATGAAAGACGTAATTAAGAAAGTACCGATTCCGCTTTGCGGAGTCATGCTTGGCGCGGCAGCACTTGGAAATCTACTTCAGAGCTATTCAGAAGGAATCCGTTATGTATGCGGTATATTCGCAGCATTTCTTCTGATACTGGTGCTTTTGAAGCTGATCATGTTCCCAGGAGCAGTGAAAGAAGATATGGGAAATCCGATCATGGCAAGCGTATCAGGAACGTTTCCGATGGCACTTATGATTCTCAGCACTTATGTAAAACCGTTTATCGGAAAGGCAGCTTATTACATATGGCTTCTGGCAATCATTCTTCACATCATTCTGATCATATACTTTACGGTGAAGTTTGTTCTGAAACTTCAGATGCCAAAAGTATTTGCAAGCTATTATATTGTATATGTAGGAATTGCTGTAGCGGCTGTTACAGCACCGGCTTATGAGCAACTTGGAATCGGAACCGCAGCATTCTGGTTTGGATTTGTAACACTGATCGTACTTCTTGTACTTGTAACCTATCGTTATGTGAAGTTTAAAGAAGTGCCGGATCCGGCAAAACCGCTGATCTGTATCTACGCAGCACCGACCAGCCTGTGTATTGCAGGTTATGTACAGTCCGTAACACCGAAATCATACGGTTTCCTGATGGCAATGTTTGTAGTTGCAACGGTTATTTATATTTTTGCCCTGGTAAAAGCAGTGGGATATCTGAAGATGCCATTCTTCCCAAGCTATGCAGCCTTCACATTCCCATTTGTTATCAGTGCGATCGCAACTAAACAAACTATGGCATGTGCAGCAAATATGGGACATCCAATGCCATTTCTTCAGTATGTAGTTCTGATCGAGACAATTATTGCAGCAGCACTTGTTGTTTATACTTATGTTCGTTTTATGGGGGCTATTTTCGGAGGAAAGAAATAAAAGATTTGACCGGACAGATAAAAAAGGGTAAACTTAAATTTATCAAGAATATGTCGGATGAGGGACGTCCTAGACACCGCAAGGGGCCGAAGAAGCAAAGCGTAAGGTAACATCTTCCTTTCGTGGAAACTGACAGGCAAAAAGGAAGGCGACCTGACGAATCTTTGGAGAGTGTGCAAAGAAAGCACCACCTACGAGGCTAGAACCAACTGGTAAAAGGACAGAGAAAACAGATGAACGATTTTTTTCGTGTATCTGTTTTTTTCTGCCCTTTTTATATGGGCACTAATATGAGATGAGACTGTTAGCAGGCAGTACGTGGTGGCATACAGAAGTATTATCCGAGGAAGAAGGGAAAGGGCATTTTTTGAATAAAATTTGACAGAAGAAAAAGAAAAGCTGGAGGAAAAAAAGATGAGAATGATGCTTGTAGGAGCCGGTGCTGTCGGTGAAAGTATTTTAAAAGTAATGCAGTGGAGAGACCAAAAGGGAGAATGGCTGAAATATGTGCTGGTCTGCGACTATGATCTGAAAAGGGCAGAGGAAGTTGTCGGTATGATGAAGGGGGATTCCCGTTTTGAAGCTTCTAAGATCGATGCGACAAATACAGAGAAAATGGCAGAACTGATCCGGGAGCATAAGATTGATTTTGTGATGGATGCAGCACCACCTTTTGCAAGTAATATGATTTTTGACGCTGCATTTAAAACGGGTGCAGATTACGGAAGCATGGGAACCTGGTCGGTTCCGATGGAAAATCCGGCTTACGGACTTGGTATTGAGAACAGCTATACTGAACCGATGACAAAATACAATTTTGACCGTCATGAAGCCTGGAAAAAGCAGGGGAATATGGCTGTGATCTGTATGGGAATCGATCCGGGTGTTGTAAATGTATTTGCAAAATACGCGGCGACAGAGCTTTTGGATGAAATAACAGAAGTTCATGTAAAAGATGGCGGAAATCTGTCTGTTCCGGGTGCAGATCCGGATGACATTATGTTTGGATTCAACGTGTGGACCGTGCTGGATGAGGTAATGAACCCGAATGTTGAGTATGATAAGGAGAAGGGCGGATTTATCGTAGAAAAAGCATTTGCAGGGCAGGAAGTCTATGAGATGCCGGAAGGAGTAGGAAAAAATACTCTGGTAAAGGTAGAGCATGAGGAAGTTGTGACGATGGCACGCTACTTAAGCCAGTATGGATTGAAAAAGGCAACCTTCAAGATCAGTCTTGATGAGAATCTGATCACGGCACTTAAGGTGCTGGATAAGCTGGGACTTCGCAGTATCAAGCCGGTGCAGGTAGGGGATGTGAAGGTAGTTCCAAGAGATGTGGTTGCAGCCTGTGCACCGCAGCCAAAAGATATCGGAGATGAGATGACCGGAAAAATGCTGGTCGGAGTACAGTGTATCGGAAAGAAAGACGGAAAGGAAAAAGAATACTTCCTGTATCAGCCATTTGATAATCAGGAGTCTATCGAAAGATGGGGAACCCAGGCTGTTACCGCCCAGACAGGATTTGGAGCAGCACTTGCACTGGAGCTGATCGGAAGAGGAATCTGGAAAGAAGCTGGGGTCTATGCACCGGAATATTTTGATCCGAAACCATACCTTGAATTAATGAAAGAAAGTGGTTATAAATACGGAATTATAGAGAAATAATCTGGATGCGCTCAGAGATGGTCTGAGAAAATAAACAAAATAAAGTTACGCGCAAAACGGTACAAAGTCATAGAAGAACTTTGTACCGTTTTGTGTGTGACAGGAAATCAGATCAACTTACACTCTTTGGCCCATTTGGTGACAAAGGTAAGAAACTTATCAAGTGCAGGAGAGAGTTCAGGTGTATCCAGATAGGCTACGGACAGATTCCTGCGGAAGTGTTCGGTAAAGGAACGGACACAGACGTTGAATGGAATATTATGAAGCAGAAGTTTGGGAAGTACAGTGATGCCAAAGCCCTGTTCCACCATTTTAATCGCGGTATAGTCTTCATTGATCCGAAATCTTACGTTAGGCGTGATATGGTTTAATCGGAATAATTTTCCGGTTTCATAATCAAAATCATCGGCGGAGAGAACAAAATCCTGTCCGTCAATATCGGCAAAAGATACCGTCAGCTGATCGGCAAGAGGATGGTCCAGGGAAGTAACCAGAACCAGTTCGTCGGTGCCGACAGGCAGATTTGGGAAATCCTTTGCGACATATTGCGAAACAAAGATACAGTCCAGTTCTTTTTTGCGAAGCTTTTCCGTCAGGTTCTGAAATCCGTCAACATAGAGCCGAAAGGTGATATTCGGGTATTCGGCAGAAAAATTTTTCAGTACTCCGGGGAGCCAGTTATAGGCAATGCTCTGCACCGTTCCGATGCGGATAAAACCACTGTCCAGATTGTTGATATTTGAGACGATCTGATCGATCCGTGTATTGGCGGAGCGGATATGCATAAGTTCTTCAAAGATGGGTTCTGTTCCGGGAAGTGCTTCCATTCCGTTTTTTGAACGCTTGAACAGCTTAAGACCAATCTCTTTTTCATAATTGCGGATAGTCTGGCTGACAGCTGACTGTGTGTAGTTGTGTTTTTGAGCAGCTTTTGAGATGCTCTGATTCTCATAGACATCAAGAATCACATCGTATTTAGACATGATGAAACCTCCCGTGGTGTTGATAAACAATGCTCTTTTACTATCTTACTTAATATAAGGAAGATAATCAATATCTGTGGGATTTTATTATAAATTTTTTTAAAATCAAACATAAGAAAAAGTGAAAATATAAGCGCAAATCAAAGAGTTAACAATGTATTAAGAAAAAGTGAAGTCTGATATCAGTTTTACAGACTTTTCAATGACCGGAAACTGGAATAGCATAGAACAGGGGAATGAAATTCAAAGGAGTTTAAGTGTATCATGAATTAAAGGAGAAGAATAATGGGATACAATTACTGGAACGGAACAGAAGCGGCACACCGCCGTGTTATGATGAAGGCGGCAGGATATTCGGATGAAGATATCCGTCAGAAACCGCATATCGGAATACCGAATTCTTACATGGCAGGTTCTCCCGGAACTGCGCATCTTCGCCAGGTGACAGAAGCTGTAAAAGAGGGAATCTGGGCAGCAGGAGGAATCCCGGTAGAATTCGGAATCCCGGCTACTTGCGGAAATGTGGCAAATGGTGCGGATGAGATGAAGTATGAGCAGGTAGGAAGAGATATCGTGGCAATGTCCATCGAATTTGTATCCAGAATACATAA
>OBLO01003563.1_pt1 | contig 11052 bp, 8 predicted proteins | sample 1519401 | NCBI WGS metagenome assembly OBLO01 (sample SAMEA2602897, study PRJEB22501) | metagenome | reverse complement strand
ATTCCTGTTTCGTGCACATCTGATACGCATTTTCAAGCTCCACGATGTGGATGCCGCGGTCTTTCGTATTATATTTTTCCATCATATGGTTCAAAATCCTGCGGGTCGTCTCCGTGTCATGGCCGATCGCTTTTGCAATCCTTCCCAGCTCCACGGAATCTCCCATCGCAAAAAGGACTGCCTCGATGGCTGCTTCCGCCTCCTCGACCGAAGAGGGGCGTCTTGCCTCACCCAGGGCAGTTTCTTTATTCCTGTTCTGTTCTTCCATCTGTCTTGTCCTCACTGTCTGTCTCGTCTGTATACGGCACAACTACGGTGTCTTCATCCTCCAGGGATTCAATCAGGATATCCCCGAAAAGCTCCTCCTGGCTGATCCGGATTTTGCCGGTTTTCATCAGCTCCAGGATTGCAAGGAAGGTGACAATCACATGCACCTTGCCCGGCTGGGATTCCAAAAGGTCGCGGAAGCTGAAGCGGCGTTTTTTAACAGCAAACTGCTCGACATACGTCATCTTGTCCGGCAGGCTGACCTCTTCTTTTTCGATCTTTCCGAACCTGCTTCGGATCGGGTCGATCTTGTCCTCCTGGCGCTTTAAAATCATTTTATAGATCGTATGGAGCTTCGCGAGAGAAATCTGCGAAAGGAGCTCGGAGGTGTCGACCGGCGTCCTGTACTCCAGCACTTCTCTTGGAAACGTCGGTTCCTTGTACACGGAACGGCTCGCCTCGTTCATGCGGTCACGCAGCTCGTACGACATGTACTTGTACATTTTGTACTCTAAAAGCTGCTGCACCAGCTCGGCTCTCGGGTCCTCTTCCTCGCCTTCCTCATTCACTTCTTTCGGAAGCAGCATGCGGCATTTGATATCCAGAAGCGTCGCCGCCATGACCATGAACTCGCTCATGATGTCGAGGTCTTCCCGCTCCATCTGATGAATGTATTCCAGATACTGGTCCGTAATCTCTACAATGGGGATATCGTAAATATCTATTTTATTTTTATCGATCAGGTGAAGAAGAAGGTCCAGCGGTCCTTCAAACACCGGAAGCTTTACTGGTATCGCCATGTGCTCTGTTCTCCCTTACGTTTTCCCGATATCTGTAATAATCAATTCTCTTCTGTTCCAGATGCGGACCGGAATGGTGTGTTCGCCCGTTCCTGCACTGATGATCTGGCAGGTGCCGCCCGTCAGGAACAGCCCGCGGCAGTTTTTCGAAAAAAGGCGGAAATCCGGCGTCACAAGCCCCCGGTGCGCGCCAAGGCCCACCACGCCGCCGTGATAATGGCCGGAAAGCGTCAGATCGGCTCCATATGATGCATAGGAGCTGCGGTAGGCAGGGTGATGCGCCAGCAGAATGCCGTAGCGCGCCGGATCCGGTTTTCCAAGGTGGTCCGTCAGTTCCGAAACCGGCAGCGGTCCGCGGTAAAAGCGGTTGTAATAGGTGCGGTCCATGGCATAGCCGTAGATCCGGACCGGACAGCCGCTGATGGTAAGATCCGCCGTCTCATTTTCCAGATAGCAGATTCCTGCCTTTTTCAGGCGCTCCCGGAGCTTTTCATACAGATCGCCGTACTGTTCCGGGTACAGCTTCAGACGGTATTCGTGGTTTCCGCAGCCATAGATCACCTGGTATTCCTCCGCAAGACGTTCCGCGAAACTCAGACCCGGGTCGAGGTTCTCCCCCGGCTTTGCCACAATCTGGTCTCCGCCGATGATGACAAGATCCGGAGCCGCCTCATCGATGACTGCCTTTAACACCGTGTTGTCCGGGCCGAACTCCATATTGTGGAGATCACTGATAAACGCCAGACGAAAACCGTTTCCTTCCGGAAATTTTCCGTTTGACGAAAGTTTGTAATAGGTCGTTGTAAATTTTCTCATACCGTTCATTATACTTGATTTTTCGGTGTATGACAACCCGTTTTCCCTGCTGTTTATAAGCCCAGTGCCTGTTTTGCCAGCTGATCGGCTTTTTCGTTGTAGGTGACGCCGGTGTGGCCCTTTACTTTGCAGAAGCGGATCGCAACTTTGGCCGATGCCAGATCGTAAAAATTCCGGTAATCGATGGTTCCCTGTTTTTTCGCCTGCCATTCTCTCGTACACCAGCTTGCGATTCCCTGGTAATCGTGATAGATGGCCAGCTCCGGAATATCATGTGTCAGGCAGTAAGCCATGGCCAGCTCTGCGCCCTTGATCTCGCCTGCCACATTCCGCATGGAGACGAGATCCGGATCGCTGTATTCTTCTGCAAGATTCAGCTCTTTTCCGTCCAGGAAGAGGACCACACCGCAGGAGAACTTTCCGAGCGCATGCTGATAGCTTCCATCCACGTATGCGACGGCGCTCCTGCCGACACCGGCGTATTCCGGGTCTTCGCATGGTTTTTCCGCCAGAATCAGGTGTTCCCAGTCCAAAGAAGAAGGATCGGGTGCTGCCGTGCTCTGTACTGCCTTTCGTTCCGGGGCAGCGAAATACGTTCCGATTGTTTCCCGCAGCAATGGTTCCGGCATTTTACCGCCGCCCAGAAAGGCCTCTGCCTCCTCCAGACGCTCAAATCCCTTGTAAATTGCGCCAGGATAACCGTGTACCTGCGCTTTGCACGCATCCCATGTCCGGTAGATGCCCGGAACCTTTCCCTGTTTTACCGCATAGTAATTTTTCTTTGCCATGTTTTTCTCCTTTTCGCGCATGATACTCCGGCTTTATGCCGTCCCAAGAAAATATTGTTTCATCGTACATCCGAACAGATCCCACATGCCGGCTCTTGCCACGTCTGCTCCATATAAAATCGCAACGGAACCAAGTTCCTCACCGTCTGCTTTGTAAACAACTCTTCCGGCACACTCGCCTTTCTGGATAGGGGCCTGCACCTCTTCCGGCAGTTCCATCGTTTTTTCCACTTCACCAATCACCGTCCCGCCCGTCGTAAGATAGCGGAATTCTTCCGCATATTCCAGTTCTGCCGTATCCTGCTTTCCGTAAACAACCGAAAGTTCCGGCAGGGGATCGCGTTCCCGGTCTATGTAGATGCTACAGGACGAAAACCCATACTGGAACAGTGACGCTGCATCTGCAAACCGCACCTTGTAGTCCGGTGCTCCCATCACGACTGCCAGCATCGTCAGATCATTTTTCTTCGCCACTGCCGAGACGCAGTACTTCGCCTTCGAGGTGCTTCCTGTTTTCAGTCCCACACAGCCCTCATAGCCGCGGATCAGCTTATTTGTATTGGTGAGGGTGAATGGTTTGCTTCCCTTCTGTGTGACATGCGTAATCTCTTCCATCCATATAGAGGAATAGTTCAGGATCTGCGGAAAGCGCTCGATCAGCTCCCGAGACATTTTCGCCACATCTGCCGCTGTCGTGTAATGGCCGTCGGAATCCGTGAGGCCGCAGCAGTCCTCAAACTTCGTGTCGTTCATGCCGAGTTCTTTTGCTTTCTGGTTCATCCGGCTGACGAACTCGCTTTCTGTCCCCGCAATATGCTCTGCCATCGCTACAGATGCATCGTTTCCCGAAGCAACGACAATACACTTGATCATCGTCTCAACGGTCTGCTTTTCGCCCTCTTCCAGAAAGACCTGGGACCCGCCCATACTTCTGGCGTGCGCACTCGTCGTCACTTCGTCGGTCAGCTGGAGCGTCCCTTTTTCGAGCTCTTCAAAAATCAGCAGCAGCGTCATGATTTTTGTGATGCTCGCCGGGCTTCGCTGTTCCGACGCATTTTTCTCGTACAGAACAGTTCCGGTCTGTGCCTCCATCAAAAGAACAGACGGCGAAGCCAGCCCAAGGTCCGTTGTCATCTCCGGTGCTGTCTCCTCCGTCTCTTCTGTTTTCTGTTCCGTTGTTTCGTTCTGCTGCTTGTCGGAAGATTCTCCATTCTGCTCTGCCGCCGTCACTTTCAAGGGCGCTGTAAGAAGCGCCAGGATCATCAGCAGGCTCCAGACGATATTTCGTGTTCTTCTCTTCATATTCCCCCGAAACATCTGCTCTTTCTTCCCTACAGGCTATGCAGACGACCGCAGAACTATGCTGTCTGTTCCGTTTACAGCAGCGGTGCCAGAAACTTCAGCGCACCGCGGAGTGCACGGACTGCAAAATTTTTCTTTCGGCAGTAGTCCATATTGATCTGCTCACACTGTTCAAACGTGGTCAGCGCATCCTCTTTTACCTGGGCAACCGCACTGCTGCCGTACATCCAGACACCGCACTCAAAATGCAGGTACATGCTCCGGTAATCCATGTTGATCGTTCCGACCGTCGCAACTTCATCATCACAGACAAAGCTCTTGGAATGGATAAAGCCCGGCGTATACTGGTAAATCTGAACGCCGGATTCCAGCAGGATCTCGTAATTGGCCTGCGTCAGAATATAGACAATCTTCTTATCCGGGATGCCCGGCGTTACAATCCGCACATCGACTCCGCGCTTTGCCGCCATGCAGAGAGCGGTCAGCGTCTCGTTGTCCGGAATCAGATACGGAGTAAAAATATAAAGATATTTTTTCGCCTGTGAAATAATGTTCAGATAAACATGCTCGCCTACTGTCTCTCCATCCAGCGGGGAATCGCCGTACGGCTGCACAAAACCGTCTTTTTTAAACGCTTCCTCGTGATAGATCTCCGGCCGGTATGATTCGAAATTGCATTCCATACCGGTGATTGTGCTCCACATCTGCAGAAACATCACCGTAAAACTCCATACCGCCTCACCATGCAGACAGATTCCGGAATCCTTCCAGTGGCCGAACCGCTCCTTGCGGTTAATGTATTCGTCCGCAAGATTAATGCCGCCCGTGAAAGCCGTATGACCGTCGATCACGGCAATTTTCCGGTGGTCACGGTTATTTAAAATGACATTCAGCACCGGTCGGAACTGATTGAACGCCGCACACTTGATGCCCATCTGCTGCAGCGATTTATAATACTGATACGGCAGTGTCGTCACGCAGCCGAAATCATCGTAAATCACCCGCACATCCACACCGGCGGCCGCTTTTTCCTTCAGAATCTCCAGCACCGTATCCCACAGATACCCCTCGCTGATGATGAAATATTCCATAAAAATGTAGTGTTCTGCCTTTTTGAGTTCCTCAATAAAGTGCTCAAACCATACATCTCCCAGCGGGTAATACTCTGTTTCTGTGTTTTCATAAACAGGATAATGCGCATAATTGGTCAGATAGGAAGACTGCCCCGCTGCCAGGATATTTTCTTCCTCGAGCTTTTTACGCGTCTCTTCTTCCTCTCCAAGAACGCCTCCCTGCGAAAGCAGAACTGTATCGTAATGTGTACGGAATTTTCTTGCCACACTGGAATGGCCGAGAATGCCGTACAGGCAGATTCCGGTTACCGGAAGCGCCAGGATACAGACTGCCCACATCAGTTTGTAGCCGGGATTCATTTTCGGATTATTGATAATCGAAAGCACTGCAATCAGGGAAAGGATCGTGACCGCATAGTTGATGTAGACAGATTTTTCATTGAGCTGCATCATAATTCCGGCCAGCCAGCAAAATTCCAGAAGAAGTGCAACACCGATAATGACCATACGGCTGGTAAGCAGCTTCAGAATCTTTTTCACGATACGAAACAGCTTGTTTGCTATTTTGTACAAAATTCTCATTTGTCACCGCCTTGCTGTTTTGTCAAAACCTGCGACTTTAAGTTACAAGTATAAAAATCCCCGGCAAAACAGATCGCCGGGGATTTTTTGCACATTAATTATACTTACGTTTTCTGGCAGCTTCAGATTTCTTTTTACGACGAACACTTGGTTTCTCGTAATGCTCTCTTTTACGAATCTCCTGCTGAATGCCAGCTTTTGCACAGCTACGCTTAAATCTGCGTAAAGCGCTGTCCAACGTTTCGTTTTCTTTAACGATTACATTTGACATAGTCTCACACCTAACCTCCCTCCAGTTGTAGATTGTGCATAATACAACTGTATGGGTATTTTTTGCACTGTTCTTATTATACCAGAAAAATCTCGTACGTCAACAAGTTTTTTCATTTTTTTGCAAAATTTTTCCCTGCCGCCTGCCTGGCTCCTTTTTCTGCCCTGCAGGCGGCAGGATTTTGTGCTGTTTTTCCTGCTTATTGTTATGCGATCTGGCCTTCCAGTACCTCGGCAGCTTTTGCAACTGCTTCGTCGATCTTCTCCGGATTCTTTCCGCCGGCCTGTGCCATGTTCGGACGTCCACCGCCGCCGCCGCCGACAACGGCTGCCACTTCTTTGATCAGTTTTCCGGCATGTGCACCTTTCTTCATCGCATCATCGGTTACCATGGCAAGAAGGCTTACTTTACCGTCCTTTGCAGATGCCAGAACAACAACGCCGCTTCCCAGTTTTTCTTTCAGCTGGTCGCCAAGGTCACGCAGTCCGTTCATATCGACATCCGGTACGGATGCAGCGAGAAGTTTTACACCTTTGACTTCGGTTACTTTATCCATAACATCGCCGAGCGCTTCTTTTGCCAGTTTGCTCTTTAAGGACTCATTCTCTGCCTGGAGTGCTTTTGCCTCTGCCTGCAGATGAGCGATCTTCTCGAGGAGATCCGCCGGTGTTGTCTTTAAGAGAGCTGCTGCCTCATGTATTTTCTCTTCCTGTGCTTTATAATATGCAGTAACAGACGGTCCGGTCAGAGCTTCGATTCTGCGGACACCTGCTGCAACGCCTGCCTCAGAAACAAGTTTGAACAGTCCGATTTCAGCGGTATTCTTTACATGGGTACCACCGCAGAGCTCTTTGGAGAAGTCTCCCATGGAAACGACACGTACTTTGTCGCCGTATTTCTCACCGAACAGAGCCATCGCGCCGGATTTCTTTGCTTCCTCAGTATCCATGATGTCGGTTACAACCGGGATCTGCTCCTGAATCTTTTCATTTACCAGATTCTCAACTTTTTCCAGTTCTTCCGGTGTCATAGCCTGGAAGTGGGCAAAGTCGAAACGGAGTCTGGTCGGGGTTACGAGAGAACCTTTCTGCTCTACGTGTGCACCGAGAACAGTCTTTAATGCCTTCTGCAGAAGGTGTGTTGCGCTGTGGTTCTTCTCGATATTTTTTCTTGCCTCTTCGTTGACCTGAAGTGTAACTTCCTCGCCGTTTGAAATCATACCGGATTTCATGACACCGACGTGGCCGTATTTTCCGCCGCGGAGTTTGATGGTATCTTCTACTTCGAATACACCATTTGCTCCTTTGATGATACCGCAGTCGCCTTCCTGACCGCCCATGGTAGCGTAGAACGGAGTTTTCTCTACGAAAATAGTTCCCTTCTGGCCTTCCATCAGAGATTCTGCAATCTCAGTCTCTGTCGTCAGAACGGTTACTTTGGAGGTATCCTCCAGATGATCGTATCCGGTAAACTCAGTTGTTACGGACGGGTCGATCTCATCGTAAACGGTTGCATCAGCACCCATGTAGTTTGTTACTTCACGGCTCGATCTTGCACGCTCTCTCTGCTCTTCCATTGCTGCATGGAAACCGTCCTCGTCGATGCCGTAGCCCTTCTCCTCAAGGATCTCTTTGGTCAGATCCAGCGGGAATCCGTAGGTATCGTACAGTTTGAATGCATCCTGTCCGTCCAGAACTTTTTTGCCTTCGCTCTGCATTTTTTCTTCGAGCTCGGAGAGGATATGAAGTCCCTGGTCGATGGTTTTGTTGAACTGGGTCTCCTCGTTGTTCAGAACGTTGAAGATGAAATCTTTTTTCTCTTCAAGTTCCGGATATCCGTCTTTGGAGCCTTCGATTACGCTTGCGGAAAGGCGGGCAAGGAACAGTCCGTCAATGCCAAGCAGACGGCCATGACGTGCTGCACGGCGGATCAGACGGCGCAGTACGTAGCCTCTTCCTTCGTTGGTCGGCATGATTCCATCGGAAATCATGAATGTTGCGGAACGGATATGGTCTGTGATAAGGCGGATGGAAACATCGGTCTCATGATCTTTATCATACTCTTTTCCGGAGATTTCGCATACTTTGTTGCGGAGTGCCTGAATGGTGTCGACATCGAAAATGGAATCTACATCCTGTACGACAACGGCCAGACGCTCAAGTCCCATACCGGTATCGATGTTCTTCTGGATCAGGTCGGTGTAGTGGCCCTCGCCGTCGTTGTTGAACTGGCTGAATACGTTGTTCCATACTTCCATGTAACGGTCACACTCGCAGCCAACGGTACATCCCGGTTTGCCGCAGCCGTATTTTTCTCCGCGGTCATAATAAATCTCAGAACACGGACCGCACGGACCTGCGCCATGCTCCCAGAAGTTGTCCTCTTTTCCAAAACGGAAAATACGGTCTGCCGGGATGCCGATCTCTTTGTTCCAGATATCAAATGCTTCATCATCGTCCTGATAGATGGATGGGTACAGACGATTCGGATCGAGCCCTACTACCTGTGTTAAAAACTCCCAGGACCATGCGATTGCTTCGTGTTTGAAATAATCACCGAAGGAAAAGTTTCCGAGCATCTCAAAGAAGGTGCCGTGACGGGCTGTTTTTCCTACATTTTCAATATCGCCGGTACGGATACATTTCTGGCATGTTGTTACTCTTCTTCTCGGCGGAATCTCTGCGCCTGTGAAGTAAGGTTTCAGCGGAGCCATACCGGAGTTGATCAGTAAAAGACTTTTATCGTTGTGTGGAATCAACGAAAAACTCTTCATAGCAAGATGTCCTTTGCTCTCGAAGAACTCAAGAAACATCTTTCGTAATTCGTTTACGCCATATTTTTCCATGACTGTTTGTCCTCCAAATAATTCAGTGTGTCCCGGAATTTCTTCCGGGAATCCATTCTTTTATAATAGCACACTTAATTATTTAACGCAAATTTTTTTGAAATTCTTCTTTCCTTTTTTCAGAACGATACCGTCCTCGCCGAAGGCTGCTTTTTCTACGGCATATTTCGGATCTGTGATTTTCTCACCGTCTACGGATACACCGCCCTGCTCTACGGCACGGCGTCCTTCGTTTCTGGTCTTTGCAAGCTCTGCCTTGACAAGAAGGGTTACGATATCGATTTTATCGTCCGTGAAATCCTCTGCAGAAATTTCACTGGTCGGCATATGCTCGGAGCTTCCGGTAGAGAATACGGCACGTGCGCCTTCCTGCGCTTTCTTTGCTTCTTCCTCGCCGTGTACCATGGAGGTCAGCTCATAGGCCAGGATCTCTTTTGCCTCGTTCAGCTTGCTTCCTTCCCAGGAATCCATCTCGTCGATCTGCTCCAGCGGCAGGAAGGTCAGCATACGGATACATTTTAAGACATCGGCATCGTCCACGTTTCTCCAGTACTGGTAGAAATCGAACGGGCTGGTCTTGTTCGGGTCAAGCCATACAGCGTTTCCTGCGGTTTTACCCATCTTCTTGCCCTGAGAGTCGGTCAGAAGGGTGATGGTCATTGCATAGGCATCTTTTCCAAGTTTACGGCGGATCAGTTCGGTTCCTCCCAGCATGTTGGACCACTGGTCATCGCCGCCGAACTGCATATTGCAGCCGTATTTCTGGAACATGTGATAGAAGTCGTAGCTCTGCATAATCATGTAGTTGAACTCCAGGAAGGAAAGACCTTTTTCCATACGCTGTTTGTAGCACTCTGCACGGAGCATGTTGTTGACGCTGAAGCATGCCACTACCGCACGGAGCAGTTCTACATAGTTCAGGTTCAGCAGCCAGTCTGCGTTGTTGAGCATCATAGCTTTTCCCTCGCCGAACTCGATGAAACGCTCCATCTGACGTTTGAAGCACTCTGCGTTGTGGTCGATCTCCTCGCGGGTCAGCATTTTTCTCATATCGGTTCTTCCGGACGGGTCACCGATCATGGTGGTGCCGCCGCCGATCAGGGCGATCGGTTTGTTTCCTGCCATCTGCATCCGTTTCATCAGGGTCAGTGCCATGAAGTGACCTGCGGTCAGACTGTCTGCGGTGCAGTCGAATCCGATATAGAACGTTGCTTTTCCATTGTTTACCAGGTCTCTGATTTCATCTTCGTCGGTTACCTGTGCCAGAAGGCCTCTGGCGATCAGTTCGTCATAAATCTGCATTTTGTTTTTCTCCTTTTTTCGGTTGACTTTCGGGTATGTGTTACCGTCTGGGACCAAAGTTTTTTATACAAAAAGACTCCCGTCCTTTCCGATTCAAAGGACGAGAGCCCGTATCTCCCGTGTTACCACCTTACTTCACAGCTGTCTCACGGCAGCTGCCTTTGTCGGTATCCAAAACCTCTGAATACCCTGACGCTGTAACGTTCGTCTCTTACGTCGCAGCCTACTAAAAACGTGCATCATAGTTCTTCTGCCGCCCGTTTTATTCGGTGCGCAACTCCGGGATGTATTCGAATCGTACAGAACCTGCATGCGCCTCTCATCTGCCGGCTACTTTCTGTCCGCGTTTTTGTACGTCTACTTGTTCCCTTCCAAGCCTTTTTCCATGTTCCATAGTATAAACGGTGATTCGAAATCTGTCAAGACTTCTGCTTTCCGTTTTTTCATCTATTTTTAATATCCGCGGTCCTGATCCATCATATACAGGAGTGCGTTGCAGATGCACGCCGCGATATTGCTGCCGCCTTTTCGTCCGCGTGCCACGATATACGGGATATTGGTCTGCATAATCAGTTCTTTGGACTGTACCACATTGACAAAGCCGACCGGAACTCCGATGATCAGCGCCGGTTTTATTTTTCCTTCCCCGATCAGTTCATAGAGGCGGACCAGTGCCGTCGGCGCATTTCCAACCGCAATAATCAGCTTTTTATCCAGCTCCGCTGCTTTTTCCATGCAGGCTGCCGCGCGGGTGCTTCCGGTTTCTTTTGCTCTTGCCGCAACATCTTCGTCTGACATAAAGCAGAGCGCTTCACCGCCGTGGCGCGCAAGCACCTTTTTGTTGATGCCGGATCTTGCCATCTGCGTATCCGTCACAATGCAGGCTCCCTCCCGGATCGCCTCGATGCCTTTTGCCACCGCATGCTCCGAAAAGCAGAGATTATCCGCATAATCAAAATCCGCACTTGTGTGGATACACCGCTTTACAACCAGTTCCTGATCCTCT
>OBLO01003550.1_pt1 | contig 11091 bp, 8 predicted proteins | sample 1519401 | NCBI WGS metagenome assembly OBLO01 (sample SAMEA2602897, study PRJEB22501) | metagenome | reverse complement strand
CGAGATTACAAGGTGACTGGAGTTCAGACGTGTGCTCTTCCGATCTCCTGAAAGATCAACTGCATGTCACGTCTTAAGAGACGGAGTTCATTTTTATTCTTTTTACATACATCCTCACCGTCGAAGATGACCTCACCGGAGGTCGGCTCGATGAGACGTAAGATCGAACGTCCTGTGGTGGACTTACCGCATCCGGACTCACCTACGATACCGAGGGTCTTTCCACGTTCCAGAGTGAAGTTCACGTCATCGACCGCATGGAGCAGTCCCTTTGGAGTGTTGAAATATTTTTTCAGGTGTTTTACTTCAAGGATCGTATCTGCCATTACTGCTCACTCCTTTCAATGGAAAATCCCGGCTCTTCGTAGCGGACGCAGCGCACATAATGCGTATCGCTCGCCCACTTCTTCTCCGGTCTGTCTTTTTTGCACGCTTCTGTGCAGTACTTACATCTCGGGGAGAACGGGCAGCCTTTCGGAAGGTTTGTCGGATCCGGCATCAGGCCCGGAATCGGCTGAAGTCTCGCCTTGCGGTCCTCAATGTTCGGAAGAGAACCGAAAAGACCTTCTGTGTATGGGTGCATGGTATGGTTGAAGATATCTTCCAGAGTTCCATGCTCAACGATCTGTCCAGCATATACAACGGAGACCTCATCACAGACCTCTGCGATAATTCCCAGATCATGGGTGATCATGATCATCGCGGATCCAAATTTCTTTCTTAAATCCTTCATCGTCTCGAGAACCTGTGCCTGAATTGTCACATCGAGAGCGGTTGTCGGCTCATCGGCAAGAAGGAGCTTCGGGTTGCAGGCAAGAGCCATAGCGATAACGACACGCTGCTTCATACCACCAGAGAACTGGTGCGGATACTCGCCGAAACGTTCTCTCGGGATACCTACCACTTCCAGCATATCGCCGGCTCTCTGTTCAGCTTCTTTCTCACTGATCTTATCATGGAGCTTGATAACCTCGGCGATCTGGTCACCGACGGTGAGCACCGGGTTTAAGGATGTCATCGGATCCTGGAAGATCATGGAAACGGTATTTCCACGGATCGCCTCCAGCTCCTTCTGCGGCATATTTAAGATATCTTTTCCGTCAAGAAGGATGGAACCGTTTTTAATAACTCCCGGCGGGTCCGGAACGAGACGCAGGATTGAAAGAGCGGTTGTTGTCTTTCCGGATCCGGTCTCTCCTACCAGTCCTAATGTTTTTCCGTGCTCTAACTGGATATCGATGCCGTTTACCGCCTCTACAACGCCGTCATCGGTCTCATAATGGATCACAAGATCCTTAATATCAAGAATTAAGTTTTTGTTATCTTCCAATATTTTGTCCTCCCTACTTCTTCAGTTTCGGGTCTAACGCATCACGAAGACCATCGCCTAACAGGTTCAGGGAAAGGATCGTAATGATGATCGCAATACCCGGGAATACGGTCAGGTGCGGAGCGTTTCTTAAGTAAGCACGTCCGCCGGAAAGCATTGCGCCCCACTCCGGTGTCGGAGCCTTTACGCCGAGGCCCAGGAAGCTTAAGCCGGATGTGGAAAGGATCGCGGATGCAACCTTTAATGATACCTGAACGATGATCGGTGCCATACAGTTCGGGAGAATATGGGAGGAAATGATCTCGAAGTTGTTTGCTCCGATACATTTCGCCGCCTCTACAAATTCCTGATCCTTTACGGTAAGGACGGAAGCCCGGACGATTCTCGCATAGCCAGGCACGGAAGAGATCGCGATGGCAAGCATTAAGTTGAAGATGCTCGGTCCAAGTGCGGATACGATCGTGATGGAAAGAAGAAGGCTCGGTACCGCAAGGAAGATATCCATGATACGCATAATCACGTTATCGATCTTTCCGCCGTAGAAGCCTGCGATCGCTCCTAAGGATCCGCCGATCAGAAGTGCGATGGATACGGCTACAACGCCAACGCTTAAGGATACTCTTGATCCGTGAACAAGACGTGCCAGAATATCGCGTCCGAACTCATCTGTTCCGAGCCAGTGAGCTGCGCTCGGAGTCTGGAGACGGATAGCTGTGTTCTGTTTGATAACAACGGTATTGTAATCGAACAGGAAATCCGCAAAAATGGAGATCAACACGAGGAAAACGACGATCCCAAGTCCGATCATTGCCATTTTATTCTTTTTCAAGCGGCGCCAGATCTCTTTAAACTGGCCGCGCTTCTTTACAGTCGCGCCGGATGCCGCTTCCTGATTCTTTGATGTTCCCATACGCTTTCCTCCTTATTTTTTCTTATACTGCGCTTTGATACGCGGGTCAATGAAAGCGTAGAGAATGTCCACGCAAAGGTTTACGATACTGAAGGTAATGGTCATCATGATAACGCCGCCGAGGACTAACGGGGCATCTTTACTCTTGATGGAGTCTACCAGGAGACGGCCAACGCCAGGCCATGCAAATACGGTCTCGGTAAGAGTCGCGCCGCCAAGAAGGGAACCGAACTGAAGTCCGATAACGGTAACGACCGGGATCAGTGCATTCTTTAATGCGTGTTTCCGGATTACCATTTTCTCCGGCACACCCTTCGCTCTCGCGGTACGGATATAATCCTGACGGATGACCTCAAGCATGGAGGAACGCGTCATACGGCAGATCAGCGCTGCGTCGCCGGTACCAAGGGTGATCGCCGGCATAATGTAGTTCTTCCAGGATCCCATACCGCCGGATGGAAGCCATCCAAGGTTTAAGGAGAATACTATAATGAGCATCAAGCCCAGCCAGAAGTTTGGCGTCGCGACACCCAATAGGGCGGCGACCATACCCACATTATCGATCATACTGTACTGCCTCGTGGCACTGATGATACCGATCGGAAGCGCGATGGCTACTGCTACCAGGATTGACCAGAACGCAAGCTTTGCTGTATTCGGGAATGCAGCCATGATCGTCGGGAAAACATCACGTTTTGTCTTGTAGGATTTACCCATATCGCCGTGAAGAAGGTTCAGCATATATTTTCCGTACTGAACGATAACCGGCTGGTCAAGTCCGAGGTCTTTTCTTGTCGCTTCGATCGTCTCTGCGTCTGCCGACTCACCTGCGATCATCGCTGCTGTATCACCTGGCGAAAGGCTTAAGATGAAATAAACCATGAATGTCACGCCGATCAATACCGGGATCAGCATCGCAAGTCTCTTTAACACATATTTGCTCATGCACACCATCCAATCTACCGCATCCCGCGGCTGTTTTTTTGTGTTTCCGAAACCCGTCTGTCGGGCCGAAGTTCCGGATCCTTGTCTCAGGGTTTCTGGAATGTTTTCCGGGCTTTCACCGGATTCTGGAAACAGGTACGGATCCCTTTCGTGATCCGTACCCTGTCTTTGCATGGACTCTGTCCTTTTTGGGGATCAGATATTATTTTTCGTAATGGCAGTTGCCAAGGTAATGCTGTGCGCCTTTGTGAAGCTTGAAGCCCTTTAAGTCTGCGCGGACACCGACGTTATTGTATTTGTAGTATAACGGGCACCACGGGGAGATCTCGTGGAGACGATCCTGAAGCTCCTTGTAGAGTCCCATACGCTTGGTATCGTCGCTTTCCTTCTGAGCAGCGATGATGAGCTCATCGACCTTCTCATCTGTTAAGAATGCACGGTTACCGGTCGCACCATGGTTCTCGGAGTAGAATAACTGGTAGGTACTTCCGTCTGGGTCAAAGCTTGTGTTGGACCAGCCGAGGATGAACATCTCGTGATCACCTGCGTTTAAGGAATCAAGGAATGCGCCCCACTCATACGTAGAAATATCAACGGTGATTCCCACTTCAGCAAGCTGTGCCTGAACGATCTGTGCGGCACGTGTACGGACCTCACCGTTTACATAGAGACTGCACTCAAATCCATTCGGATAACCTGCTTCCGCAAGGAGCTCTTTTGCCTTTTCCGGATCATACGGGTAAGCTTCTTCTTCTTCAGACCAACCAGGAATTGTGGAGTTGATGTAGCTGTTTGCTACTATTCCGCGGCCCTCAACGATCGTATCAACGAAGGTCTGCTTATCCAGTGCGTAGTTGATTGCCTGACGGACTCTCTCATCGGAGAACTTCTCTTTCGTTGTATTCATTCCGAGATACTCAATGGAAGAAGACGGCTGGGAAAGAAGCGCTACGTCGGAGTTTGCTTCCACATTCGCACAGTCTGTCGGGTCAACGTTCCATACAAGATCGACTTCTCCTGCCTCAAGAGCGATCGTTCTTGCACTTCCCTCCGGGATTACGCGGACAGTAATGGAAGTTGCGATCGGTTCCTCACCCCAGTATTTTTCGTTCTTTGTAAGGGTATAGTGATCGTTCGGAACCCACTCCGTAACCGTGAACTCACCGGATCCGAGTACATTGTCCACATCGCCGTAAGCATCGCCTGCTGCTGTGACAGCTGCCTCAGAAACAATACTTAAGTTTGTCTGGGTAACGATCGTCTTGAACGCTGCGTATGGCTGTGTGAGTTTGAAGGTTACGTGGTAATCATCGTCAGCGATAACCTCTGCGATCTTTGAAGTATTGGACTTTGTCTTCGGCATATCCTTCGCACGGTCATATGTAAACTTTACATCCTTCGCAGTTACCGGCGTTCCGTCAGAGAAGCACGCATCCTCACGGAGCTTGAATGTATACTCTGTATCACTCTTCATCTCATAGCTCTCAGCCAGATCAGGAACAAGGTTACCGTCATCGTCGATATCCATCAGTGTGCTGTATACGTGACAGATCAGCACTCCGGTTGTGGTATCCTGCTGTCCTGCCGGATCCAGTGTGACAACATCTGCACCCATAGCCATAACGATATCTGTCTTTGTGATCTCGCCGCTTCCGCCGTTATCGGTAGTCGTCTGCGCGCTGCCGCCTGCCGGTGCGTTTGTAGACTGATCCGCGTTTCCCCCTCCGCAGGCTGTAAGGATCATAGCTGCTGCCATTGCCATTGCTGTTGTTCTTGCAATACCCCTTCTTTTCATTTACAAATTCCTCCTGTTATTTTCTTCCGCTCCCCACAGCGGTCGCACTTCATAACGGCAACATATGTCAGTGTTCACTATACCCGTCATGCAGTACTTAGTTCGTTCTTATGAACCAAGAATAACAGTTTTTAACAAATTTGTCAATAATTTTCAATTTATACAGGGTTGTTTTAGCAGTTTTAACAAATTATAGTGATCTTTTTTGTATTGTATTTACTATACTCCTATTATGCTGATAGGTTGCCCCTCCGAGGATCCGCTGCCTATAAACTGTCTTTAACGAAGTCAATGCTGCCGATTGCACTTCTCACTTCCGAGAGGCGCCCACGGCGTTTATTCGTCTCCTCCGGGTTATCCATGGCGGCAAAATATATCAGGGCATTCGCCACAGACATATATCCCATCACGGAATTATAAAAGAACAGGTCGTGGTTATTGCAGGTAAAAACGGTCGTTCCGTAGGACGCGATCGGTGAAGTCCTCTGATCCGTGATGGCGATCTGCGGGATTTTTTTCTTGTCGAGATATCTTGCGGTATTCACGATATGTTTCGCGTATCCGGGTGCTGAAAAGATGATCGCGCAGTCCTCCGGTGTGGCGTGGGCCAGATAATTATTGTAGAGAGCCCGGCTCAGATTCGAGAGATCGAGCGCCTCCAGCCCCAATGTCAGGAGTCTTCTCGTCGTGTAGGCACAGAGCCCAGTTGCCAGCTCGCTTCCCACCACATAGATCTTCCGGGACTGCCTGATGATCGCCACTGCGGAGAGGATATCCTTTAAGGAGACCTGTTCAAAGGTCTTCGCGATCACATTCTTCTCGTTCGCGACGAACTCCTGAAACATCTCCTCCTTGTCGTGATCACCGAACCGGATCCCGCCCACATGATCCGCGATCCTGTTCAAACCGTCCCCATGGACCAGTCTCGTCTGCAAATGCTCCCGCAGACGGTTCTTCATCTCCACGAAGCTCTGGGCCCCGATCTTCTTTGTGAACCTTAATATGGTCACCTCCGTCACCCCCAGTGTCTCCGAAAGCTCTTTCAGGGAGTAAAAGCAGACCTGATCCGGATATTTGAAGATAAAATCCGCGATCCTTTTCTGAACCGGGCTGAGTTTTTCATAGCTTGCGTTTACTTCTTCGAGAATTCCCATGCTCATCTCCTCCTGTTTTACTATTCAGCCCTATCCCTATTTTATCAGCGAATTCTCTGAATAGTTATAATTCACTATACATCTTACTATACATGATAGTGACATTATAACCGAACATTCCATGCATTTCCAGTATTTTTTGTGTAATTTTCAAAGAATGGGTACTTACACCTCCGGGCATCCCGTGTGGCCGCTTGCGGCGATCTGCGTCTTCGCACGGTTGCGTGTCGTTGAAAAGGGGGCAGACACCTTCATGTCTGCCCCCGTCTTTTACATTTTAAATATTATCAATCTTCATAGTGGCAGTTGCCAAGGTAGTGCGTTGCGCCCTTGTGAAGCTTGAATCCCTTTAAGTCTGCGCGGACACCGACATTGTCATTTTTGTAGTATAACGGACACCACGGGGAGATCTCATGGAGATATACCTGAAGCTCTTTGTATAACTCCATACGCTTGGTGTCGTCACTCTCTTTCTGCGCGTTGATGATCAGCTCATCGACTTTATCATCAGTTAAGAATGCACGGTTACCGGTTGCTCCATGGTTTCCGGAATAGAATAACTGGTAAGTACTTCCATCCGCGTCGAAGCTTGAATTCGACCATCCGAGGAGGAACATCTCATGCTCACCTGCATTTAAGGAATCGAGAAGAGCGCCCCACTCATAGGTAGAGATATCAACCGTGATTCCAACCTCTGCAAGCTGGGCCTGAATGATCTGGGCGGAACGGGTACGAACGTCGCCGTTTACATAGATCTTGCATTCGAATCCGTTCGGATAGCCGGCTTCCGCAAGAAGCTCCTTCGCCTTCGCCGGATCATACGGATAAGCTTCCACCTCGTCGGTCCAGCCCGGGATCATCGAATTGATGTAGCTGTTTGCTACAGTTCCACGACCCTCAATGATCGTATCAACAAATGCCTGTTTATCCAGCGCGTAATTGATCGCCTGTCTGACTCTCACATCCTTGAATTTCTCTTTTGTCGTATTCATACCGAGATATTCGATGGAAGAAGACGTCTGGCTCAACAGCGTCACATCCGGATTTGCCTCGATGTTCGCACAGTCTGTCGCGTCAACATTCCATACAAGATCGACCTCTCCTGCCTCAAGGGCAATAGCGCGGGCGCTTCCCTCCGGGATCACGCGGCAGGTGATCGTTGTAGCGATCGGCATCTCACCCCAATATTTTTCGTTTCTTGCAAGGGTGTAGTGATCGTTCGGAACCCACTCCGTAACCGTGAACTCACCGGATCCGAGAATATTGTCAACATCACCGTAGGACTCTCCCGCCGCTGTGACCGCCGCCTCGGAGACGATGCTTAAGTTGCTGTTTGTAATGATCGTCTTAAAAGCTGCATACGGCTGTGTCAGTTTGAAGGTAACATGTTGATCGTCATCCGCGATAACCTCCTCGATCTTGGAGGTATTGGATTTCGTCTTCGGCATATCCTTCGCGCGGTCAAATGTAAACTTTACATCCTTCGCTGTAACCGGCGTGCCATCAGAGAAGCATGCGTCCTGTCTCAGGGTGAAGGTATATTCCGTATCACTCTTCATCTCGTAGCTCTCTGCCAGATCCGGAACAAGGTTGCCATCATCATCGATATCCATCAAGGTACTGTACACATGTTTCATAAGTACACCAGAAGTGGTATCCTGCTGTCCTGCCGGATCCAGGGTCACGACGTCAGAGGCCTGGGCAAAGACGATATCTGTCTTTGTGATATTTCCGCCGCCGGAGCTTTCCGCTGTCGCCTGAGTCTCACTGCCGCCTGCCGCCGCGGTCGTTGCCGCCGCATTGTTTCCGCCTCCGCACGCTGTCAGCACCATCGCTGCTCCGACAACGGCTGCCACCGATCTCGCTGCTGTTCTTTTTTTCATTCACATGCCCTCCTTCAAGTTATTTCTGATTCGTCAGAGTGTTATTGGTAATCCGTGAATGTAAATATTTACTATACCTATATATACACTCTTTTCTGAATTTCATGATTAAAGGATATCATTTTCTAATATTTTTGTCAATAAAGTTTTCCTTTCTGCGCATTTTTTGTTTAATTTGTTTATTTTATTTGGTTTCAGCAATTCTATAGCCATAATCTATTTACAATTTGTTCAAAATTAACAAAGAGGGATTTCTGCTATGTATAGTAAACGCTAACACTTTCCGGTCTTCGTATCTTCAGATGGATCGTTTTATCCTTTATTTTCTCAAAAGGGCGGGATCAAAAAGATCCCGCCCCAAATTTCTCTGAATATTTATATTATCAGAAATTTATTAAACGATTTGAATGCTCCTGATTTCGCTGTATCTATTCTTCGTAATGGCAGTTACCAAGATAATGCTGTGCGCCTGCATGAAGAGTAAATCCCTTTAAGTCTGCGCGCACACCAACGTTATTCTCTTTGTAGTATAACGGACACCACGGAGATTCTTCATGAAGTACAAACTGGAGCTCTTTGTAAAGTTCCATACGTTTTGACTCTTCGCTCTCCCGCTGTGCAGAAAGGATCAGTTCATCAACCTTGTCATTTGAGAAGAATGCGCGGTTTCCGGTTGCACCATGATTTCCAGAATAGAATAACTGATAGGTACTACCGTCCGGATCAAAGCTCGTGTTGGACCAGCCAAGAAGAAACATTTCGTGTTCGCCTGCATTTAAAGTATCAAGAAGAGCACCCCACTCATATGTGGAAATGTCAACCTTGATTCCTACATCCGCAAGCTGAGCCTGAAGAATCTGTGCAGAACGGGTACGGAGATCGCCATTTACAAAAATCGAGCATTCAAATCCATCCGGATATCCGGCTTCCGCTAACAATTCTTTCGCTTTTTCCGGATCATACGGATAAGCTCCCACTTCATCGGTCCATCCCGGGATTGCTGCATTGATATAGCTGTTTGCTACAAGACCGCGACCTTCAATGATCGTGTCAACGAAGGCCTGCTTGTCAAGGGCGTAGTTGATAGCCTGACGGACTCTTTTATCAGAAAACTTTTCTTTCTGGGTGTTCATTCCCACGTAGTCAATACCTGTTGACGGCTGTGAAAGAAGTTTTACTTCGGGATTTGACTCTACATTTGCGCAGTCTGTCGGATCTACGCTCCAGACAACATCAATCTCTCCTGCTTCAAGAGCGATCGTGCGGGCACTTCCTTCCGGGATCACACGACAGGTAATAGAGGTTGCGATCGGCATCTCCCCCCAATAATTATCGTTTCTTACAAGAGTATAATGATCGTTTGGCACCCACTCTGTTACTTTAAATGGCCCTGATCCGAGAAGATTATCCACATCACCATATGAATCTCCCGCTTCCGTCACGGCTTTCTCTGAAAGGATACTCAGGTTGTGCTGTGTTACGATTGTTTTAAATGCTGCATACGGCTCTGTCAGTTTAATCGTTACCTCATGATCCCCATTTACGGTAACCTCCTCGATCTTTGAGGTATTCGACTTTGTCTTCGGCATTCCCTTCGCGCGATCCAGAGAAAATTTAACATCCTGAGCTGTCACCGGAGTGCCGTCCCAGAAGCAGGCATCCTCGCGGAGTTTAAACACATACTCCGTGTCGCTCTTCATCTCATAGCTTTCTGCCAGATCCGGAACCACCTTTCCTTCATTATCAACGTCTAAAAGCGTACTGTACGCATGTTTCATCAGCACACCCGAAGTCGTATCCTGTTGTCCCGCAGGATCAAGCGTAACAATATCCGACGCCTGACCGACAACGATATCTGTTTTTGTGATCTTCCCGCTTTCTGTACTCTCAGAAGCTGTCTGAGTCTCTCCTCCGGAAGAAGCACCTGTCGTAGGAGCTGTAGTGTTTCCACCTCCACAGGCTGTGAGCACCATTGCTGCCCCCATAAGTGCCGCCATCGACCTCGCTGCTGTTCGTTTTTTCATTCGCATATCCTCCCTCTTATTTTCAGACAGGTATTTCATTTGCACTGTCCTTCTCAAAATTTATGAAATAAGAATATCACCATTTGTTACTTATCGTCAATTAAATTCGTTATTTCACGATTGTTTTGGTGATTTTGTATATTTTACTTCCTATTTTTCGACATTATGTACACGTGCAAGGAACATATGTCTTTATTGACTCGTAGAAGCAAAAAAGGCACTGAAAGCCGTTTCTGCTTAGGAAGCGACTTTCAATGCCTCAATCTGACGCAGCAGATGCGCAGACCTGCTGAATCATTACTTTTTATTTTACAACAATATTTACGATTTTCTTCGGAACATAGATCTCCTTCACGATGTTTCCGGTGATCTTTCCTTCTACCGCAGCTTTACCTGCAGCGATCGCATCCTCTTTTGCGATGTCAGCCGGAACCATGATGACCGCTTTTACCTTACCGTTTACCTGTACGGCAACCTCAATCTCATCGTCCTTCATCGCTTCCTCATCGCACTCCGGCCATGTTGCGTGGAATACGCTGTCTGTGCCTCCAAGCTCTCTCCAGAGCTCCTCGCCGAGATGCGGAGTAAACGGAGCCAGTAAGATCACGAAGGTCTTTAAGGTCTCCTTGTCGATTCCGCCTTCCTTCTTTGCGACGTCTGTGAGCTTGTTGCAGTACTCCATGAATCCGGATACTACGGTATTCAGGCTGAACTGGTTGAAACGTGTCTCGATATCGTAGACAAGTTTGTGGCGGAGTTTCACCATCTCCTTTGTCTCCTTGATATCCTTGTCCTTGCTGTCCATCACAAGGTTGTAGAAACGATTCAAGAATCTGGCAACGCCCTCGATTCCTCTGTCATCCCACTCGGCATCAAGCTCCGGCGGTCCAACGAAGAGCTCGTACATTCTTAACGCATCACAGCCGTAATCTCTTACGAGATCATCCGGGGAAACGACATTTCCTTTGGATTTACTCATCTTGATACCGTTCTTACCGGTGATCATACCCTGGTTGAACAGCTTCTTGAACGGCTCATCGAAGTCGATCA
>OBLO01003527.1_pt1 | contig 11144 bp, 8 predicted proteins | sample 1519401 | NCBI WGS metagenome assembly OBLO01 (sample SAMEA2602897, study PRJEB22501) | metagenome | reverse complement strand
TGTAAAAAATCCACAAGAATATTTATGTATATTTTGTGAAATTGCGAATAGCCTTACCCCCCCCCCCCGGGTGGTAAAATATGGGTATTCGTTGAAACTGTGTTTGACAGTTTTGAAAAAATTAGGAGGAATTTAAATGAAAGACAACCGAACATCGGTCAAGCGCAGCCTGCTTGTCAGCGCCATTGCCCTGACGCTGACCGCTGCGCTGCTGATTGGGTCAACCTTTGCGTGGTTTACGAGCACGGCATCCACCGGTGTCAACAAGATTGAATCCGGCAATCTGAAAGTGGATATTATCGGCGCGGACAGCGATTCTCATATTGAGAAGCTGAACTTCACCAAAGCTGCTACGACGGATGCAGAAGCTGACGAAGAGATTCTCTGGGAGCCGGGCGGCCGTTATCTGACCGAGGGCTTCAGAATTGCCAACAAGGGCAATCTGGCTTTGAAGTGGAAAGCACAGGTCAACAAGGGCACTACCGCCGCCAATGAGGGTAATTTCGATCTGTTGGATGTTATCGACTTCTATCTGGTAACAAGCAAAGATGTGGACGATATGGGAACTGCGCTTGACGAGTTCACCGGGAATCTGAAAAAGACCGAAACCAGCGATGTATATTACATCAAGGGCGTGATGAAGACCAATGCCGACAATAACTATCAGGGCCTGACGCTGGACGGCATCACCATTACCGTTTGCGCTACTCAGGATACTGTTGAGAACGACAGCTTTGACAACACCTATGATACAGATGCTGAATATCCTATTTCAGTTACAACGGGAGACGAACTGCAGGCTATTGTGAACAAGGCAACAGCTCCTGTCAATATCGTGCTGACGAAAGACATTACGACCAACAACTTCGTCATCCCTGCGGATAAGGATGTAACCCTGGATTTGAATGGTCGCACTGTAAAGAATGATGAATCGCATACCATTCTGAATAAAGGCCATCTTACTCTGACAGATTCAAGCGCAGATAAAAGCGGTCAAATCATCTCCTGCAAGGCCGACACTGCAGCACTTCGCAACGGAGATAATGCAGTCTGTGTAGTCGAGGGCGGAACAATTTCTCGTGACGGGGCCGATGGAAATACATGGCACACTGTGGAAAACTTTGGTACCATGACCTTCAACGGCGGTAAAGTGATTGCTGATGACGGTAAATCATTTGCTATTGTCAACGGTTGGAATCATATGCCCGTACCCGGCGAACAAAAAGCTACCATGACGATCAACAACATCGAAATGAAGGCCGGTCCAAACGGTTTTAAAAACTGCGCTGGTGGCACTCTGACAATGAACGATGGCACATTACATTGTACCGGTTACTGGGGATTGTCCAATGACTCAACCGGTGTTGCAACGATTAACGGCGGCAAAATCATTTCTGACAAATACATTGCCATTTCCGACGGCGGTGCAAAGATGGAGATCAACGGTGGTACATTTACCGGCCCTCAGGGAAGCCTTTATGTGCAGGATTATGCGCAGGATACAGTCGTAAAAGGCGGTAGCTATCAGAATGAGACAGTGGATTTTATGCAGCGTTGTTGTCCTAAAGGCTATACAGCTAAGCTTCAAGGCGGTATGGTTGTCGTAAGCAAGGATTGATTATTGTATAAGTCCAAACCCCTTTCCAAGTCCTCTCACTCCTCGGAGTGAGAGGCAATCAAAGGGCATAGGCGAGGGCATATGTCTTTAGATTGCTATGATGCAAACGCGGAAAGTCTGCGTTTGCATTTACATCCTGATTTGCTTTTCTCATCTTATCCTTTCTAAATTTGCCGTCCCCTCCCCGGAGGGGCGGCAAGCAAGGGGCGCAAACTGTATCGTTTACGCCCTTTGCTTGCTGTAAATTACAACCTTAAAAGGATGCTTTTTATGTCAAATCCCAATCGCAAGACCCTGTTGCGGGCGCTCTGCCTGACGGCGGCGGGGTCGGCGCTGTTTGCATCGCTGTATGTGGGCAGTACGTCGGCCTATTTCACCAGCACCGCCACCGTGCAGGTCGCCGATATCCAGGCTGGCACTTGGAGCAATAACGCCGGGCAATCTGACGCCTCCGAGGCGGACTCCCCCGTATTCCTCGACGAGGAAACCATAGCCCCCGACACCCTGCTGGCCGCCGCGCCGGCCCTCGCCGCACTGACCGCAGAGGAACCTGCGGCCACGCCGTCCCCCACGGCAGAACCGACTGCCACGCCGGAACCTACGCCCACGGCTACGCCGGAACCTACCGCCGAGCCGACACCCACCCCGGCGGCCACCGCCAAACCGACACCGGAACCGACGGCTGAACCTACCCCGGAACCCACCGTGACCCCCGAGGCCACCGCCGCGCCCGAAACCAAACCCGCACAAAGTGAAAAAACCACCCAGGCTGGTCCGGTTGCCTTTGCCGCACCCGCCCGCACAGCCCACCGCGCCCCGCAAAAGCAGGCCACGCTGGCGCTGTACCGCGGCAATGCCAGTGCGGCACAGGCCTTCGCCCTGCCCAATATGCTGCCCGGCGATACTGCTGAGAAAGAGTTCACCGTCAACGTCTCCCACCGGGGCAAGGTGACGCTCTACTTCTCCGCCGGGCCGGACGATGCCGCCGCGCCCCTTGCGGGCGGCTTGCAGCTGACTGTGACCTGCAACAACACCCAGCTGTACAGCGGCACCTTTGCCGATGTGCCCGCCGTTTTGCCGGTGGATGTGCCCGGCACAGCCGCCGATACCACCGACGCCATGACCTACCGCGTCACCGTCGCCCTGCCGACCAGCGCGGGCAACGAGTACCAGGACCTGACCATGACCGCCGATTTGACCTGGTGGGTGGACGAGCTTGCGCCTGCGCCGGGCACGGACACGGCAGTGTCTGACAGCACCGCCACGTCGGGCAGCGCCACCGGGCAGCTGACCGGCAAACCCGGTTTTGTAAAAGCGCTGACCGCAATGCCCCAGACCTCCGACAGCTTCCCGCTGGCGGTCGTGGTGGTCATTATGGCCGTTTCTGCCATTGCACTGGCCGCACTGGTCATTGCCAAGCGAAAGGGGGATGACCATGAACGCAAGTGATCCCCGCGCTTACCGCCGCGCCGCGCTGCTGACGCTGCTGCTGGCCGCCGTGCTGGCGGTCGTGACCTGCGCTGTGGGCCTGACCCGGGTGCAGGTGCCCCAAAACCGCTTTACCACCGGCACCGTCGCCATTGACCTGAACGGCGGCAAGCCGATTTTGACCGAGGATGAATATTTGTTTGAGCCGGGCATGACGGTCAACAAAGATTTCACCCTGTCCAATACCGGCACGGCGGATGTGTACTATAAGCTCTATTTCCGCGACGTGAGCGGCGAGTTGGCCGATGTGCTGGAAGTGACGCTGACCGACGGCAGCGACGTTTTGTACACCGGCACGCTGGCCGGGCTGACCCGCAGCACTGCCGCCACGGCCCCCGCTGTGCTGGCCGTGGGCCAGGCCAGGACCCTGCAAGCGTCGTTCCACTGCCCGGAAAACACCGGCAACGCCGCCCAGCAGACCCGCATGAGCTTTGTGCTGTGCGCCGACGCTGTGCAGACCAAGAACAACCCGGCCGGACTTTTTGATTGATAACACGAGGAATCTTTATGAAAAAAGCGGCGGACAAATTTGTCCGTATCTTTGCAGCAGTGCTGGCGGTTTTATCCGTCAGCATTTTGCTGTTTACTTTGGTATCCACCCTGTTTTTGAACCGCACGGATAAAGAGTGGTTCGGCTACAAGGCGTTCATCGTCCTGTCCGATTCGATGTCGGCAACGGATTTCAGCGCGGGCGATTTGGTTTTTGTGCGCCATGTGGACCCCAGCACCCTGCAGCCGGGGGATATCATTGCTTTTACCAGCCGCAACGACAGCAACTACGGCGATACCGTCACCCACAAGATACGCGCCCTGACCACCACTGCCGACGGCGCACCGGGGTTTACCACCTACGGCACGACCACAGACACCGACGATGAAGCCGTTGTGCCGTACAGCGATGTGATTGGCCGGTATGCCGGGCATCTGCCGAAGGTGGGGCTGTTCTTTAACTTTTTGAAAACGACGCCCGGGTATCTGCTGTGTATCTTTTTGCCCTTTGCCCTGCTGATCCTCTCGCAGGCGGTGCAGACGGTACGGCTGTTCAGGGCCTACCGCCGCGAACAGGCCGGGGCCGGGGACAGCGATGCCTTTGCCCTGCCGGAGCCGCAGAGCGGGGCCGAGATCGCCGCACGGCTGGCGGCGGGGGAAGATGTCACCCTGCAGGCCGACACCGCCTTTACCGACGCCGACGGCCATTGCATAGACTGTGTGATTGCCCCCGGCAAGGCCGCCGCCCTGCACCTGAACGGCCACCGCCTGAAAGGCACGATACAGCTGGCCGACGGTGCGGCCCTGACAGTACATGGCAAAGGCATGATACAGGCTACCGCCCGCAGCCACAGCCGCGCAGGCTGCCCCATTTACGCCCGCGGGCAGGGCTGCCGCGTGGACCTGTATGGCGGCCGCTATCTGGGCGGCGCCGGATCCTGTGCCGTCTGTGCGGCGGCGGGGCAGGTGGTTTTGCACGGCGGCCTGTACGCCGTAAAGGGCGACAGCGCCGACCACCTGCTGTACAGCGTAGGGGATGGGGCCATCACCGTAGAGGACGGGCGGTTTGTCGGGTTTGATCCTGCGGCCTGCCTTGCGCCCGGCAGAACCACGGCGGCGCAGGAAACGGACAAGGGCATTTTGTACGTAGTGAAAGAACTATAAAAAGCGAGGGACGCACCGCAATAGGTGCGTCCCTCGCTTTCGTATGAATTATGTAGGAATTATTTACGCATCCGAACGCGAATAGGCGTTCTTCATGCCGCTGCTCAGCTCAAACAGCACCTTGTTCAGCGCGTCGGTCGTCTCGGTCTTGGCCATGGCGGCAATTTCCTCGTTGGCCTTTTCGCGCAGGGCGGCGCGGGCGGCGGGGTCAGCCTCGGCGCGCTGGGCGTCGTCGTACCGGTTGATGAAGCCGTTGGACTTTGCGCCGACGCTCAGGGTGTAGCGCTCGATGTGGAACACCGACTTTGCGTAGGACGCATCGGCCATGGCGGCCAGCAGGCGGCTGGCCCAGTAGAAGTTGCCTGTGGAGACATCGCCGGTCGTGTTGGACAGATACTCCGGCGTCGTGTCCACGTTGGCGTAGAAGGGCAGCATCGTGTTGAAGGCGTTGGACGCAAAGGCCAGCCACTCCACGGCGCGGAAATCCTCCGGCACGTCGGGGCGCATCTGCAAAAGCGCCATAAAGTCGTTGCGGTTCACGCCGATGGGGCGGTAGATGCCCTTCTCGGCGGCTGCGGCCGCATAGGGGTCATAGGGCGTGCCCTGATAATGGGACGACAGCACGTACTTTACATCCTCGGGCGTGACCTTCTTCTCGGGCACCATGCACCAGGGCAGATCGTCGGAGCGCGGCGTAAAGTCGGCGTCGGGGCCATCCCATACGAAGGTGCTGGGATTGAAATACCGCAGCATATACCACGCGCGGGGCGTGTTGTAGACGTGGTCGGCGTCGTCGTGGCTGCCGAAGGTATCCCGCGGGTTCAGCGCACCGTCCTGGGACAGGTCGAGGTGATACTTTTTGATAAAGTCACGCAGATCAGCCGAGCACATGAAGTCCTTCTGCTCGCCCAAAGCGTCGTCCAGGTCCAGTGTGTCCAGGCCCAGCTGGTTCGGCATGACGACATAGACATCGTCGGGTACGCGGCGGGCCATCCAATGGTGGCCGCCGATGGTCTCCAGCCACCAAATCTCGTCCACATCCTGGAAGGCAATGCCGTTCATCTCATAGGTGCCGTACTGTTCCAGCAGGCTGCCCAGGCGGCGGGCACCCTCGCGGGCGGTGCGCACGTAGGGCAGCACAAGGTAGACGATATCTTCCTCGCCGATGCCGCCCTTGACCAGCGGGTCAGCGCCCAGCACGCGCGGGTTGGAGGTGATGGTCTCGGTCGCGGTCATGCCGACGTTGGCGGCGTTCACACCGCTGGCCGCCCACAGGCCCTTGCCCTCCATGGCGTTGGGCACGGCGGTCATCCGCAGGCCGTCGCCGGGCAGGGGGATCTCGACGCCCGAAATCACGGATTTGTAGACAGCCGGGTAGTCCTGCGGCTGGAACACGGTAAATTTTTTCGCGGTAAAATGGCCGGAGCCGGAATCGTCGTTGCGGGCGATCATCGTGGAGCCGTCATACGACGCATTTTTGCCGACCAGAATGGTAGTGCAAGCCATGTTTGAACATCTCCTTATGTATTATATAACCCTATTATAAACCTGTTTTCCCAAATTTCAATCACAATTCCTGTGCCACGCCCTGGGGGATAACGCCGGTCTGGTAGGCCTCCACCAGGGCGGTCAAATCGCGGATAAGCGCCTGCTTGCGGCCGCCCTCGTCAGTGTCGCGCACCAGGATACGCTGCGGTGCGGTGTAGATGTACTCGCTCTTGGACGTGATATCCTCGTCCTCGTGGATGGCCTTGTCAGTGTTTTCAAACGGCTGGTGGGTGCGAAGAATCAACCCGCGGGAATTGTAGACCAGTGTGTAGCCCGCAATGCCGGTGCGCTGGTGGTAGGCGCGGCAGAAGCCGCCGTCGATGATGATGAGCCGCCCGCCGCCCTTGATGGGGCTTTCGCCTTCAATAGCGCGGACCGGCACATGGCCGTTGACGATATGGCTGCCCTCGCCTTCCAGGCCAAATTCGCGCAAAATATGTTCGGCGGTGCGCGGGTCGGCAATATGCTTGTAGTAGGGGTCCTTTACCTCAACGTGGGCGGCAGGGTCGGCAATGTACAGCCGTTCAAACGTCGTCATGGCGCTGCGGCCAAACAACGGCGATTTTGCCCCGCACCACAGATACCACAAAAAGTCCTGCCCGGCCAGCCGCGCAGGACTGCTCTGCGGCGCACTGTAACCCTGGCGGGCGCGGCGGTCGCAGTAGTCGAACAGCGCCTTGCCGCTGCGGGCAACGCCCTCAAAGGTGATGGCCGCAAACGCGCCGTTTTCGGTCATGGGCACAGCGCCGTGGTAGAGCAGATTGCCGTTGCACATTTTATAAAATGCGCCGTGAGCGTACAAAAATTGCACATGGCGCTGCAGACGCTCACTCTCGGCAAAGCTGCGCACCAGCCCGGCAATGACCTTGCCCTCGTCGGCGGTCAGCACGGTGGGGTGCGCCGGATCCACGGTGGGAAAGTCGCAGTCCAGCAGGGGATAGGTCGTGCCAAAATAATCCACTGTGCCCGCGTCAAAGTCGATGTGATTTAAGAAGTCGCGGCCCTGCAAATCAAAATCCGGGTTGCGGGCAATGACCTGGGCTTCGAGCTTGAGCATCATGACGGTCACGGCTTTGTGCATCCGCGCGGCGGCGGTCAAATCACCCGCAGCGGTGCGCGGGTCTGCATGGGGCAGCCAGCGCGACACATCGGAATCGGCGTAGGTATGCTGGGCAAAACGCTCGAGCTGCCGCAGGCTGATACCGTAGCCGCCCTCAAGGGTGTCGAGATTGTTGTAAGCCAGTGTCGTTTTCAGCACCGTCATGATGCAGAGCGGACTGCCCGCCGCCGCGCCCATCCAGACGACATCGTGGTTGCCCCACTGGATATCCACCTGGTGGTGGGCCATCAGGCTGTCCAGAATGCGGTCAGGGCGCGGGCCGCGGTCGAACAGGTCGCCCACGATGTGCAGGCGGTCAACGGCCAGCCGCTTGATGACCTCGCAGAAACGAACAATGTAGGCGTCGGCACGGTCGTAGCGGATGATGCTCTCGATGATTTCGCCGTAATACTGGTCCTTGTCGTGGTCCTCAAAGTGGGCGTGAAGCAGTTCGTCGAGGATGTAGCCGCAATTCTGGGGCAGGCAGCGGCGCACATGGTCGCGGGTGTGCTTGCTGGACACGAACCGGCATAAATCGATGAGCCGCAGCAGTGTCAGCCGATACCAGGCGTGCAGGTCTTTTTGGCGGGCTTTCAGCTCGGGCAATTTTTGATTGGGATAATAGACCAATGTTGCCAGATCGGCGCGTTCGTCGGCGGGGACGCCGGGGCCTAACACCGTGTCGATCTTTTCCCGGATGACGCCCGACGCGCTGTTTAAAATATGTACAAACGCTTCATGCTCGCCGTGCAGGTCGCTCATAAAATGCTCGGTGCCCTTGGGCAGACGCAGCAGTGCCTCAATGCGGATGATCTCGCTGGCCGCGGTGGCCACGGTCTGGTATTTCTGGGAAAGCAGGCGCAGATAGCGCAGATGCTCGTCGGAATATGGCACGGGCAGGACCTCCCTGTACTTTTATTTCATCTATATGGAATTATAACACACTTTTGGGCAAAACAAAAGGGCCGCAGCCCTAAGAATTTAGGGTTGCGGCCCGGAAGAGTATGCCTTGTAGGGGTCGATGCTCACATCCACCGCTACGGCGTCCCGGAAGATGAGCGATTACTCGATCTCAATTAACGTCTGCTTCGGCTCCAATTTCTTGGCGTCGGCCTTGGGCAGGTGCAGGCTCAGGATGCCGTTCTCAAATTTGGCGCTGATATCCTTGGGTTCCAGCTCCTTGCCGACGTAGAAGCTGCGGGCACAGCTGCCGGTGGCACGCTCCTGGCGAATGTAGCGGCCCTCGTTGTCCTTCTCGTCCAGTTCCTCATTGCGCTGGGCGCTGATGGTCAGATAGCCGTTGTCAAGGTCGAGCTTGACATCCTCCTTCTTGAAGCCGGGCAGGTCGACAAACACATCGTAACTGTCCTTGTTCTCGCGGACGTCGGTCTTCATCACATTGGCGGCACGTTTGCCAAACATACTGCGGGGTTCGGCAGCGCGCATTGCACGGTCAAAGTCATGCGCCCAGGCATCGCTGAACAAATCATCCATCAAACCATCATTGAACATATACGGAACCATCATCATAAGTCATTCCTCCAATTTTCATCGGCTGAACGTAGACTGTGCGTACAGTTGACTTTTGAATTAAGCTTTGTTGTTCCTTTGGGGGTTCTGGTTCTTTCGTCCCTGTTTCCCTTGGAACGCCTTTATAATAGCACGGTAAATTAGCACTGTCAATAGTAGAGTGCTAATGTTTACAAGTTGTGTAATGATTGTTCATAAAATATGCAATAAGTTTTGAAATGCAGCGATAATACGTGATTTTGTGTAGCGATTAATACGCCTGGCCCCTGCACAAGTGTGTACATACCATATAAAACAAGAACATGCCCGCCACCCTTGCCAAATTTTCGTCCGTTTTTTTGTGCGGTTTGCGGATTGACACTTTTTGAATGCAACGGTATCCTTGAACTGCGCGCAACTATCATGCGCAACATTTTCAGCAAGGGAGGAAACGTGCGCACCATGGCGAATAACACTACACCCATGAAAATTGCAGAGATCGCAGACGCGCTCGGAATCTCGAAAACCACGGTATCACGTGCGCTTTCCGGCAAAGGACGCGTGGGGGAGGAGACCCGCGCCCGGGTGCTTGCCTACGCCGGGCTGACCGGGCGCGAGGTCGCGCCGCCCCATCCGGTGACACAGGGCGCAACACATAATCTGTCACTCATCATCCCGAAACACTTCATCCGCCTGGATTTGCCCTTCCTGCGCAAATGTATGGGCGGCATCTGCGCCATGGCTGCGCAGCGCGGGTATGACCTGCTGCTCTGCTATGTCAGCGAGACCGACACCGACCAACTGGAACGCCAGCTGGCAAGCCATAAAGTTGATGGTGTCATCCTTTCCCGCACCATGTCGGATGACCCCTGCATCGACTTGTTGAATCAGTACGGTGTGCCTTTTGTGGCCATCGGCCGCATCGACGACCCGGAGATTCCCCAGGCCGACAACGACCAGCTGGGTGCAGCGTGCGAAATGACCCGCTTGCTGCTGCAGTTGGGCACCCGGCGCATCGCCTACCTGGGCGGCAGCGGCACTTATACCGTCAACGCCGACCGGCTGCGTGGCTATCTGCGAGGTCTGGCCGAGTTCGGTGTGCAGGCCGACCAAACGCTGATCCACACAGGATTGGAGAGCGACGAACAGCGCACCGACGCACTGGAAGCTACACTGGAGCACCGCCCCGACTGCCTGCTCTGCTGTGACGACCGGCTGGCCTTTGACGTTGTGCGGGAGCTGCGGGCACGGCATATCCATGTACCCCAGGACATCCGCGTGGCAAGCCTGTATGACAGCGAATTGCTCGTAGACATAACACCTTCTATCTCGGCAGTGCAGTTTGACGCCGAGCGCATCGGCTCCACTGCCTGCCGGATGCTGCTGGACATTTTGGCCGGGAAGGACGTGCCGAAGCGCCAGCTGCAAGGGTATCAGGTCATTTTACGGGATTCGACAAAGTAAATAGCGTTTATCATGCCGCCCCGGAGGAATGCCTTCCGGGGCGGTTTTGCTATTCTGGAGGTGTCATGGTTTCCGGCTCTGCGCAACTTCCTATTTTATGACATCATCGAATCAAATTACAAAATAGTTACAGCAACGTCAGATTGCTGTACAAAACAAGGAAAATCTGTCTAAAAACAACCGCGTGCAACCCAGAAGTTGCGCAAGTTGCGCATATTTTTCGTCGAATAAGCCATTCTCGGTGGCAAAACAGCCAAAAACGCACTGCAAAACACGTATAATCTGCACATTGACACCAAGCAGGAAATCCTGTATCCTAAAAAACGTAAGGCGGATGCGCAAGTTAGTTGCGCAGCACCGCTCAAGGTGTTCACAAGAGAACATTTTTAAAAGAAGGAGAGTACATTATGAAAAAGCAAATCAGCCTGGCTCTGGCCGGTGTAATGGCTTTGTCCCTCGCCGCTTGCGGCGGCTCTGCCAGCACCGCCACCTCCACTTCCGAAGCAGCTTCCACTGCTGAGTCCACCGAGGCTTCCAGCGCAGCTTCCACCGAGGCCGCTGCTGCCGGCGATGTCCTTGACCAGGCTGCTGCCGCTGCCTTCGCTCAGGACGTTACCTTGACCATGTGGGGCGCTGAAGAGGATCAGGATCTACTGCGTGAGATCAGCGACAAGTTCATCGAGAAGTACGGCAATTACGGCGGCAAGATCACCATCAACCTGGGCGCTCAGTCCGAAAAGGAGGCTAAGGATACCGTCCTGACCG
>OBLO01003522.1_pt1 | contig 11150 bp, 10 predicted proteins | sample 1519401 | NCBI WGS metagenome assembly OBLO01 (sample SAMEA2602897, study PRJEB22501) | metagenome | reverse complement strand
TTTTCTTCTGAAATTGATCTAAGTATACCACCAGTGTTCGGATTATTCTAGTCGCCTTGGATAAAATAGCCAAAGCTTAATAGTTCCTTAATCATAAAGAAAAATGATAAAGAACAATCCCTGCCGCAACCCCAACATTCAACGATTCCGCATTTCCTTTCATCGGGATATATACGTTCTGATCAGTCAAAGACAAGATTTCCTGACTTACCCCCTGACCTTCGTTCCCCATGATTATTGCGAAGTTATCTGATTTTTCTACTTTGTCTAATGCGTGTGCTTCTTCATTTAATTCTGTGCCATACACTGTAAACCCTTTGTCTTTCATTAAAGGAATCACTTCTGTCAAATCTTTTTGCAACACAGGCAAATGATAATTGCTTCCCTGCATGCTGCGCAGCACCTTTGTACTATAAATATCTGCCGTTCCTTTGCCTAATAAAACACCAGCCATATCAAATGCATCTGCCGTACGGATCATCGTCCCTACATTTCCAGGATCTTGTACATTATCTAATAACAGCCAACCTCCTGAAAAATCTGGCGTGCCTTCAGCCGTTAACGCCATCACTGCTAAGATTCCTTGTGGTGTAGGTAGATCCGATACAGCATCCATGACCTCATCCGAAACTAGAAAAGTAGAAATCTCTTTGTTTGCGGCCAGCCAGTCTCCCCATTCTTTCATGCCTCGCTGTGTCACAAAAAGTTCTTTTATTTCTGCATCAGACGACGCAGCTTCTTCGATCAGATGGAACCCTTCCAAAAGATATTCTTCCTTTTCTTCCCGATATTTCTTTTTATGTAGTTTTTTTAATTCTTTGATTCTTGGATTTTTTGCTGATTGGATCTCTTTCACATTCCTCACCTCCCCATGATTATATCATGGAATAGGTGCTTGAGCTTGTTTCATCCTAAAAAAATCGGTATCATTAATTTATAAAATAGGAAAGAAAGGTGACGAACATGCGCAAAGTTAAAATGAACGTCCAAGGACGCGTCCAAGGCGTAGGATTTCGCTACATGACCAAGATGGTCGCTGATCAACTAGGCGTGACTGGAACGGTAAAAAACGAAGACGACGGCTCAGTCACAATCGAAGCAATCGGCAATGACGACATCATCCAGAAATTTATTGAAGAAGTCAAGAAATCACCGAGCCCAAGTGGACGAGTGCAGTATGTGGATGTCCAAGAAGACCCGATGATTGAGGAACGAAAGAAATTTGATGTGGTGGGATAAGGTTGTGAAAAAGCTGGTCTGCATCAAGCATTAAGGACAGGTTGTGAAAAATAGCTCTCCATATTTTTCAACAGGCTGGACTTAATGCCGTAGATGCAAGCTTTTGAACACCGTCGATAAGGTTGTTTTTGAGGCGCTTTGCCTCGAGTATTAAGGAGAAACATTTTCAAAATAGCTTCTCATATTTTGTTAATACCGAGAAACTGACTTTTGAACACCGTCGATAAGGTTATTCTTGAGGCGCTTTGCCTCAAAAATTAAGGACAGCAGTGAAAAAGCTGATCTATCACTTGCAGTGAGTTCATTTGACTCCGCTTTTTCGGGCAGAAAAAAAGTTTTTAGTTTATTAAAGTAAGAAAGAAACACTTGGATCATTCTACTTTTTCCTAGTATTTCTTTCTTGATTTTTTGTCTTTTTTTCAAAATTTTTCGCTACGTAAAAGAACGAATATTTATATGAAATTTCTATGAAGTTGATTGAATTCCATGCGCTTTTTTAGTATAGTTAAGTTTGTGTAAAAATTATAGAAGAGGAAGTATTCTATGAATAAATGGAAAAACTGGTTATTGGGATCCGGACTTGTCAGTATCCTGCTCTTTTTATCTGGCTGTGTGCGGATGGATTCAAACGGAAATTTTGACACTTCAGGAATCGTTTATCGAGTACTCGTCCATCCTATGGGCCAAGCGATTACATATCTAGTTGAGAATTTCAATTGGTCTTACGGCTGGGCAGTTATTGCAATGACTGTGATCGTTCGTATCATCATCTTGCCACTAGGTATCAGTCAATCGAAAAAAACAATGATCCAATCTGAAAAAATGCAAGCGTTAAAACCACAAGTTGAAGCAGCACAGCAAAAGCTAAAAGCTGCAACAACACGTGAAGAACAAATGGCAGCACAAGCAGAAATGCAGCAAGTATACCGCGAAAACGGATTGAGTATGACCGGCGGAATCGGCTGTCTGCCTCTATTGATCCAAATGCCGATCTTCTCTGCCTTGTATTTTACAGCACGCTACACAGAAGGTATCCGTGAATCATCTTTTTACGGCATCGATCTAGGCTCACCAAGTATGGTGCTTGTGGCCATTGCAGGGGTCGCTTATCTGCTTCAAGGATATATTTCAACAATCGGTATTCCTGAAGAACAGAAAAAGACGATGCGTACGATGCTGATCGTCTCTCCTGCTATGATCGTCTTCATGTCGATCAGTGCGCCAGCCGGTGTTACACTTTACTGGGTAGTCGGTGGTGTGTTCAGCTGTCTGCAAACATTCATCACAAACGTTATGATGAAACCACGTTTGAAAGCACAAGTGGCAGAAGAGTTGAAACAAAACCCACCAAAACAAGTCGTCACTCCAAGAAAAGATGTGACAGAATCAGCTAAACCAGCTGACAGCAAACAAGCAACCAAACAAATCAAGCAACCCAAAAACAGTACAAACAACAAAGGCCGCAACGCAGGAAAGCAGCAGAAGCGGAAGTAGGCGGGAAGCAAATGGAGAAAGAAACCTCGCACCACTATCAATTGATAGTGGTGCGAGGTTTCTTTCTCAGTCCCTACTAAATATGTCTCTCGTATAAACTTTTTCTTTTACTTCAGCTAAAGCTGGCTCCATACGATTTGATACAATCACATCTGACATATTCTTGAATTCTTCGAAATCTTTGATTACTCGTGAATGATAAAATGCTTCTTCATCTAGTGTTGGTTCATAAACTACGACTTCGATCCCTTTTGCTTTGATACGTTTCATTACGCCTTGGATAGATGAATACCGAAAGTTGTCAGAATTTGCCTTCATTGTTAACCGATAGATTCCTACAGTTTTAGGTTTTTTCGCTAAAATTTGGTCTGCAATAAAATCTTTTCTTGTCCTATTTGCATCTACAATTGCACTGATGATATTGCTTGGAACATTTTCATAGTTTGCTCTTAGCTGCTTTGTATCTTTAGGTAAACAATATCCTCCGTAACCAAATGAGGGATTATTGTAGTGAGAGCCAATTCGAGGATCTAACCCTACACCCTCAATGATTTGTTTTGTGTTCAATCCTCGAGACTCGGCATAAGTATCTAACTCATTAAAATATGCTACGCGTAAAGCAAGATAAGTGTTTGAAAACAATTTGATTGCTTCAGCTTCAGTAGGATGTGTCAAAAGAACTGGCACATCTTTATCTAAAGCGTTCCGTTCAAACATATCCGCTATTTCTTGCCCTCTATCAGAACACTCTCCTACAACAATTCGAGAAGGATGCAAGTTATCATACAATGCCTTCCCTTCTCTTAAAAACTCTGGAGAGAAAATAATGTTCTCTGTTTTAAATTTTGCTTTTAATTCTAATGTATATCCCACAGGAATAGTTGACTTAATAATAAAGGTTGCATCTGGTCGAATGATCAGGGCTTTTTCAATAACATCTTCAACTGTGGAAGTATTAAAGTAATTTTTCTTTTCGTCGTAATCTGTCGGTGTAGCGATGATCAAGTAATCACCAAAAAGTACAGCTTCCTCGAAATCTTTAGTAAATTTCACATTTAAATCATCCCGTTCGAGAAACTCGTGAACTTCTTTATCCTCTAAAGGTGATTGTCTGTTTCTTAGCATATCGATCTTTTCCTGAACGATATCATATGCTTTAACATTTTCGTGCTGACTAAGTAATAAAGCGTTGGCTAGACCAACATATCCTAAGCCGAAAACTGAAACTTTCATTTTACAAACCTCTTTCTGATAAATGATATTTTAAAAATATTTTATCTATTTTTCAATACTATCATAGGCACTAATCCACTGTTTTACAATAAATTCTTCATTAAACGGCTCACTATTTCCCCTAATAAAGGACGCCTTTGAATGTTCAAACAACAAACTTCTATTATTAAAGTATAACTGAATTTTTTCTATGAGAAAATTTTCCATTTCAATTGAATTTTCAAGCGAAAAAAGAGTCTTTTTTCTATTATTCCAAACAGATGGATTCGGTAAGTTTTTTTTATCAAAGAACCACCATTTTGGATCTGTCAAATATCCATTCACACCATCCTCGACTAGCTCAGGAATTGCATATAATTTTGTTGAAATAACAGGTAACCCTGCTTTTATTGACTCTAAAACAGTCAATCCAAAACTCTCATCACTAGTTGGGTGAATTAAAACATGATGTTCTGAATAAGTTTTTTCTACTTCATCATAACTCATAGCAAATTCTAAAAAGGTTATATTTTCATTATTCTTTATCTTTTCTTTTAAAAATTGAGGAATATTATTAATGTTACTAATGATTGTAAGTTTAATATCTGAATTATCTAACCTTTCCATAGTATATACTAATTCTAATCCACCTTTAGAAATAAATCTTGCCCCTTGACATACAAAAAGCAATTTTAGTTCTTTTGATAACACTTTTTCTCTTATTTTTTCTACAGATATATACTTATTTTTTCGAACTAAAGGGTAGATTGTTCTAACAGTTCCAGTATATTGACTAGGATTAAATAACGTATCCAGGGTATTTTTACAAGCATTAGACATACAAATTATTGTCTGTAAGTGCTTATCATTTAAATTCTCCTTAAAATTTTTTCTACCAAGAAAGGTCTTGTTCCTATTCAAAGTATAATGATAGAGAGCCGTAGGATTTTCTAAATAGACCAGATAGGGAACATTGGTTTTGATAAAGCGATTGAAACTAGCAGCCACTATTTTTTCATCATTATCAAGCAAATTAAATTTCAACACTTGAATTAATCCCAAATGACTAACAAGATTCGATCTCAAAATTTTACTTAATCTTTGCTTCTTTTTAGAAGGTATTTCATACCCTTGATCAATAAATTCAAAACTAATTTCATTTGAATTTATACTATTTAATTGCTTCAAGAAGCCTCTAACTTTCGATACAAAAACTATTTTCCTCATAAAATCCACCTTTTTATACAAGTACTATTTAATATTTTTTATCATTGAGATTAAATACGCTAATAACATAAATAAATTAGCTATAATGACCGACATAGCAAATCCCATAATTCCAAATTTAAAACTTAACAACAATGCAATAATTAAATAGAAAATTGTTCCTGCAACTTGAATAACCAACATCTTTTTTGCTGTATTATATTTTAGATATAGTGATTTAAAAATATTTAATTGTGAACTTATTAATGTTCCTCCAATTGTAAAAATAATCAATTTACTTGATTCATCATACAATGAGCTATATAAAAATCGAACAGCAATATTTGTAAAAATTAATAAGATTGGAAATAAACAGAGAACACCAATACATGAAAGAACAAAAAGAAATATAATATTTTTTTTAGTGATGGATCTATTCACTTTCATAATATACGATAATAATACTGTATTTACTTGAGAAACTAATAGAGAAAAAATTTTCGATACAGAGCTTGCAGCATAATAGTATGCCATTTGTTTTGCTCCAAGAATTGGAACTATTAGGAACCTATCTAAGTAACTACTTGTACTATTGAAAAAATAAGTAAATTGAAGAGAGCTGTATTCTCCCTTAATTGAATTATCCAATGATTTTTCTTTTAAAACAATTGTTGATTGAATTAAAAAAATACAACCAAATAATTCCCCCATAAAAAAGACTATGCCCCAGTTCTCTGTAAAATAAAAAATGAAAAGTCCTACACCATATCCAACTAAAATAATCAAATTTAAAACTAACAATTTATAAAACCTTAAAAGCACACGGAAATGAGCACTATAAAATCTCCTCACAACTCCTAAACCAACTGATAATGAAAAAAGCACAACATTAGCAACACCTAATTGAGTTATGAACATTAAGCTAACTACAAAACTACCAATAATTGATAAACCAATATTGAGATAAAAATTACCAAATAGTTTGCTCGATTTTGATTCTTGGAGAATAATTCTCATATCAGTTAATGAGTCTCCAAATGTAGAAATAAAAACTATACTGATACCATAAATAGCTGTCAATAATCCAAAATTTGTGGTACCAATACTAGAATTAAGAATTGGAAATAAAATCAATTGTACAAAAAATAGTAATACTAGATGCGAGGCTGTGTTCGCAACCAAATCTATAAAGAATTTTTTTTTCATACTTTATCACTTTCTCTCAAATTTGATCCTAGGAGACCAATTAAAATTCCAAAGGATGGAGCTAACCAAAACGAGGAACTAGCAAGTAATTTTGTAATGGAGAAAATAAAGAAAACTATAGTTAAAATTTTTTGCTGGTTTTTCATTTTTGATATTCTAATACTGCTATATGCAATAAACATTACGAATACAAGTGGTGCCAAAAAACCAAAAGTAGTTAACATCTCTAGAAATATATTGTGGGGATATCTAAAAATATATCCCGATACATCTTGATAATAAAATCCTGCTATCCCTCTTGGAAAAAAAGAACTTTCCTTAAAAAGCAATAAAGCTTGGTCATATAATAAATTTCTCCCTGATGATGATTGTATCAATCCTGCGAATATCCCATCACTATTAGTAAACATCCTTTGAAATTTCATTAAGCTATAGTACATTTCTCCATTTGTATCTATTAGAGGAGAAATCAACATAAAAAATTTATCGAGATTAGTAATAAGTAGGGCAAAGCAAGGAACAGCCACAATGAGGATAAATACTCTCTTGACAATTAAGTTCAAACTTTTTTTATAATTTACTACAAATAAAAAACAAGATAATTCTGATATTATCGCCATCCTATTAGCAAAGAATAAAGTTAGAGCAATTATAACTAACAAAAGAACAAAATCTAGTCTTTTATTGAAGCGATATTGATTTATCAAAATTGCTATAAATATAAAAGTTAGTACGTTACCAATTCCCATATGTGAAGTCGCAGAAATTCCAGTAGTTATATAAATAGCAAGATAAACTAAAACTGAGCATAACGTCATTAAGCTGTACTTATAATATACACTTTCAAAATCATCAAGTTTATCTAGAGATAATGTACAGTACAACATGAGCAAACTACTCTTTATCATAGGAATTAAGAAAAATGAAATTGAAGTAGTATTTCTAAATAATAAAAAATCAATTAGATAAACAATCAAGATTATCAATAAGTATTTTAAAAATTTCTTTGAAACTCCATTTACTAGTAGTGAGAGAATAATCCCTGCTCCTACAACTAAAAAATCTAAAATAACAAAGCGGCTACTCACTTGCTTTAGAGGTAGCGTCATATACTGAATATAAATAATTAAACACCATATTTTTGAATTAAACATTGATTTATTCGTGTTAACTTTACTCATTTTATATTCATTCACGTTATTACCTCGTACTTTCTGCTTTTTCCCAAAATGGTTTAGATTTTCCTGTACTCTCTCTGTAAGCACCAATTAGTTGAGCTAATATTGTCATTACATAGTAAGAAATAAATTTTAAATATTTATTATTTAAATTTCGAGCAACTAATGCTAGTAGATATATCATTAACTGTACAATAAACAAAAAGACATATATTGAGTTAGAATCGGTAAACGCTAAAATCAAGTTTGTTATAAAGACAATTATATGCATTAGATATAGATTATTTCTAAGTGTTCTATGTGAGAAATAAAAAAGAGTAAATAACCCATGCTTAAAAAAATTATATTTACTAAAATCAACAAAATTAATCATTATTATTTTACGAGACATTCGAATTTTTCTCTTAAATTCATCATTATCCGTTTCTCCTGCTTTTTCAAATGCTATTGCTTTTTCATTGTAAATAGCTTTTTTCCCTAAATTAACAAATTTTGGTGGATATATACTGTCATGACTATAAATTGGATTAATTTTTATATAATCATTTTTTCTAACAGCATATATACTCCCATTACCAGCTGTTATAGAAGCTAAATCTGATTCTATTTTACGCATTCTAAGATCAAGATCCCAATAGGTGGACTCTGACTCACTTGTTGAATTTATTTTGTTATTAGTATAAACTAATTTTCCTGCTACATAACCTATTTCTAAGTTTGATAATGATAAAACAAGTTCTTTTACTGATTTTTTTTCTAACATAGAATTAGCATCGGTAAAAACTATGATCTCACCACAGGCTACTTCTACTGCTTCGTCCTGTGCATTTGTTTTTCCTTTTCGTTCTTTAACAACATGTAGTTTAACTATTTTCGGGAATTCAGCTACATATCGTTTGACTATTTCATTCGTTTCATCTGTGCTATTATCAGAAGCGATAATAATTTCTAATTTATCCTTCTCATAGTCTAAACTCATTAAATTCAATATTTTTTTTTCAATAATAGAATCTTCGTTATGTGCTGGAACTATTACAGACACACTTGGACGGTAACTCTTATCAAATTTGATTTGCTTTTTATGAATAAATTTATTCAAGAGCTCAAGTAATATAGGATAGCCCACCATTGTATAAATAATTAATATTAAAAATAGATAAAATAAAACTCTCATAGTTCCCTCACTTTATTCTTCATTACCAGTAAACTTTTCATTTGTTACACTGGAATTAGATGTTATTCCATCGTGCTTCAACACCTTTTTTATAGTATGCCAAATTATGTTGATGTCTTTTGTAAAAGAATAATCTTCTATATATAAATAATCGTATTCAAACTTCGCTTCCCAACTAATCGCATTTCTTCCATTGACCTGAGCTAGTCCAGTTAATCCTGGTCTTACGTTGTGTCTTTTCCGTTGCCTCTCACTATATAGTGGCAAATATTCCACTAATAATGGACGAGGTCCTACGATCGACATATCACCCTTCAAAATATTCCAAAGTTCTGGTAGCTCATCTAGACTTGTTGCTCTAAGTATTTTCCCAAATTTAGTTAGTCGAATTTCATCAGGTAAATATTCTCCATTGTGGTCTCTTTCGTCAGTCATTGTACGAAATTTATACATGGAAAAAATTTTTTCACTTTTTCCTGGTCGTTCTTGTTTGAAGATAATTGGAGAACCAAGTTTAATTCTTACTAAAAAACCTACAATTAAGATTATCGGCGATAAAACGATGAGAGCAATGCCTGACAATAGGATATCTAAAATTCTTTTCCCAAAAAGCTGATAGAAAGTTTTTTTACGCATCATTGATCACTCTTTTAATCGTAGATACTACATATTTTAAATCTTCATCTGTCATCTTTGTATCTGATGGTAAACATACTCCTAAGTCAAATAAAGTTTCTGCTACATCATCGCCAATATAATCATAATTTTTGAAAACAGGTTGTAAATGCATAGGTTTCCATACTGGGCGGGCTTCTATATTATTTTTGTCTAATTCATCAATAAGATGATTCGCATTTATTCCCTTTATTATTATGACACTTAACCAATAATTCGGTTCATTCCAATTATTTTCTGGCATGAATTGTATATTTGACAATTTAGACAATTCTTCTTTATAAAAACTATGAATATATCGTTTTTTCTCAATTCTTTCATTTAAAACTTTCAATTGTCCTCGACCGATACCTGCAACGATATTGCTCATTCGATAATTATAGCCAATTTCATTGTGTTGATAATGGCGTGCCTTCTCACGAGATTGCGTAGCCCAAAATCTCACTTTTTCCACCTTTTCTTTGTCATTGGATACAAGCATTCCGCCACCTGAAGTTGTGATTATCTTATTTCCATTAAAAGAATAAATTCCATAGTCGCCAAATGTACCAGTATATTTTCCTTTATATGTTGTTCCTAATGATTCTGCAGCATCTTCAATTAGAGTAACATCGTATTCTTTGCATATTTTAGTAATTTCGTCTAAATTAGCTGATAAACCGTACAAATGTACTACTAATACAGCCTTTGTGTTAGGATATTTTTCTAGTGCTGTTCGCAAATGTTCAGGTTTCATATTCCAAGTTTCGTAATCACTATCAACAAATACAGGTATAGCTCCTTGATAGAGAATTGGATTAGCAGTAGCTGAGAACGTCAAGGACTGACAAATCACTATGTCATCTTTACCGACCCCAGCCGCTTTCAAAGCTAAATGTATAGCTGCTGTTCCAGAAGATAATGCGGCAGCATGACTAGCTCCCACGTATTCTGCTAATTCTTTCTCAAATCCATTCACATTCGCACCTAAAGGAGCCACCCAATTTGTATCAAATGCTTCTTTTACATACTCTTGTTCATATCCTTTCTCACTCATATGAGGAGATGCTAATAATATTCGTTTATTTTCCAACTTAATCCCATCTTTCTATTACTTTGGTAGGTACGCCAACATTTTTAGTATTATTATTAATATTTTTTATTACTACACTTCCTGCACCTATGATGTTCGTATTTCCAATTCTTAGATTTTGTATTATTTTAGTACCTACTCCAATTTCATTTTTATCTCCTAATATAACATGTCCCGAAATATTTACACTTGGAAAAATTGAATTATAATTACCGATTTGAGTATCATGTCCGATAGTAGAGCCGATATTGATCATATTGAAATTTCCTAAAACTACGTCAGCAGTGTAAGTCGTATAGGGCATCAAAATATTGCCAATTCCTAACTGAACATTTATGCCCACTAGTGCACTTGGTGCAACTAAATTAGGGAAAATCAATTTATTATTTTTATTTATCTTTTGATATATTTTTTCTTTGATATCTGGCGAAGCAATTCCCAGAAAAATAGCAGTTTCTTCATCTAATTCTATTAACGAGTCTATTGTTCCTAATATAGGTTTTTCCAATAATTCTTGATTTTGCATTTTTAACGAATCATCGACAAAACCAGCCAATTCATATCTAGAGACACTTTGTAATAGAAAAGCAATCTCTTTGCCAAATCCACCAGCTCCTACAATAATTGCTTTCACTTTACTCCCCCTATTTATTCGAAGCATTTGCAAAAGTGACAATGTCTTTAGCCAATTGTT